>Ga0315336_1002025_pt1 | contig 33851 bp, 23 predicted proteins | sample ASW5metaG_FD_204512 | JGI IMG/M metagenome (GOLD analysis project Ga0315336, IMG submission 204512) | Ammonia-oxidizing marine archaeal communities from Monterey Bay, California, United States - ASW #5 | ecosystem: Environmental > Aquatic > Marine > Intertidal zone | place: USA: California...
GGTCATGACGACAACGGCATCGAAATCAAAGCGCTGCTGCAGCTCCAGCGTGGCCCGCTGCGTCCACCGCGGTGCAATGACCAGAAGCTTCAGGGGGCGGCCCGCATAGGGCCGCGCCCATGGCGTGTGCGGCGTGACCACATCCGGGCGCAACTCCGCGAACGCGGGCTCCTGGATCCACATGGGATAGGTGGGAAGGCTGACGCGATGAGACATCGTGTCGTCGGGGGTATCCATTTCCCACCGTGTCAAATTACGTAAGCGTCCAATTTGTAGCGGCTTTCGATCCTTGTTACGATCACTGAATTCCCTCGCGTACGGTAAGTACGATGAGTGACTGCGTTGTTGTTCCGGTCGCAACATCTTCAAGGTCGATTATCCACTCTCCGGGTGGATCGTTCAGGGCCAGGGTGAACGAGTGAGAGCCGTGTGCATTGGCGGCGATAACGTCCATGTCGTATTCAGGCCGGCGAACCCCCTCGGCATCGGTGATCTTGATATTGACTACATGCTGCCCGGCTTGTTTTTCTGAAATCTGTACCGTGGGAGATATGGTTACACGCCGGGCCTGCTGGGTAACCTCCGCGGTCAGGCCGATTACCTCGTAGGGCAGAACGGCGAAGAGCATGGCGGTGGCCACCGGAATATCCAGTTCCAAATGGTCTTGTTGGCCGTGGTACTTGCGATTGAGCACGTCGTACACGTGGCCGTTCCTGCCGAATTGAACGACGAATGGGCGTGGCGCCGTGTCAAGAAAACCGTCCGACTCATCGAGCAGCCGTTTGTGGGGGCGCAGCAGGCCCACGAGGAGGCTGTCTCCCTCGTGGTATCTGAATACGCGTACACGTGCCGCATGGTTTCCGGCGGCCCGGACCCGTACATTCGGAGCGATTTCGGCAGCGGAGAAAAAGTCACCCAAGAGACCCTGCAATCCCGCACCCCGGCCCGCCGCTCGAAGGGTGAGGTAATGTTGGATGGCCATGTTCATCAGGCATGCTTTGCCTTTGCCGTAATCATGGCGAATAAAGATGGGCGATCCAGCTTCCGACTTCGCCGAGGCCTTGCCGCCGGCGGCAGCTACGGTCGTATCGATCGGCAGCGGGATCCTGTCAAATTCCGGGACCTGGCCAGCGTCTTCCGCTGCGGCGTAATCCACTTGCTCCGGCAGCATGGCGCCGCCCTCCCCCCCGGTCGCCGACATTGCTTCGGGGCGGGGAACGGCTATCTGAATCAGTTCATCGCGCAAAGGCGTCACCGCGGAGCCCGTGCGACGGATACCAAACAGATCATCGAGGGTTCCTTCCTCGAGAAGTTTGCCATGCTCGTCGAACACACCGGGTCGTACATCGGCCAATACGGTTCCCCCGGATTCGACAAACTCTCTGACTGCAGCAGCTTCAGTTTCCGAAACTGAATGGACAAAAGGCATGATCAGTAGAGCGTAGTCATCTTCCCTCAGCTTTCCGTTCGCAATGTCATGGCGGTCCACGAAAACGTAGGTAAGCCCCAGGTCGTCCAGCAGACGGAGGTTTGCCTCGAGGTTCAAAGGCCACTTCATGTTGGGCGCCGCCATATACTGCGACCAGTTCGCATCGGAGTTATAGTCTCGTGTCGGGATCGCGGGCATAACGGTGACCCCGTGGACGCTCGGGCGGGAATAGTAGACCGCGACACGGTCGTCGATCGGCCGGGCATTCAGCACCAGGCGATCGATTCCCTGCTGAATACGGTTCACATGTTCCGAGGTCACCGTGAAACACTTCAGCGGGCGAAGATCGGGTGCAATCGCTTCCGACGGATGGCCTGCCTCCGACCATCCGTAGCCGCTGAAAAACCAGTAGCTGTTACACTGGTTGAAGAGCATGAACCAGGGATAGGACTGGAGGTCGTGCATGTTCTGGTACATGGCATAGCCGCCGTACCAGCCGCCCATCAGCAGGCCCGGCCGGGCAAACGACCGGACAATGTCGAATTTCCAGGGGTTGGGATAGACCGCCATGAGATCCAGGTTGTCCATCAGCTTTTTCCATTCGTACCCATACCAGCTGTCGTCCATGAGCGGGCCTTCGAAGCCGACCCGAGCTTCGGGATCAATCTCCTGGATGATGGATTTCGCCCAGACATGAGTGTCCACAAATAGCTGGTCCATATACATCCGGTGATCGGCCCAGCGCGGGTAGTGCCCATCGGCGAGGACGTCGTCGAGAGACGAAGGTTCCGCTTCATCCAGGGAGGAGAACTGCGTCCCCCAGGATTCGTTCAACGGTTTGACGCCGCCGTACTCATTCGCGAGCCAGGCGCGGAAGGCCGGCAGACACGTGTCGGAGATGCAGGCATCCTGGCCGGTCAGCATCATGCCCTGGTCGTCACCAAGCGAATAGGCGACAGGCGCGTATCGCATGACATCCGTCGTGGCTTTTCGAATTTTTTCCTCTTCTTTTTTCAAAAACTCCGGATCGGTCAGGCACGGCTTGCGCTCCATGAGACCTTTGCCGGTGTTCCCGGGATAGTAGCGGGTCACGTAAGGGGTCGGACGGACGTTGAGCCTGGCCCATTCGTCCATGTCACCGCCAATGATCCCGCCGCTGATACCCAGGTTGACCATGGCTTTCGCGGACTGCTTTTCGACAAATTCCCGTCCGTTGCCGGCCCAGGCGCCGTAGTAGTATTGATCGGTATCCGGTTTCGGCATTCGAAGCAGAATGCTGCCGGTGTGCCGGGCCAATTCGGTTGATTCAGTCCGCAGGGTCGCTCGCACTTCGCACCGGATGCTGAGGGCGTCGCTGAGGTCGGCCTCCAGGGAAATCTCCGGGGCCGGGGCGAGGGTTTGGGTCCGGATCAATCGCCCGTGGGAATCAAAGATCTCTACCAACAGCTCCGCGCTGGAGAAATCTCCTTCCATGGCGATTCGAATGGGAATGGATTCATGCGGTTCATACGAGGTCTTCCCGGTGGTAACGGAGGTGATCCTTGCACCGCTGTCGGAAACAAAGAATTTGCTGCCCCAATCCAGGCTGTTGCCATGGGCGTCGCGGAGGATGACATCCGCGTAGTGACCGCCGCTCTTCAGCGGGGGAAGATCCAGTTGCACTTCGCCGTTGGCGGAGACTTCCGAAACGGACCGGTGTTCAAGGTCTCCATTTTCATCACGAATGACCCAATCCGCGGTCAACCCATCGGATGACCGGTCCGACGTGACGATCAATGAATCCCAATGGCCCGATCCCGTCTTCGTATCAACCTGGCTGGATAGACTTTCCCAGCCGGACAAAGAATCACGGGGCATATTCTTGCCGGCCCAGAGAATGACTCTTCCCGCCAGGGAACAATAGTAATCATAGTGGATATCCCGCACGTCCGGGTTGTCGGCTCCCGGCGGGGAAAAGTAGCTCCTGGAACCGTTTTCGGGATAGGGGCCCATGGCCAGCGGCGCGTAATCAACAACCACAACGCGTCCCCCATTGTCTTGCTGATAGAACTTGATCCCCTGCCCGATTAGATCGCGAGGATTCTGTCCGCTCAATGGTGGAAGTTTTCCCGTAGGAATTCCGTCGACAACCCCATGGACCGTCTCAGCGGCTACTGTGTCGCACTGCTCCAGCAAGGCCTTCAGTTTATCCGAGAGCCCTTTCGGGTTGAAAATCACCAGCCCCGATCCATCTGTGATCGCGTCCAGGATCGACTGCTGGACATTGTCGGGTATGACCGAGGTATCCATCCACCCGATGACGACCACGTCAGGCCGGCGTCTTGCGCCGATCGTTGACATGGCCCGTTCGGTCAGGATTTCTTCGGTGCCGGTGGGTATCCAAAAGTAATGCGGGTCGTTTTCATCGCCCCATTTGTGAGAACGATATGCCATGATAGGCGTCGCATCGAAGTCGAAGCGTTGCTGCAATTCGATGGTTGCCCGTTGCGTCCATCGCGGGGCGATAGCCACCAGGTTCAATTCTTTTCCGGCATAGGGTGTCGCCCAGGGAGTGTGGGGCGTGACTATCTCCTGGCTCAATTCGCTGAATGCCGGGTCGGACAACCAGAACCGATAGGCGGGCAGGATGTTTCGCTGATCGAGGCCCTGGTCGGAGGCGGTTGCCATGGCCATGGAAACTGAAGTAATCAGGGCGACACAGAGAGCAGAAAATCCAAGCCGTACGACAATCTGCCCTGAAATCATTTGTGTTCGAGATCGAACTGCCATTTTCCATTTCTCCAATTTTTCTTATGGCCAATTAACGTTGGGGCATCAGTCCACCTCTTTGTCGCGAGCTTCGTCGAAAAATTGGCTCGTCCCAATGCCAACTCGACGAAGTTCGCGACAAAGCTCGCGACGAAGGTTTCAATAGGAGTGTCCTTAACCACTCTTGGATCAGTTCCTTTCAGATCTGGAGCCGGTCACCAATTCCGCAATCCCCTTACGACGGGCGGCACGCCGGCCGCCGGAGCATTGCTGTCCCGGTCCCACTGGCTGCTGCGGTGGAAGAGATGCTCGTTCCATGTCAAGTTCTCCCAGTAGCGGCGTCGGTCCCCGTCCGGGTCAGGGTAGGCGAGGGAGCAGGAATAGAGTTTCGCCTGTTTCATGACGAACCGGATCATGAACGCGCCGCGGTACTCATCCCCGGCTTGATCCGGAACGGCTCCCCCTTTCCATGTGACCTCCTGGTCTTTCCCATTGCCGGTGATCGGATTGCAGTCGGTCCGGCTGAATCCAGGAATGGGCCGCTGGTAGCCGTCGACCAGCTCGACAAGAATCGATCCGCCCTTTGCATCGGCGTTGATGAAGAGTCGTTCAGGCAAATCACGCCAGGGACCGGCCAGGAGCATCCCTTCTTTCGCGCCGGCGTCGAATGAGACCCAATGGTCTTCCGGCATGATCGCAAGCATGCCGGACACGGTTTTTGATACGTCGCCGCTCACATTTTCGATGGTTCCTGCGTGAGACCAGGCAGTGTGGCGGCTGCGCCAGCCGCAGTAATAGATATAAGTGTCGCCGTTGACAACGATCGGGCTGTTCGTCTGGGGGATGATCATTCCTTCGTCCGGAGCGCCTTTCTCCCCGACGGGAATCACCGGCGATCGGTCGTGGGCGCGATGCCACTCCCGTCCGTCCGTGGAGTATCCGAGTTGAAGGTCCAGGAGCCCGATCTTGTCGCCATCGGGGTATTCGGGAGGCGGCTCCCGGAAAACGCCGAGTTCCTCCGAGGTGGGATGCAGGTGCATGGTGTTGAGGAGACCCAACCGGTACCCCTCATATTCGCATACCGCAATACCGTGGATGTTGTAGAGCGTCGCCGGGTCCAGGTCGTCGCCGGCCACGAGGATCCTCCCGCAATCTTCCCAGTTCACCAGGTCGAAACTCTCGTACAGGGAAACGTCCCGCGGCAGATTCGGTACCCGCCGGGTGTACAACTGGTACTTCCGGCGGTGGATATCATAGAAGAACATGAATACCGCATCGCTGACACCGCGCAGCACCGGGTTGATGTTCCTCGGGCGATGCCACCGGATGCCGTCGTCGGAGCAGGCGAGGTTCAGGGATGTGTGGTGATTGGCCCAATCGACGACGCGATCGGATCCGTAATGGCTGGCACAAGCGAAGACCATCTTGAACCGCCGGCATTCGGGTTCGCCGGGATCGATAATCACGGACGGGCCGAAAGACTCCAATTCGGCGGGCAGAATGTAGTTGTTTGCGGTGCTGCCGCGATGCTCGATCCTGTCCAGGATCGGGCGCTCCCAGTGAATACCGTCCTCACTGGTGGCGTATGCCGTCTTGCTCTCGGTCGCTCCCCACCCCTTCATCTCTTCGGAGACGGCGTACCACATCTTGAACCGCTTGTCTTCCGGATCGTACAGAACATTCCGGCCGTTGAAAAACACGTCCTTCGTATCCCAGGGGGCATCGGGCACCATGATCGGCTCGGGGTGCTTGTCGGCCTGGTTGGTCGTACGCAGGAGGTTTTCGGTTTCAACCACCGACGAATCGTCGATAAAGAGAACTTTCTTCCTGTATTCTTTTTGGCTCATTGCTTGGTGTTCCATCAGTTGTCGTTCATGCAGATCCGGGCCCACCGGCAGTGCGTATCGGCGCCGAGTGTACACCACCAGCAGGCAACGGCCGTTCGGGTGTCCAGGGCGACGATCCGCGGCGCGCCGTAGGCAATGGCGTCGTGACTGCTCGGATAGGTCGCGGTGCGGGGCACGCCCAGGGCCTCGCGGCCGTATGCGTCCCACACCGTCAATGGACTTTCGAGCGTCCAGGTTTGTCCATCGTCCTCGGAGCAAATGACCTTGAGCCCGGGCTGGTCCGTCTCCTCCCGGTGGGTGTAGATCAACAGCAGACGCCCGTCCCCAAGGGGCGCCAGGGTGCTGGTCTGGCCGGGCACGCCGGTCGAAACCGGCGCGTGCCATGTTCGCGCAGTGGCGTCGACCGACCGGAGCACGTGCAAGTCGTAATACCTTTGAAGCTCCGACTCCGCGGTCCACGTCGTCGCCATCAGTCGCCCATCGGGACATTTAACCGGTGATGCGTGAGAGTAAGACCGACCATCGGTCGAACCATCGGCAACCATCACCTTCTCGGGCCAGGTGCGGCCGCCGTCCTGCGAGATGAGTCCAAAGACGTTCAAATTGAACGGCCCATCGTTATCGTAGGACTTCCAGGTTTCGTACGCCTGAAACAACTCGCCGCCTTCCAGCTCAATCAAGCCGCCATACGGCGCGGGCGTGAAATCCGGACCGAAGTGCGCCCCCATATCCACGACCCGGGGGCTGGTCCAGGCGCGGCCGCCGTCGTTCGAAGCCAGGTAACATGTTTCCAACGGCAGCAGGCCTTGCGTTTCCGGATTGTAGGCGAGCTTGTCCGGATCGCTCTGATCCGCGCGCATCGCCATCATCATCAGGCTGCCGTCAGACAGGGGCGTGACGCACCCCGTAACGTAGTTGTACCGGCCGTCGTCCTGCGCGCGGTCGACAATCGGCCCTTGCCTCTCCCAGTTCTCACCGCGGTCGATAGATCGGAAGATCTCCAACATGCCGTCCGGAGAATAGATCGCACTCCCGATTCGCATCACGCAAAGCAGTTCCCCATCGTCCATGAGATGAATAGACGGGAAGTAGGCATTGATCACGCGGTGTCCCGGAAGAGGATTCCGAAAAATCACGCCCGTCGCGTCGATGGAAAGTTCTACCATGGGTTGGTTCCGCCTCCGCTTACTATGCTCACGACAAAGGGACTCTCATATCTGAAAATTCAGATGGCGCGACGCGATCAGATTTGAGAGTCCCGGCAAATTGTCTTTGTCGCGAGCTTCGTCGCGAACTTCGTCGAGACCGATTTCGACAAAGTTCGCGACGAAGTTCACGACAAAGAAAGGGACTCTCATACTTGGACAACATAAAGGCGTACTGAGCTATCGTAGACCAACCTAACCTGAAAGTACCCCGGTGTGCTCCGAAAAATCGTGTCCCGTTCTCGTCGATCGCTATCGTAATCCGGGAAATCGGTTGACGATAGCGGACCACGAGGGGGACCAAATCGTCCACCGCCATCGTCGCCGTCATCGTCGTCCGATCTCTCATTCCTACGAAAAACATTATGGGGCCCGCGAACATCAGAGGCTGGACTTGCTTCTGAGTAAAGTCTCGTCTCCAATCCTAATCCCAATCCCAATCCTAATCCTAATCGATTAAGATTGCGATTAGGATTGGGATTAGGATTCAGAAAGTTTGAAAAACGTGACACCGTGTCAAATGATCCCACTATTGCAACCTCAACATCAACCCTTCTCCCGGACCGAGACGTATCGGAAACGTGGTTAACCCATCCTTGAGCGACGCCGGAACCGGGAATCCGCCGGGGATGCACAAATCGGTCACGTTCCGGTAGTCGCCCCGGACCACTACCTCGGTCTCAAGCGGCTCACGATAATTCCAATTCAGCACCGATGCAAAGAGGCTTCCCTTCGATTCGTCTCCGCGAAGAACCATCTCCACGTTGCCGCGCGTCACCCATGCTTTTCGCTGCGTTACCTGCGCGAGAACTTCGTACAAGGTTTTCACCGGCTCGGGCAATTCGCGATCCGGCTCCAACGCCAGGGGCCTGAGCGAATCCGACTGGGACGATTCGCGCCTGGCTGAATCCGCGGTTTTGCCCTGGATGTTGTCTCCGCCGATCTCGATGCCGACGTATCCGCCGGTGGTCCGGGTCCCGGCTTTGCGAAAGGCCCGGCCGTCCAGCGTAACGAGAACCGTGCCGCGACCATACGCCGTCTGCAGGAACGTTTCCGTGATCTTCTTTCCCTTGTGGTTCGCCTCCCACTGACAGGACATCGAGAATTCGCCGGGATCCGGGTAGGAGAATCGATACCCCGGGAAAACCTCCGCCATCCCCCCTGGTAGATCGAAGCCGTATTCGTCGAAAAGCCCGAATGGACCCGCTGCGATCACCGTTCCGCCACCGCGGATCCACTCCAGGAGTTGATCATAAAAGCCATCGGAGACGTATTGCACGTAGGGCAGGATCAGCACGTCGTAGCGATCCAACGAATCGCGCCCGCTGACGAGAAACGACTCGGGTACGACGCCGAAGTGATACTGCCTTGCCAGTAATCGGTCGAAGATATCGCCCGCGACATTCTGAATAATGTCCGTCGGATACGCATTGATATTCGAAGCACTCGAATGCAGCACACCGATCCTCGGTTCGAGTACCGGCGCGTTCATGAGAACCTTGTGGATCGCCGCAATACGGCGTTTGACCACGGGAACGAAATTGGCAAACTGCCGGATCAGAGGGGATCTGTGCTCGGTAACTCCCTGCCGCATTTCAACAAGTTTCTGCGTCCAGTAGAACAGCATCATGCGCCGGTCCCAACTCAGGTCGTGCCAGACATCGCGCCGCGCGTTGTTGTAGACGCGTTCGGACGTCGTCCCCTCGGCAAGCTGGAAGGTCGGCCAGAAATCGTTTCCGATCTCCTCCTGGCCCCAGCCGTAGTATTCGAGGCAGACCAACGTCTTGTTGAAGTAGCGGTTCAGTCCCCACATATATGGAGAATCCGTCCATCCGATTCCACCGGAAGGATGCTTGCCCCACATATCGACGCAGTTCTCAGGCATCCGCAGATCGTCGAGCGAATTGATCAGGATCTCGTCCATGATTCCACCCGACGTCGAGCACGCCACAGGATGGACGGGATCGCCCCGCTTGATCGCCCGATAGCAGTCGGCAAGGTAGTCGGTATAATGATCCTTTCGACAGCGCTCGAATTCGTAGGTCAACGGAGTCGCGCGCAGGCGCCGGTCGGGGAAAAACTGGACATGAACATCCTGCCCGCGACCGTCCTTCCGGACCACGAACGCGCGAATGCTGGGCTCCGGCGGCTGGATTTCATCGAAGTCCGCATAGGAGGATCTCCACGATTCGTTGAGGACGGTGATGGACCCGAACTTCTCCCGGAGGTAGCCCTGGAACGCCTGGATTGCGTATCGGCTGTAGCCAAGCTCCTCGAACGCCACCGTTCGCTCGCCCGGCACGGTCGCGGACGAGCTTCGGTACGGATGGGCTTCCCACGGCCCCTTGTAGATAAATGTGTAGGGTCGATTGCCGGTGATCCGCGCATGCTCTTCCAGATATTTTCGAATCATTTTGCGAACTTCCGGGTGGCGGAATTCAAGTCCTCCGCTTCCGGGAGAGCCGGCATCGGGGTCCAGGTAGTAGTCTTTGTCTTCATCCGTGTTGAACCACGGAGGTCGATACATCCCGGCTCCGACCGCATAGAGAAGAACCGTGTCGGAAACCGGAACCTGGTAGTTTCGCCATTGATAGAGAACCGCCGCGGTCTCCGTCTCCCTGAATTCATCCGGGGCCGGCCATGTCACGTTCGAGCCGCCTTCATTCAGGTTGTCGAATCCCAGGGACAGAAGTGTTTCCGTCCGGCCATGCCCTCCCCCAAAAACGACCCGGTTCAGTTTTCCGTCGGGGGTGACTTCGACCGGCGGCAATTCCGGCGACGGTTCCGGACGATAGTCCGGAAATCTCGCAGCAAGAACCGGATCGGTCTGCGAACCGCGTATGAACCCGAGGACCGTTTCTCTTGTTCCGGACACGGCCTCGGCGGTCTTGTTCAGCCGCTCGGCAATCGATTCCAGGATCTCCCGCTTCCGGGGGTCAACGCTGAAGCCCGGCAACGCCGCGACGGGGTCTTTCCGGTCGCCCGGAGCATCTTCAAGCAGACCGTAGAAGTCCCTGCAGATCGACTCGAGCGAGTCTGATGCGGATTGCAGGGCCCGGGGCGTCGCCCGGGAAAGACGGTCAGCCCGGCCCATTCTGCTCATGTAGTGATCTACCCGCGTCAATCCCTCATTTTCATCTTTCAGGTATCCAAGATCGACGACGGTTCGATTGTAGATCCCGGGCAGACGCCTGTAGAGTTCGCCCATCATCTTCACCAGCTCATGGTGGGTGCCCTTGAGCAGATCGGCGGGTTCCTGCAGTGCATCCTGAAGTTGAACCGGGTCCGGGACGCTTCTCTCGTCGTTCAGCGTTTCCGCGATTGCTCCGAGGGACTGACCTGCCTGTTCGATGATCGAACTGCAGTCCGTTTCCAACGCTTGAAGCCGTTTGTCATCGACCGGATCATGCAGGAGTCTCCCGGCAGTACCCAGGGCTGCCAGATCCGTCTCGAGCATTTGCAGATCGGATCGCGCCTGTTGGAATGCTTCCTCGACACCGGCCCGGGTTCCGGGCGTAGCATAGGGTCGCGACGGCGGGGAAAAACCGAACTCGTGCTCGATCTGATCGGTGATTCTCACTTCATCGATGCGACCGCGCAGGAAATGCCCCCACGAAGAGTCCCAGATCCCCAGGTGGATGGAGCCGGGGGCGGCATCGTTCATCGTCCCCGCGCCCGTGACCCGGATAGCCCTTTCTCCATCCAGGTATACGTTGTACTCGCTTTGATCCGCGCCGCCGGCGCAGTCCCAGTTCACTTCGAGATGATGCCACTTCCCGGTTTCGGAGAGGGAATCAACGGTCGCCTGCATGACCGTCTCGTCCGGGGTATACATTGTCAGGGTCAGGACCGTGTCCTGCGTATGGAGATACAGGGCCCGGTCTCTTTCCCGGTTTCCGGGATGAATGGGCGGGGAGAACCATCCGAAGAGCGGGTGGTACATGCCCGCCTGGTGATCGTCTATTGAAAACCATAGCTCCGCGGTACCTTTGCGTGGGTCAATATTCCGCGCGGCCGGATAAGTAATGTTGTGGTTTACGTCGCACAGGTCCAGTCCGGGGCCGAACCGGCCCGATTCCGTCGTGAGGGGGATCTGATATCCGTTGTGTGCCAGGTTGCAGAGGCCGCATTCGCCGTGCTGTTCACTGTAAGCAATAGGTTTCGCAGTGATCTCACCGATTGCATGGTCGGCGTGCACATTGGAATTGTTGTACTGGGCGAGGAATAGAGTTCTTCCATGCACCGAGTCGGCGGCAAGTAGACAGAGGAAGACTACAAAGATTCCAGTCCGCATATTTCGTGCTATTTCGTAAGGAGAGCGCGGAGCTTGCACCACAGGAGGATTACTACGGATTGAGAATGTCATCACCCACGAAAGGAGTCGACACGGCCACTGCATGGCCGTCCATGAATAGTACGTTCGTGTGGTCCTCGCTATGGCGGTTCGCGAAAGATTGCGATCTCGCGGTAATCGGTCCACCCGGAACATACGTATTCTGCCAGTACAATGCGGCAATCTCCGCCATTAATCCCGTGCTCGACGGCCTCTCCCAATCGGACAATCGGATATTACCGCCCTGGATTGCCATGTTCCGGCCATATCCGATTTCCCAACAATCGGGCGTGCCTTCTACAGCCGATCCCCCGATCATTATATAGCCATTGTACGTCGTGGGCAGGCTTCCGGCCCCGGTGCAATAACTATACCAGAGTCCCCACGCATACATACTCGGACATTGCAGGGTTTTGTACGCGCCGCTTCCCCCTCCTTCGACAAAGGGAACCCACCAGAGGAAACTCGAGGGCGGATCATAACCGGAATGCATGGGGAATTTCTCATCGTGATCGATCATGTAGCTGTGATTGAAAACCCCCTGCTGACGAAGGTTGCTCAGACACACGCTGGCGCGACCGGCCTCCCGCGCTCGTGTCAGAGAAGGCATAAGCAACGCGGCAAGGATTGCGATGATGGCGATGACGACAAGCAATTCGATGAGCGTAAATCCGTATGGCGATTTCACCGACGTAGCTGTGGGGACGTGATTCATGCTGGATTCAGTGTGCGTGATTTAATTCAATATTTGGGTCTGTAGCGAATTTTGTGGGTGCGGGAGGTAGCCTGGGTTGATGTGAAGCCTGTTGGCTGGGACAGTCGATGAAGCGGCTCGATGAAGGGTATCCGAGCAAGGGTGGGGACGAAGTGTGGGATTAGGTGTTGGAACAACGCGAAGCGCACACTTGCTCGGATACCCTTCATCGAACTGCTTTGTCGGGGTTTCATATCAGTGCTGATAAGATAGGGTTTTCACAGTCTCCCACAGAATTCGCCACAGAGCTCAAAATTTCTGATTTACTCTTTCTCAATCCGGTACGTTGCGTTATCGGCCCCGCTCACGGTGTCGGTATAGACGTTGATCGGCGGGGTGGCAGGCAGTCCCGAGGCGAGAGGAGCGAAGACCCCTCCCACCGGATCGGTGCCGCGTCCGACCGTGTAGGCAGCGCCCGCCGCGCTTTCCCACCGGATCACCACATTCGCGCCTGCCTCGGTGAGGACGGAGGTGAGCGAAAAATCGGTAACGAGTTCAATATCCACAAGCTGGTCGACCCCGACGTTGGGAACGATCTGCGTGGTCCCGTCGGTCCAGCGAACCTCCAGGGTCACCGGGCCGGCGTGGCTGCCGAGACCGAAGTGAAGCGTTGGTTCGTTCTGATTCCCCTGGCCGGTGCCGGCTTCCACGTGCCGGGAAAGCGTTCCCAGCCCTGGAACAACGATCCGAACCTTGGAACCGATCGCGGCGCGGTTGACGGTCGTGCCGTTTCCTATCAAGTGCACGCGAAGCCAGTGGTTGCCGTTCTCGCTGGAGCTGTTGACGAAAATCCTCTGCTGCGCGACCAGGTCCAGGTCTCCGTCGTTGTCGATGTCGGCCCAGGCTCCCTGCGCGGTGGGGCCGATGCCACCGAGCCCCTCGGCGGCGGAAACGTGGGTAAAGGTCCAGGTTCCGCCGCTGCTGTCATTTCGATAGAGACGGCAGAGGTCGCCGGCATATACAGCAGTAAAGAACAGGTCGAGGTCGCCATCGTTATCATAATCTCCCAGGGTCGGCGAGATGTACGATTCGACCCAGGCGACGCCTGACTGCCCTTTGTCCGTGAATCGGTAGTCGAAGTCGGGGCCCCGGTTCTCCAGGAACCTCGATTGGGGCTGGCCGGCATGGGAGAAATTGCCGGCAAACAAATCGAAATCGCCGTCGTTGTCTATGTCGCCCCAGGCGCCTCCGCCGGCCCAACTGCCGACAAAGCCCGGACTTGTGTTTCGCGCGTTCAGATGGGTGGTGGCGGCGACATCCGTAAAAACGGCTGAGCCGTTGTTTCGAAGCAACCGGTTCGGAGTATTCAAATCGTAGATCGAAACATAAATATCCATGTCCCCGTCTTCGTCCCAGTCGCAGGCGGTAACCCCCTTCGTGTACTTTGCCGGGCCGCCGACCGTTGATGACGAAAAGGAGGTCGCGTTGTTGTTGATCAGCAGAACATCATGATACTGATCCGTTCCGCCCGGTCCGGTGGGATCCGCGCCCCCGACGAAAACATCGAGATACCCGTCGCTGTTAAAATCGGCCCAGCATCCGGCAAGGCTTGTGCCGCTGCTGGTCGCCCCGCCGGCCGGCAGATCGGGCATGGTAATCGGGTTGTCGAAAGATGTGACGGCAGGTGTGCTTTGGTTGCGGTACAGCTGCGGGACATTACTCCACCACCGGTAGCCGTCCAGCTTCCCGTCGTTGTCATAGTCCCCCCAGATATCCCCGAAGTAGCCTTGCCAGGTGAATCCGGCGCCGCCGTTATTCTTATAGACTCTGCCGAAGTCGCTGAAATCCACGAGTCCGTCGCCGGTGTAATCCGCCCAGCATACCCAATACCCCGGAACCAGGACACCCGACGTAGGGAACAGGGATGCGGTTCGATCCGTAAACGTGGCCGACGGTGCGGGCACATCGGCAAGATCGACGTTGTCGATCTGCGCGTAATAGCCGACCGGATTGTTCCAAGAGATCCGGTTGACCTTGGTCACGTTTCCCCAGAACTCCCGGTTATTGATTTCCAGGGCGCCGTCCACGTACAGATCGTACGTGTCGGCAACCGCATCGAAATCGATCCGGAGATGCGCCCAGACATCGCGTGCCAGGAAATCCTGCAGCACGACCGAGCCGGTCTGAAGACCGGGATCGAAGATGAACAGATCGAGATCGTCCCCGCCGGCGCCGGGCTCCGAGGCGATTCGAAGATAGACCGCCTGGACACCGCCTCCTCCACCGGCAGGGTCCTCGCTCAGAATCAGCGTCAGGGCGGGCCAGCCGGGCGACACGCCGCTCATCAGCAGATCGAACGCCAGGGTTCCCAGGGCAAACTGATCCGCCACGGCGGGCTCGAGCCATGCAAACCCGTTTCCTCCGACTTGCGCCACGTCCGAGGCGTTCGATCCCAAACCGGTGGTGATGACAACATTCGGGGAGCCCACGGTGGACCATGGCGCAACATCCAGATCCGCGGTGACCCAGCCCTCGAAATCCGTCAAATAGTCGGCTTGTGATGTCGAACAAAGGAAAATCACAAAAGCCATGGATACCAGTCTTCGCACTTCAGTTCCTACGCCGAACTTCAAATTCGACGATCGGAAGTCTCCGCGACTTCCGCCACTTCACGGATCGATAACCAAGAAACTTCGTGTGAGCATCCTATTCGATTCGGGTCAAGTCAGCGCCTTCAGTGATCGTCCTGAAAGGCGCTGACTCAATCTGCCGCTTCGAAGTCTCGGCTCGTGAATTGTCCTACCCGACGCCGGTCGTTCGCTTCCGAAATCGAGTCAGAAGGAAGGCGCCGATGCCGAGTAAGGCCAGGCTGCCGGGCTCCGGGATCAGGCTGACATTGTCGATCTGGGTGTAGAAACCGACAGAATTCTGCCAGGCGATTCTGTTGATTTCAGGAACGGCCCCCCACACCGGCTCATCATTGAGCACAATGGAGTTGTCAAGGGAAACGTCGTACGATTCGCCGATCAGGTCGAAATCAATCTTCATCGTGTACCATGCATCTCTGGTCATGAAATCCGTCAGCACCACCGAGCCGGAACTCACACCCGGATCATAGACGAAGAGATCGAGGTCATTGCCGCCCGCGCCGGTCTCCGAAGCGATTCGAAGCCAGACTCCCTGGGCACCCACGTCATCGTCACTGAGATAAAGAATCAAGTTGGGCCAACCGGGCGCAATCCCGCTCAACATCAGATCGAATTCCAGGGTCCCCTGGGCAAACTGATCCGCTTCCTCGGGCTCGAGCCACGCAAATGAACTTCCTCCGATCTGGACGCGATCCGTAGGATTCAGTCCCAGATTCGGCGTATCTCCAACGATGACATTCGGACCAACTCTCTGCCATGGCGCAACATCGAGGTCCGTACTGACCCAACCGTCAAAATCCGCCACGTAGTCACCCATCGCTGTTGAACCAACGATCATTACACACAACATACCTAGTATTTTTTTCATCTTCATTCTCTCTCTCCTGCTGTTGGGGCAGTATACGACAGTATCCTGCTTATACCCTTATTTCTACTCCTCCACGCGTCCCGACACGATCTTCGGAATTATAAAAACCTGCTACTGCTGTTCCAACACACGGTACGCCCGAAAGAGGGCGTTCTGCGTGGTATCAAATGCTGATTTGGCGCCTCCGTTCCCGGCGATGCTCGAGCCGAGATTGAGCCAGGTATTACTGGTGATCAGATCTTCGGTATACTGAGGCTGATAGACGAAGCCTATGGTGGTCGGCCAGGAAAGTTCCACAGCGGGATCGAGGTCAACTTCCAGCGGGGTGGTTGGCCCGGGGACCGCGGCAACCAGGCTGACATTATCGATCTGTGTGTAGAACCCAACAGAGTTCTGCCAGGCGACCCGGTTGACTTCGACAAAAGCCCCCCAGGCCGTCTCGTCATCGAGCACGAGCGCGTCATCAAGGGACACGTCGTACGTTTCGTTCGTTGCGTCGAATTCGATCTTTAAATTATACCAGACATCCCTCGTCATGAAATCCGTCAGCTCGACGGTGCCGGAACTCACACCCGGACTATAGACGAAGAGATCGAGATCATCACCGCCGGCGCCGATCTCCGAGGCGATTCGGAGCCAGACTCCCTGGACGCCGAGATCATCGTTCGAGAGATAGAGAATCAAGTTGGGCCAGCCGGGCGCATTCCCGTTCATCATCACATCGAACTCCAGGATCCCATGCGCAAACTGATCCGCTTCGCCGGGTTCAAACCATGCAAAACCACTTCCCCCGATTTGCACACGGTCTGTGAGGTTACTTCCCAGATTCGGCGTATCCCCGATGATGACATTCGCCTGAGTACCATCTCTGGACCATCCAGGCATATTATCCAGATCCGCGGTAACCCAACCATCAAAGTCCGTGAAGTAGTCAGCCATGGCAGTCGAACCCATGATCATGATACACAACATTCCTAGTATTCTTTTCATTTTCCTTTTCCTTTCCTGCTATCTTGCAGATTTATGCTGGTGTTCTGACCGGTAGATCCAACAACGCTTCCGGTTTCCCCGGAGAGCCGTTGACCGACCCCGGGGCGGGCCCGACCGATTCCGTCCACTCGATTTCGCCGGGCAGGACAATATTGCGCGGTGCAGAGCTCTGCCCTTCCAGGAGTTGGTGCAGATGCTCCACCGCCAACTGGATCCGGCGCCTCATCAGTATGACGGAATCCGGCGCGGACACCGGTATGGGATGCGCGTGGGGCGCGAGATTATGTGGTGCGGCAACGGAAAGGTCCTCGGGCACGCGGATTCGTCGGCGATAGCAGAAGCGATAGATGCCCTGGGCCCATGACTCGTCGGGTGCGATGATCGCCGTGGGGGGTGAATCGGAGTCAAAGATCCCTGCCAGCGTCGAACAGGAACGCTCTCCCGTCGCTTGATCCCAGTCGGGAAATACCATCAAATCATCCGGGCTTTGGAGACCGTGATCCGTAAAGAGCGACCGGATTCGGTCCGCGTATTCTGTTTGGCGATCGGGCACCCAGCCCCGGTCCATGACCACCGCGATCCGCCGGTGTCCCAGGGCGGCGAAACGCGCTACGATGTGAGCCAAGGCGCCGGCTTCATCGAACGTCACGGAAAAAAGCCCCAACTCCTTCCACGACGCTGCGTGATCGAGGAGGACGACACGAGTCCCCGCATCGAGCATGCGTTGGACACCGGGGACGTGTATGGGGTCGTCCACGGGATAGAGCAACACGCCTTCAAGTTCATGGGATACGGCAAACTCTCCCGCATCGTGCCAAAGTTGATCGCGCTCGTAAGTCAACACCGTCAAGGGGTAACGTCCGGCGTCCAGCGTCCCTTCCACCTGGGCGATGATCAGGCTGGCCACCGGCTTCTGAACCGCCAATTGCATCATCCAATGCGGCAGCACCAGGCCCACGGGATGTACGCTCGCCGGTCGCCCGCGATCCACGACAAAGTTGCCTACACGAGGCCGCTTCTCGATGAGCCCCCAGGTCTCCAGATCGCGCAGGCCCCGTCGGACCGTGGCATGGTTCATCCCGAACAGCCTCGCCAACTCCTGCTCCGAGGGAAGTTTCTGACCCGGACCGCAGCGACCCTGCTTGATCCACCCATGGACCTCGTCACGCGCCTGGTGCGCCTTTAGCGTTGTCGACTCCAAACCGATTGCTTCTCCCTAATCATCATCAACGACTATATCACGTATAACCTACAGCACACCAAGCGTTTTTTTGGCATTTCAAAAATCGCTTGTTTTGCTCTACTTTTTCCAAGAAGAATTAAGGACAAGCAGAATGTCGCTGACTTAAGCGGTCGCTCCGATAGGGTCCTTTCATGACCCATCCATTCTCAATACGGCGGGGACCGCCGTCTCCAAATTCATATCATCGTGCTTTTCAGGATGTTGCCGAGTCACTGGAGACGGCGGTCCCCGCCGTTCCCGAGAATGAATTGATCATGATGAGGCCTTAAGTCAGGTCCACAATGAGTGCGGATGGAAGCATGACGTCACACGGGTCATATGCGGTGTCCGCTAAATCGGACGCTTGACAAGGGCCTTCTCATGGAAGCGCCATTAGGGACAGGCCCGTTATTAGTTGACGCTCAGGGAAGTCATTTTTGCGGTGAAACTTCGCTGTTTCGATCGATTGGTGTATTGATGCGTTGACGGAGCCATATTTACGCATTAAGATGACATTATGAGAACGACGATTCGATTAGACGATGAACTTGAGAAGCGACTGCGCGAGGTGGCTCTCGGACGGGGCAAGCGGTTCGGTCAGGTAGTGAATGAGGTTTTGAGGGCAGGGTTAGGTGTTCTGGCCGGCACGGGCGCGAAGCCGAAGCCCTTCAAAGTGAACGCCACACATTGTGGATTCCGCCCCGGGATGGATGTGGAAAAGCTCAATCAACTAGTCGACGAAATGGAGGTCGATGATTTTGAATCCGAAGCGCAGGCGGGTCAAAGATGATTGTTCCTGACATCAACCTGCTTGTCTACGCCTACAATATGGACGCTCCCTTGCATAGAGGGGCGAAGTCCTGGTGGGAGGAGGTCTTGACGGAAGCGATTCCGGTTGGTTTGCCCTGGGCAGTGGTTTGCGGTTTCGTTCGGATCATGACCGACACCCGAATCCTCGAGAGGCCCCTGATGCCGGCTCAAGCGGTCGGTCACGTTCAATCATGGTTGCAACGTCCTGCCGTGGAAATCCTGGATCCCGGTGGGCGGCATCTTCAGATTCTGGGGGATCTCCTGGAGCAAATCCGGATTGGCGGAAGGATGTTGACGGATGCGCATATCGCGGCGGTTGCCATCGAGCACCACGCCGAACTCCATTCCAATGACCGTGATTTCGGCAGGTTTAGAGGGCTCCGCTGGGTGAATCCGCTTGCTTGATGCGGTATTCAGAAAGTCAGCCATGAACATCGGCCATACCCTCAGTCAGTCCGTCCGGTCCTTCCCCGATCGACCGGCGATCGCATACGGCGGGCAGGTTACCGCATACGCGCGCTTCAACCAGCGCGCGAACCGGTTCGCCAACGCTCTGCATCGGCTGGGCGTGGCGCGCGGCGATCATGTGGCGATCCTCATGTACAACTGCCCGGAGATGCTCGAGGCCCTCTATGGATGCTTCAAGCTGGGATGCGCAGCCGTGCCAATCAACTTCCGGCTGCATCCAAAAGAGTTCGCATTCATCATTGATCACTCCGAGGCCAAAGCGGTGATTGTCTCGTCGGATTTCAACGAACCGCTCTCGGAAGTCCGCGGGTTGATTGCGGGTGTCAGCCACCCGATCACGACCGAAGGCGCTTTCGGCGATTTTCTGGACTACGAATCCCTGCTGGCGGGAGAGGCGGAACATTGGGTGGATGTCGAGGTCGAGCCGGACGATTCGGCGAAGAGATCGGGACACGAAGAGGGTGCACGATTCTGGGCACAGGGATGGATACGGCGGCCCAGTTCTCTTGTGACGGATCGAACGACGAGTATCAGTCAATCGTCCCGCGTCATCGTGCACCGCCTTCGTCCAGCGATTCGGCGACGGGATCGGGACAGGAAGGCGGGGCACGAAGACGGGGCACGATTCTCAGAGCCGGGATGGACACGAGGGCAGCGTTCTCTCGGGACGGATCCAGTTACGAGTACCGGTCAATCGTCCCGCGTCTTCGTGCACCGTCTTCGTCCAGCGATTCGGCGAACGGATCGGGACACGAAGGCGGGGCACGAAGACGGGGCACGATTCTCGGCACCGGGATGGACACGAGGGCAGCGTTCTCTCCTGACGGATCCAATGACGAGTATCGGTCAATCGTCCCGCGTCTTCATGCACCGTCTTCGTCCAGCGATTCGGCGAACGGATCGGGACACGAAGGCGGGGCACGAAGACGGTGCACGATTCTCGGAGCCGGGATGGATACGGCGGCGCAGTTCTCTTGTAAATGATCTGATCTGCATCATGAACCCCACTCGTAAATCTCATCGATCCCAACTCCATCGTAAACCCTATCGGCCGCATCGGTTGCGGCTGCGTTCATGGCGATAACTGATCGACGAGGTTCTCGACAAGGGGAAATCGATGGAGTTTACGACCGGGTTTTCGAAGGGACGGCTCGATGGACACTGGAAGTCAAATATCGTACGATTATCGGGCAAAGAGAACAACCGCCTGCTCGTGTCCTGCTATCGCGGGCACAAGAGGCTGATCGTTGGCAGCGCTACAGGCTGTACGGGGAGTACCGAACGCATTGGGGGGGAGATCAAGTCGTTTCGATTGTTGAAGCCATCGTGCTAGAATTTTTCTGCCCCAATGTTTTTGCTCCTTCACCTTGGCGACCAGGGCGATGCCCAATTGATGCAGATTGCTCATGCATGCGGAACGTTTTCCACGCTCAAGCGCACCCCGAAGCGCCGAAACCAGCAGCGCAGCCAGAATGGCGATGATGGCAATCACCACCAACAACTGGAGCGGTGGAACTGGCCGATCCAGTCGCATTGACGGTGGTAATCACCACGGAAGCGGTGTCGCTGGCGACATCGAAGTCCACGGACAACGTGATGTAGTCACCGTCCGCTGCACTGCCGTTCAGGGAGTTCTGCCAAAGCAGGTCGCGGGCGTCCGTAGTCTGTGTCGTCGTGGTGGCAATGGCAGTGGCATTCCCGTCGATGGCCTCGAACCGATTGGTCGCGGTCAGATCGCCGAAACTAAGACGGGTTCCCACCGTGGCCCCCCCGTCCGTGCTGATTTACAACTGCATCTGGCTGGTGCCGAGGCCGAAAAAGGCCAACTGGTCGCTGAGGGTCAGGGAGACATTTCCAGTCACCAGCGGCGTGCCGCTGAAGTCGCGGGCGAGGAATGCATCCGGCGCGTTTCGCATTCGGATATTGCAGACGTCTTGAAATGCGCCGCCGGGACTGCTCTCCGGCACGCCGGGCGTCCGCTGGCCGAAATTGTTACCCGAGGCAAAGGTTTCAACCACGACCCATCCGTTGTCGCCGTTGAGTAAGCCGTCCTCCCAGTCGAATGCATTTGTCGTGCCCGCGGTGATCGGCGGGGAGCTGAAAGTCTCGGTGAAGGAAAAGCCACCGGCAGTAGGCCGGGCGCCCTGCACCGGCCCTGAAGCAAGAGATTAAACCCGAAAGGTCAGGGAACCAGGCAATGAGACGCTATGGAAGGACTCCTCAGTATGACAGCCCCCCTCGTGTTTCCATTCGACAATATGACCCGGTTTCTCGTACGCTCTCCATCAGACAATCGCGAGGGCAAGCGTCATGACCTTGACACAGCAACAGATCGACGAATTTCATAAGAACGGTTACTTGAAGTACGGCAAGATTCTTGAGGACGAGGAGATCGAACTGCTGCGTGAGCAGTTCGACCTTGAATTCGAGAAGGCGCGTAAGAACAACAGCTACCGAAACCTGTCCATCCACGACGGGAGCGACGTGGCGATCCGGGAGGTCGCGCCGCAACGCATGCTCCAGGTAACGCAGATGAGCGAACGCAACATCCACTTTCGCCGCCTGGTCTACAATGAGGAGATTCTCGACATCGTGGAAGATTTGATTGGCTCCAACATCCAGCTCTTTCATGATCAGGCGCTGTACAAGCCCGCGAACGATGGTGGCGCCGTGAGGTGGCACCAGGACAACGGTTATTGGAAGTGTCGCCCGGCGAATCTCGTGTCCTGCTGGCTGACGCTCGACGACGTCGACCTAAGCAACGGCGCGATGCAGGTCATTCCGGGGAGTCACCTGACTCCCGTGTGGCACGAGCAAAGCAAGCAGACAAATGCATTGCTCGAGTTTCGGGATCTGGACGAATCCAAAGCCGTGGCCGTCGACCTCCCCGCAGGCGGTTGCATGCTCCATCATTGCCAGACGCTGCATCATACCGCACCCAACACGACCGACCGTCAGCGCCGCGCGTTCGCGATCCACTGCATGCCGCCCGGTACGCGCCTGGACTCAGGGCATCAGGAGGACCAGAGCATGGCGATCGGCTTCGAACGACCGTTGCTTCGCGCGCGGATGTGACGCGGCGAGCGACGGGTTGATGATTACGGAGTACGATTGAAATTCCCCCGCTTGTTATCCGTAATCGTCACCTACAGCACATCAAGCATTTTTTGGTATTTCAAGAATTGCTTATTTTGCTCTACTTTTTCAGCAAAAAGTGATCCGCTGCAATGGAAACGGCGAAACGCATAGAGTGCGGAATGCACGGGAGGTGAGTGGAAGTGAGAAGGAAGTCCACCAAGACAATCCGTGTCGGTGTGGTAGGCGTGAACCGCGGCCTGGCTTTTGCCAGTGATGCCGCCTCGCTTCGCGCGCTGAAACTGGTTGCGATCTGCGATACCTGGGAGGAAAGACTTGCGATCGCCGGCCGGAAACTCGGGGTGACGACCTATCCCGACTTCGACGAGTTCCTCGCCCACGACATGGACGCGGTGATCCTGGCCAACTATTTTCATGAGCATGCCACCCTGGCCATCCGGGCCCTGGAAGCCGGACTGCATGTCATGTCGGAGACCGCGGCCTGCATCACGATGGCTGAGGGAGTGAGCCTTATAAACGCGGTGGAGAAGAGCGGCCGGATCTACCAGTTCGCTGAGAACTATCCCTACTCGCTGTGGAACCAGGAGATGCGGAGATTGTACCAGTCGGGAAAGCTGGGAACATTTATGTACGGCGAAGGCGAGTATGTGCACCTGGAGAGCCCGTCCTTCTGGAACAAGATCTCCCCCGGCGTCGACCACTGGCGCAACTGGCTCCCCGCCACCTACTATTGCAGCCATGCGCTGGGGCCGATCATGTACATCACCGACACGCGGCCGGTTTCGGTCAACGCTCATGTGATCCCCTACCCTGCCGACGACCCGGTGCGAAGGGAGTCGGCCAAGCGGCACGACGCCGCCTCCGTTATTATCCTGCGTATGGACAACGACGCGGTGGTCAAGCTTCTCCAGATCCACCTCTCCGGCCACAATGTCTGGGTGCGCGTCCACGGAACCAAAGGACAGGTGGAGAACCTGCGGACCAACCAATGGCAGGTGCGGCTTCGACGGGAAGCGGCGTTTCGTCGGCGGGGAGAACCTTCCGAGCAGATCTACCTCCCCGAATTTCCGCACCATCACGAACAGGCCATGGCGACCGCGCACGCCGGCGGCGATTTCTTCATGAACTACGAATTTGCCGCGGCCATCCGAAAAAACGAGCAGCCCTTTCTCGATGTCTATCGCGGGGTCAGCATGGCGTCCGTCGGCATCCTGGGGTACCGCTCGGCCCTGACCGGATCCGCTCCCATCGATCTCCCGGATTTCCGGAAGAAGTCAGTTCGCGGCAAGTTCGCCGACGACCATTGGAACCCGGATCCGGCACAGCGCAAGAAAGGCGACCCCTGGCCGAGCATCCAGGGCAACGTCAAAGTCACCCCGAAAGCCCTGGCCCGCGCAAAAAGCGACTGGAAGGATTCTGCGGATCCCACGATGTATGGATAAATCATGGCAGGCAGCACGATCAAACTGCCCGCCCCGGTTCTATTCGCATGACATATTCTTGCGCCGCTCGCGCCGGAAGCCCAAGCTGTAGTCGTGCAAAGTATTCGTCCACCTCCGGGGGACGAGAGGCTGCGTTGAGCCGGAAGAAGTGAAAGAAGCGCGTGCGCTCCTCCATTTCTCCATTAGATCGAGAGACAAAGATTGAACAGGACAGGTCAACTTGCTTGATGCCCGAAAATGGGATGCGCGGTACGGCTGGGATTTGCTGGCTGAGCACGCTGCTCGTTTCGATTCCTACATTGCGGTGACCTCGCCCAGTGCCTGGGCGGTCGTCGAGCGGTTCTTTCCCGTTCCCCCGCAGCACCTGGAATTCCAGCAAGGGATGGGGAAAGAATATCTCGACGTCCTCCTTCCCCGCGTCCCCGATGCCGACCTCGTGCTGGGCATCGGCGGCGGCAATGCGCTGGATGTGGCCAAAATCGTGGCATGGAAATCCGGCAAGCCGCTGATCCTGATTCCCACCATCGTCTCAACCGGTTCCATTTTTCAACCGCTGACGGCAATTCGACGCACCGATACATGGGATTTCCAGGACGTGGTGTCGCCGGAGTATGTTCTCTTCGACTACGGCGTCATCCGTTCCGCCGACCCGCGATTCAACCGCGCGGGCATGGGCGAGTGTATCTGCAACCTGGCGAACGTGGGCGCGTGGAAGTGGTGGGATGCGCAGGGCCTGGGAGGCCCGGCGTGGGATGAAAATGCCGCTCAAACCACGATCGACTGGGTCGAGCATCGGGCCGCCGCTTTCAGCGCCGACCTGGATGAGGACGGGCAACCCGGCGAAACGGGCATTCGCATCGCGGCCGAGGTGAATCGCGAGCGATACGATCTGCCGACCTGGCACGAGGAGCTTCGGCACGGCACCGATCATCTTTTTGTCACGGCCTTCGAATGGGTGCACGGACGGGAAGTGCTGCACAGCGAGGGCGTGGCATTGGGCACCCTGATCAGCAATTTCGTGTACGACTGGCGATTCGAGGAAGCAAAAACGCTGCTCGAATCCTGTGGCGTGGCATTTCGCCCGCGGGATATCGGCTGCACCATCGCCGAGGTTCACGAGGTGGTGGCCCGCATCAACGAACTCAACGACCGGCTGGGTCATCCAAAAAACTGGTTCCACCACCAGAACCTTGACGACACGACGTTTAATCAGATTATGGCGGAGATTGACTCCTAGCGAGGCACAGGTATCCCGTATGCGGAGCCCACGGAGTAACACAAAAATTCCCCCTGCGTACCTTGATTCGTTTGGTTGCAGCTGCTTTGGGGCTCTTTCCGGCTATTCGAGCATGTGTGTCGCCGATCTACTTTACGGATAGTCCGATGTGAGGGACGCCGAGCGAATATTTTTCTTCGTTCTCTTCGTTTCCTTCTGTTCAAAATCCGTTTGGGCTCCGCCAACGCGACTGCTAATGATATATCGTGTGGGATGAAAATTACCGCCATAAAGTACTTCATGCCGACACTGGGCATTCGGTGCCGCTTTATTGTCAAAGTGGAGACGGATGCCGGCATCTACGGCCTGGGCGAGGCCGGCACGGCGGGACGCGAGCGGGCATTGGGCGGCATGATCGACCACTTCCGGGAGTTCCTCATCGGCCGGGACCCCCGCCGCATCGAAGACATCGCCCAGGTACTGTACCGTGGTCAATACTTCGAGGGCGGTACCGTGATTGCCGCTGCCGCGTCCGCGATCGACATCGCGTTGTGGGATATCCTCGGCAAGCATTTGAATACGCCGGTCTACCAGTTGCTCGGCGGCGCGACGCGAAACCACGTCACCTGCTTCGCCGATGTCAGAATGGGAGACGGATCGACCTGGAGCGAAAAAGCCGTCGACCTGGTTGGCAAGGGGTGGAAAACACTGCGCATGACTCCTTTGCCTTTGCTTCCGGAGGGCGACGTAGTCTATGAGCCTTGGGACTCTCTGGATGAGACGGCCGAGATGGTTGACGAAGTCCGGCGCGCGGTAGGTGGCCGGATTCAATTGGGCGTGGACTTCCATCACCGGCTCAGCGTTGCCGAAGCGGCGGAGTTCTCCCGGCGAATCGAAGGCGCGGGACTGATGTTCCTGGAAGAGCCGATCCGGTCGGAAAGTCCTGACGCTTACGCGGCCCTTCGCGCGATGACCCCGGTGCCTTTCGCCATCGGCGAGGAGTTCTCCGGGATTTATGTCTTCGCCCCATTCATCGAGCGCGGGCTCGCAAATTATGTGCGGCCGGACGTGTGCAATGTCGGTGGAATCACCGGAGCAAAAAAAGTTGCCGCGATGGCGGAGGCGCACTACATCGACGTGATGCCGCACGATCCGCTGGGTCCGGTCTGCACCGCTGCGTCGGTACACCTGTGCTCGGCCATCCCCAACTTCGCCTCACTGGAGTTCAACTCGGACGTCCAGGATCAGCCGGAAGATCTCTTCCCCGCCTTCCTGTCGCTGGAAAATAACTACTTCCCGCTGCCGAACGCGCCGGGATTGGGAGTGGAGTTCAACGAAGAGGCGGCCAGGGACTATCCGTTCGACTTCTGGGAAGCCCCTCACTTGCGCCGGGCGGACGGTTCGTATACGAACTGGTAGTCAACATCCTGAGCCATCCCACGTCATTGCCCACGGTTCGAGTGAATATACTTGACAATTTCATGCAAAACCCTGAGGAACGACTGCATTGAGCAATGAAAGCACACGTTGTGCACCTACTTTTAAGCCCGAATCATCTTGGCTGGGTTGCAATTCGTGCCTATAATATTTGAGTGAAATCTGTGTCTTGATCGATTTGTTGGTCGAGTGGAGCAACAGGGGCTTTTCGATAGGCCTGGAACCAGAAGGAGAGACGGTATGAGCATAAGAAGCAAGTGGAGTGTTTGGGTAGTCGCCGTTAGCGGTGCAGTGATGCTGGCGGGAACCGCGCAGGCTTCAGTGGGTGTTGGCACAACCATCGAAACGATGGATTCAGGCATCGGAACCTGGGACAGTCTGGACAACGTGCCCGGAAGCTTGACAAACGAGGCGGACACGAGTCCGGCGGATGGATTCCCCGACTCGGTTCAGTTCTTTGGCGGGCAGATGAACATAAACGAAGCGTACATCGGTGCGGCAACCCACCTGCAAGTGAACAACGTCCCGACCACCCAGGGAGTTCGGCTGGACGCAACCACGTCACAAGGCGTCTTTGCGGGCAACCTGGACAATTGGGGCATGGGCACAACCATCCACTGGGATGACAACAACTGGGTAAATATGCAGCGCATCCGTGACAGCGGCGGCGGCTGGAAGGTGTGGATGAAGGATGGCGGAACGATCACGGGCAACCATATTGACCCGGGACATATGGATAACGAATGGTTGATGAGCGGAATTGAAGTAACCGCATCCGACGTAATTTTCTATGCCAGCCCGCGTACCGTCGATCAGTTCGGCAGTACCGATTTTGACGGCCAGATGGTTTCTCTGGGCTCACTCGGTTCGCGACCGGCTGGTTGGACTGGCCCCGCATCGCTCATCGTTGGAAAGGGATGGGACAACCCGGGCGGCGATCCCTGGGATGGCCAGTGGGACCTCGCTGGTCCGAAAGTTATTTCGGTCGACACCACACGGATCATCGTGGTTCCCGAGCCTGCGAGCCTGGCATTGATCCTGGCCGGCGGATTGGTGGCATTCGCGGCCCGCCGTCGTCGTTCATAAACTCAAAGCCAACACAATCTCAACTGCAGGAGCAGGCCTGATCAGGCCTGCTCCTTTTTTTGTCTCGTATTCGGCGGATGGAGTCAGAATGATTGGGGCTAGAATAGATTCTTTGGGCTCTGCAATTTGAGGCAGAATGATTGGGGGCAGAATGATTTTCTTAAGGTTCCGCGGTGTTTTTTGGTGTGGTTCAAGCCCGCATATTTCAGTGCGCCGTGGAAAGGTGGACTGATCTATGCGGGCCAGGGTTATTCCATCAGGAAGCAAACAACTCCAATCCACCAGTGGCCAAGAAAATCATTCTGCCTCAAATGACGGAGCCCGAAGAAAAGTGAATCGATCATCGACCCGTCGTGCAGCATTGTTCCCCATCGTGCTCTCATGCGCCGTTCAAGCCGGTGCCAACCCGATCTCCAACGGAGGGCTCGAGGACGGCGCTGCTCATTGGAACCTGGAACCGGCGGCCGATTTCGCCGAGGTCCGGATCATCGAGGATCCGTTCGCGCCCGACGGCGACCATGTCCTGCTCTTCGACCATCGCCGGACCCGAACATCGAAAGCGGTCCACGACGGGTTCCAACTCGAACCCTATTCGTTCTATCACTTCACCTTCTGGATCAAGGCCGGGCCTACCTACAACCGAGTGGGGCCGGGCATGCAGGTAAACCTCTCCGTCAAGGGGGGCGGAACCGACACCCGGTTCCAGGAGGCGTCCCTTTCTCCCGAGGAGTGGCGCTACATGAAGATGCCGTTCGTAACCGGCGCCGACGGCAACGCCTCCCTGGTCCTTACCCTCAACTCCACCGCCGGCCGGGTCTGGTTCGATCACCTGAAAGTCTCGCCCGGCGAGCACACGGGATACCCGCGGATTCCCTTGAAGCCGGGGCAGGCGAACTCGGACCATTTCTATGATGAGTTTCCGGTCTCCTCGAAGATCACTTCGCGTATCGTGCTGCGCGCTCGGCAAAACCTTTCGGACGATCAGTGGCGGAAAACGGGCCGTTTCTTCATCGAGTTGCCCAAGGGGGTGAGATTCTTCGGCGAGTACGGGAAGAAACATCCGGGCACCGAAGAGACCCTCGAGGGCGGCGGCACGCGTTATGTCTTCGATTTCAAGCACCACGAGAACAGCCCCCGGTACTATGCCGTCCACCTCTTCGCGCTGGCCGACGATGCCGGCGTGGATGGGAAGTATGCTACATCCTGGGTCGAATGGGATGGGGGGAAGGAGACTCCGTACGAGGTACCGATTAACTACATCGACATCCCGGAGGTGAAGCAGCCCAGGGAGATCGTTACCGGCGTCGCTGCGGCGGGCAAGATGAAGGAAGCCTATCCTGATTACTTCGGGATGCTGAAACGGATAGGGTTCAATACCGTCGACTTCTGGAAGCGGGGACAGGGGGCCGAATACATCGAGGAGTTCCTCACCCATGGCATCGACGTCGACGCGGAACACTCCGGATTCAGCGACCTGCGGGGGCTGGTGTCGGAGTTCCCCGACTTTGGTTCGATCACGCTGGATGGCAGGCGGAGCGGGGCCATCGACCCGTCGCACCGCGGCAAGGCGTTCGAAATCTTTCTGGATGAGCTGGAGGATCTCGTCTCCAAGGGCTTCTCCTGCATCATGATCGACGACGAACACCACGGCGATCACACCATGAACACCTGCCTATGCGACCGGTGCAAGGACCGGTGGTCGGAGTGGCTCGCGGAGCACCGGACCAACCTGGAAGTTGTCGACCCGCAGGTGTTTCTCGACGATCCGCTCGGGTATCCGGACCACTTCGACGCATGGTGGTTCTTCCGGGCTCACCTGGTGACCGAATGGTACGAGGCGGCGGATGCGCACATCGAGGCATGCATCGCGAAATACGGATCGCGCAGTGGCGCTGAACCCTGGTTCGCCACCTACACCGGCGCGGTCGGCCTGAGCAACATCAAGGACAACTTCGTCAACGTTGCCGAAACCGGTCAAGTGTTCGACCGGATCATGCCCATGTACTATTCCGGCGGTTTCGCGTTGCGCCGTGAGATCCGAAAGCTGATGCGCGCGGCGGGCCGTGAAGTAACCTACGCGTCCCTGAACATGGGCGAAGCCCGGGCCGACCGTCGGATGTGGAAGCCGGGCGAGAACCGGGCCCACATCCTGGAAACCCTCTTTGCGGGAGGCCGCGGATATATGTACTGGGCCTGGAACAAATCGAATCTCCGGATCATCGCCGAAGTGGCGGAAACGAACGGTATCGTCGCCGAGTACGAGGATTTGTTTCTGAACGGGGAGAACACGGAGAGATTCTGGACCGAGCAACCCCGGACCTTTGCCACCACACTGGAAAGCGGGAACACGGGATTACTGCTGGTTTCAAACTACACGGGGACCAACAACACGCGGGTGAGAATTTTCAAGCGGCCCGAGAAGGCGATGATCCTGACGGAAGTTTACACGGGGGAGACCTTGGAACTGGCGAAAAACCAACAGGTATTCAGTCTATCGGTGTCATCGGCGCAGTGTTCGTTGTGGAAGTGGGCAGAATGACTTCTTTTGGTTCCGGAGTGGAGGCAGAATGATTGGGGGCAGAATGATTTCTTCTGGTTCCGGAGTGGAGGCAGAGCGACTAGGGACAAAGCTATTTCTTGAGCGTCTTCAGCACAACGTGCTTTCCGCTGAAATTTACCCATTGAACGGCTTGGAGGGAAATGTGCCCGAGCAGGCGAAGAAGGTGTTTCTCATAACCTCTGGAATGTTTTGACGCGGCTGAGAAATGTAGACCGGTGGTTGGGTTCAAGAGCAACATCTGTTGCAGCCCAACAAGGTGGCCGTGAATGCTGACTTCCACTGGCTGCATTACTTCCTCTTCCGCGCCGAGTATAGAGACAATCGCCTCGCGATAAAGTGAAAGTTCAAGGAATGCGCCCCAGTCATCCAGCAAGGATTGCACCATGCTCCGTAGCAGCCCACTTCGTTCATCGAATTCCGTCCAATCTTGACAATCCAGTTCGAAATCTCTTCGATCGTCCAACGTAAGCGTCGTTGAAACGAATCTTTTTTCCACGGAATTGTTTCGAAAGTTAATGACTTTGCCATGTCGTTGCTCACCAAGAAGCAAATAGTTGATGAGTTGCCGATCATGCTCGCCAGTGAGCTGGTCCGCGGTTTTCAGCTCATAGAATGCGCCGCAATCCACAACCAGATCAACATAGAATATCTTCAGAAAATCTTCGTGCGATACCCGAATAGGCATGTCTCTCCACGCCTCAACCGAATCGTGCCGACATCGATGTGCAAGTTCATCCTTGAAGATCCGTTCAGACGGCAGTCGTCCGATTTCATTGTGAATATCAAAAGCATGCTTCATCACCTTGTAATCAAGATTATGAAAGGCCTGTTGATCATGGCATCGCAGATCTCGGGAACATTCAATCGGCATCTCTCTCCCCCTTGTTCATCAACAAACCCTACATTTCCCAACCACGAAGCCAATTGAAAAATTATTCTGCCTCCAATCATTCTGCCTCAAACCATGGAGCCAAACGCAAAATGAGTTTCCCGTTATCAACGATCTCGACGATCAAGATTCAAGTACTGGCGCTTGCATTAACAATGCAGCTTTCAACTCCGTCGGCCATCGGTGAACCAACCCGAACCCGCTTGCTCGCCGATTTCGAGACGCAGGAGGAACTGCAGTCTTTTCTCATTTCCGGGTTGTCGATAAAGTTGACGAGCGAAGATGCTGTTACCGGCACCAACGCGATGGAAGTGGCCGTCAAACCGTTCTCCATCAGCAAGGCCCACTGGCCGCGCGTCATTCTCGGCACCGAGTATTTCCCGGAACCGATCGACCTTTCGATCTACTCCACGGTGGTGGTCAACATCCGCAACGTCACCGAAGGCCTGCCGCCGGTGAAGTTGTCGATGACTACGCTCCGCTACAATGACGGCGGGCGGAACTGGGACGACTGGGCGTGGTACATCCCGGAGGGGGAAGACATGCTCTGCGAGTTTCCTACGTCGGCTGTCCGGCGGCACATGAACGACATCTCCGAGATTCGCATGTTGATGTTCATCTTTCCGGACAACGAGATTGACGCGATCTACCGGGTCGATTCAATCCGTGCCGTCTATGACCCCGCGGAGGGGTCCCCCGCCGAAACCCTGGAAGCGCGAGCCCGATCGGTGAAAGAGCAACTCGCGGCCACCGCGGAGGCCGTCAATTGGGACCTCGTACCCGGGGCGCTTCGCAAGGAGGTCGAACCGCGGATCCCTGAGTTCAACGCGCGCATTGACCAGGTCCTTGCCGCGACCGCCGCCGCGGAGCAGGGCGCGCTGGCGGGCAAGTACAACCAATTCAGGGACGACGTGGAAGACATCGAGCGCAAAATGGGGGCGCTCGTGCTGGCTGACAAAAAGGACTTCTTCGCCTGGGAACTGCACAGGTATCTGAACATCTACAAGAACGAACCGCCGGATCTCGCCAGCCCGAAGCTGGAGTCGATCGACGTCGGGATGGCCATGGACGAGTTCCGCGACGCAGCCTTCATGGTGAGCTCGGTGGGAAAAGATCTGCGCTTGTCGGTCGAAGTCAAACCCTCGCCCGGACTGCCCCCTGAATCGATCCAGGTCCGGGAGTCGCTCTACTTCAGCTTCGGCGGCGGTCGCGAGGAACTGGGGGACGTGATTTTTGATCTGGATGGCCCGCTCGAAGTGCCGAAAGACGAAAGCCGGCAGGTCTGGCTCACCTTCAATACACGGTACGGCGAGTTGAAGCCGGGCGACTACACCTTCGACGTCGTGCTGCGCGACCAGGACACCGGAACCGAACAGACGGTGCCCGGAAAACTGACGGTATGGGACTTCGCCCTGCCCAGCGTCGACATCCTAGCCAATAACGGCTACGTGGAGCTGTTCAACTCCGAAGTCGGACTCAAGGTCCGTGACAAGGCGGTGGCGCACATGAAGCGCTACGGCCTCAACATGGTGCTGGTCTACTGGAACTACATGCCTTTTCCCGTCGAGGTGGATGAGGAACTGAGTATCACCTCGTACGATTCGTCGAATTTGAAGGGCGAAGTGGAGCCCGTCGTGGGGTACTTCAACGCCGCTCCCGGCGGCAAGGAGCGGCTTCGGTTCATTCTTCAGCTGAGCTACATCACGGACAAGCTGGTCCACGGCACAGACGTCTCCTATCCGAGCGAGTCCTTCAAGAAAGTGTTCGCGCAGTGGTTGAAGAAAGTCGAGCAGGACATGGCCTCGTGGGGCGTGAAGAAGGAGGACTACATCTTCTTTCTTGCCGATGAATCGAACATGGAAGTTCTCTTGAACTTCGAGCTTCCCCTGGCTGAATTGATCAAGGAAATCGACCCGGAGATCCAGGTGTTTACGAACCGGGGACCGGGGATCCGGGGCCGGGAGGACAGCTTCCGATTCTACAAGACGTTCGATGCAATGCTCTCGCGCGGGGATCGCGACGAGCAGTATCCATTCCTGGCCGAGTGGATCGAGAAGGGCAACGATCCGCCCGAACTGTGGACCTACAGTGCCAGCAGCATGGCGGATCGGGTCAACAACTATTATGCCTACTACCGCGTCTCGGGCTGGATGAACTTCAAGCACGGCATCGTGGGGCCCGGCGTGTGGACGTACTGCGCACGCGGCACCAACCCCTGGAGCGAGAATAAGGAAATGGTTGGCCATTGCCTGGTCTACAAGCACAAGGACCACGACGAGGTCATTCACTCCCGGCGCTACGAGTTTTACCGGGAAGGAAACGACGACTACCGGTATCTCTACCTGTTGCGGGAAGTGGCCGGCAAAAAGGATGCGTCGACGAAGGCCAGAGCCGAACATCTTATCCAGCGGGCCATCGCCGACATCGAGGCCGACGTGACCGACACGACCCGGTGCGAAAACTGGCGGCTCAAGATCGCCGACACGATTCTCAAACTGAAAGCGAGCGGAGGATGACGGCAAGGAGCAGTGCGACGAGGGCGATTCGGAGTCCCGGAGCAATCGAAGATCTCTCAGAGATGGTACATTGCGGGCATACCCCCCACCGGCCCTGCGCCGGTGGAGGCAGGGTTTGCATACTACCTCAGCCGGCAAGCAGGACGTTCCCCGCCGGCCCTGTGCCGGTGGAAACGGGGTTTGGTAACTCCGCAGGGGGAAAGGCTATGAAGCTTTCAAACTCGCTCCCCACCGGCCCTGCGCCGGTGGAGGCAGGGTTTGCATACTACCTCAGCCGGCAAGCAGGACGTTCCCCGCCGGCCCTGTGCCGGTGGAAACGGGGTTTGGCAACTCCGCAGGGAAAGGAT
>Ga0315336_1002026_pt1 | contig 33778 bp, 18 predicted proteins | sample ASW5metaG_FD_204512 | JGI IMG/M metagenome (GOLD analysis project Ga0315336, IMG submission 204512) | Ammonia-oxidizing marine archaeal communities from Monterey Bay, California, United States - ASW #5 | ecosystem: Environmental > Aquatic > Marine > Intertidal zone | place: USA: California...
GCATGTGTGGATCGACCGTGTGGTACAGGCAGGAGAAGATTGCCAAGGTCACCGCGGGGACAAACATCCAGCCGACTTGTTGTGAACGGAACGCCGGTTGAGCGAATGGACCGACCAGCAGGCCAGACCGCTGGCGATTGAGCAGATGGCCGGTTTGACCGAGAATGGCCGCGGTCAGTCCCAAAGCCGCGCAGCGCCAGGGTTCGATCAACAGCCACACATTCGGGACCGGGTGTTCGGCTTCCAGCCGACCAGCCAGCAGATGCCCCCCCAAATACCCCTGGATCAAGGCCAGCAGTCCCAACCATCCGCAGCCGTGGTTTCTGGCTGTCAACAGCGTCAGACCCCACAGCAGCCAGTGCTGGTACGCGGCGATCTGCTGCGTGTCGATGACGTCAAGACAGCCGGCAATCGCCAGCGGAATCGTCACCGCAGTCGCGCAGGCCAGAATCGGTGATAGCAGTGATTGCAGTCGCTGGTGCAACGGACGGGCGAATTCCAGTAACAGGTGAATGGCCTGAATGCCCAGCAACAAACACAGCGTCGGAGTCAGACTGTTCTCGAGTGTCAGGCGATGCAGCAGGTGGCCCGTTCCCTCTGCAGTCACCGACAGCAGGTTGACCCAAACCAGTACGAACAGTGAACCGCCGAAGACCGGCGAACCGTTCACCAGGCCGCCACGCACCAGTTGCGCCGAGTAAAAGACGATCAACGGCAGCAGTTGCATGAACTCCGAATCGCCGGTGACGACCAGTAAGCCGGTGTAGGCCCACGACAACAACAGGGTGCCTGCGAACAACACCCGCTGGATCGGTATGACCAGTAGTTCTTCGCACCAGGTCCGCGTGGTTCTCAACCACCTGTAGATCCATTCGAGCACCTGCAGAATCAGGCCGGTTTCCAGTAATTGCCAGCGCCACGGAGTCTCCAGGACCTGGTTCGCGACCAGCAGGCCGAGTAGCAAAGTGATCCAGCCCAGATGCGTACCGACAACGGCGCCGCGTCGGTCACGGAATAAGACGGCCAACAGAGTCCAGGTCACTCCGGTCAGACTGACCGAGATGGCCGTCTGCAGCGGGATCCCCGACACATCGAGGTCGAACAGGTTGGCGATCGCGTGACCGGGCAGGGCGTTTTGCAACAGGGTCCACGTATCGACGCGGACACACAGGAACACCGCTGATGCGGCGAGCGGCCAGGTGAACAACGTATGGTCGAATCGGCGGAACGGAAACGGAATGCGACCGAAGAACAGGTCTCCGTCTTCCAGTTTTCGCAACCACGAGGCACGGACCAGAACGAAACAGCTCAGGACCAATCCCAGAGCGCTGCAAGAGCTTCCCAGGCCGGTGCCCCAGCCCAGAGCTTCGAACGTTTCGTGGAATCTGGCCCGCAATTCGGGAAACAGGATCACGGCGATCGTGGTGGCCATGGCGGCCGGCAGCAGCGACCGCGTGTGGTAGGTCGCGATGGCCAGCAAGGCGGACATTAACAACGGCCCGGAGTAGTCCATCGCCTGCCGCCACAATTGCGGATCGGCCGGGGCTCCCTGTTCGAACAGCACGCGTAACACCATCGCCGCGACGGCAATCGAACCGTAGACCATCAGCACCGTGGATCGCGCCTGCCGCAGCAGCTGCGACCGGGTCATCGCGATCAGTCCCAGCCAGCCAAACGAGACAACGCTCAGGCCAAAGACCATTGTGTTCCCATGTAGCCGGCGGCCCAACATGTTGACGCAGCCCAGGTAGGGCAGGCTGAGGCCCACGATAGCCATGGCCGAGTGCACCCAGCGGAGTTCTTGATCACGCCAGGCACGCCAGGCAAATATGCCCACAACGCCCAGCAGGAAACCGGCGGTCCACAGCGGGGTCGAACGGAAGTGCCATTGGGCCAGCATCGCCACCACGGCGGTCAGAAAGGCCAGAGTGGGTTGCATGCCCAGGGCCGCGCGTGACAGATCGGGTTGGCCCAGTTGACGGCCCAGCCGGTACAGGCCGCCCATCAGCAATGCCAGCACCAATCCCACCATCGGCAACCATGGATCCCGTGGAAATGTGCTCAACACCGCGACCGATGCCCCCGACAAGGACAGGAGTGTCAGACCGATCCAGTGTTGCACTTCGTGGTTGCGCCGCGCGGCCTGGTACAACCAGACGATACCCGCCAGGGCGAACGCGGCGATGCGCACATATTCCTGCGCCGTGCCCATCAGCACACCCAGCAGTACCAGGCTGTAGCCCAGGAAGGACTCGCCGCCCAGTTGCTCGCTGTCCGTACGGACTTCGATCGACCGACGTTCGATAAATAGAACCAGCCAGCCGACCAGGATCACCAGCACGGAATAGGTCCAAATCTGCGGCAGCTGGCCCAGTTGAAAGTGGACCCAGCCAAAAACTTGCAGGAAGGAGATGCTCAGTGTGCCGCCCACAAACCACGGCACGCGTTTTTCAGTGGCCAGTTCTTGTGTGAGCATGCGGCCGGCAAATCGCACCACGGTCCAGGCCACGCAGGCGAAACCCGCGTGGAAACCGATGGCGATCAGCAACGGCAGGCCCGCCCAGTCCTGCTGAGCCAACGACTCGGACAGCGGGCCAATCATCACCAGACAGTTGATCGCCAACAGAGCGCCACCCAACAGCGAGCCCAGTGGTGTGTAGACCGCGCGACACCAGGATCGCAGTGACCAGCCGAACAGCAGCACGTAGGCCAGACCCATGGCAGCGACCAAGACCGTGCGCGACGGCAGATCGGATTTGGCCAGCAGCGACACCACCATGAAATTCATCGGCAACAAGGCGATTGCCGCACCGCGCAGCATCGCACCGCTTCCCCGGAACTTGATGTCCTGTCGTTCGATCCATGAGCCGACAGACGCCAGTGACAGCGTGAAAGCTGCCAGCATTGCCGGAAGCAGTGTGAACCGAATGACCGGTGACTGATCCCAGAAGTAGACCGAAATCAGCGAGGCACCGGCCAGGACCATCACGATCCCAGCCACCATGTACCAATTTTCCGTCAGCAAGGGTTGGATGTGCTCCCGCCAGATGATCGACGATGTCGTGGGCGGCGGGGGCGGCGGGGGAGCGACAACCGGCGGCGGGGCCGGGACGGCTGGAGTCACGGGTGTGATGGGCGGTGTGGCGGAGACCGCCGGAACCGATGCTGTCGGCGACGGTTGTTCAACGTGTTGGGGCGTTTCCCGTGGCGCTGTCGATTCGACGGACTCAATTCCCAGCAGCGTGTTGAATTCTTGCGTCGTTAACTGATCCGCCCAACGCTCGACGAAATCCTCTGCGTCGATCGGCGTGGTGTGGAAGTCGCACCATTGTTGCAGCCCGTCGAGGATCTGCGGGTCGAGATGTTCTTGCTGCGCGGCCCAGACCAACAGCAGCTCGGCCGGTTTCTTCTGAACAAGCTCTTGAAGGGCGTGCTGACCTCGGCTGATGAACTGTTGCAGCGCGTTCTCCCAGCTTGCCCAGCCGTCGAAGGATCGCTTGCCAAAACGACAGATCAGAATCAAGTCGGCCCGCTCGGATGCGCGCGGGTCGGAACCGATCAGTTTCAGAAGGACTTCGGCAAATTCGCTGCCCGACCAGATGCAGATGCTGTCCAGGGCTTGCTGTCGTTCCAGCGGAGTTTCCGCCGTGTGAAATTGTTCTTCCAGCGATTCCAGTGAAACGCGACTCGAGTCCCGCTCAACTTTCGGATCGCTCGAGGCAGGGGACTCGGCGGCTCTCTGGAGTTGATCCAAGAGGTCGACCAGTGATTGTAGGGATTTGGGGGCCTTGCCATCGGCCGTCCGGGTTGCGGTTCGTTGCAGCTGTCGCCGCAAATTGTAGATGATCTGAAAAACCAGTCGCCGGTCGGCTCGATCGAGAATCGCGCATGTCTGGCCAGCGAGTTGGTTGTACTGTCGGTCCAGTTCCTCGGCGACGGTTGGTGCCTGGCCGGGGCGCGCTGCCAGAAATCTCTGGTCACGTGCGAGTGAAATCGTTGATGTGAGCACGCGACGCGCAGTGTCAGTATTCGTCGTCGCCCGGGTTTGCTCCAGCGGCAGGTCACCCAGCAACCGCTGGAATTTCTTCAGGTCAGGCTGGCCTTGCTTGTTCTGCCGGTGAAAACGGTCCGCGGCCGCTTGCCGCAGCCGTTTGACGTGGTCGATCACCGTATCGACGGCCGGCATGGCCGCCGAGGTCGAATTCCGGTGATCCTCAAGTGCGTCCAGCAGTGCCGCGGCACCGGGGTCGGGTTCCGTCGGTGAACCGGCCATGTCTCCGATGGCCGAGATAACCTGGGGCGCTTCGAGGACACCAAGGTCCGCAAAGCGAGCCAGAAGGCGAATCAGTTCCGAGGGACTCGGTTCGGCCATCTCAGGGTCATTCAGGTGATAGAACGTGGCATCACAGGGACCGGCTGCCGACATCCAACATCACACTTTCCGTTTCCGGTCCGTTCTATATAGCGATTTCTTATGGCAGATATCACGTGCAAGTGAAAAAAATGCGCAGGAAATGGCCAGTCGAAATCGCTCGCCACAGGCGCACGCGTGTGTACAGAAAGACATGGTCAGCGTGCACCGCATGCTCCGCGCAAGCGATCCCCGCAGTGCGTGCGGCTGACGATGACAGCGGGCTGAGCGGGCGGCCAGAGCGCGGGGGCATACCGCGGGGCGCGCTACTGTACGGCCTCCCGAAAATGGTCCGGGTGATTCGCCACCCAGCGCTTCCAGGCCTGCCAGTCGTCACCCAATTGCTGACCTGTGTACAGGCGCAGCAACTGGCGTCCGCGACGATTGGCATCACCGGTTGGAGGCTTCGGTCCGGAGAGCATGAGGATCAGATTCTGGCAGGCTTCCCGCTGTTCGGCCTTCGAGATGCGGTTGCGTTGCAGGCCATAAACGTAACGGAACCAGGCCCCGATTTTGTGTGGGCTGTTCGAACGAGCGACAGCCACCAGCGCCTGGCGAGCGTCGGGGATGTCCATCATCGACAGGGCGTTGATGGCGTCGTTGCCGTGCGGGCCGCTGGCCGCAGCGCGTGACAAAGTTCGAATGGACGACAGCGATCGATCGCCGAATAGCGGAAGCACGTACATCAGCGCGTTGCAGTCGTTGTCGGTGATCCGGCTTCGAGATCGACGGGCGATTTGCAGACACGTTCGTTCGAAAAACGGTTTGCCGAGTGTCTGACCCTGCTTGGCCAGCGCGGCGCGTTGTGAGTCGGTGATGCTGTGGCTGCTGTTGGGGCGAAAACGTTGGTAGAACAACAAACGCGATGCGGCCCATTGCGATACGGCCCGGTCCTTGGACATCCAGGCTTCCGCAATTCCGGCGGCCATGGCGAAGTCGCCCGGCAGGATCGAACGGTCGTCATGCCACTTCATCACCTGTGTGGGCAGGGTCGCCGTGATGTGCTGCAGACGCATTTGTTTCCAATCCAGGTCCGGACGCAAGCTTGTCAATTTCGGACAGGCGCGCTGTAGACCGGAAAAATCCAAGTGTTCCGCGGCGGAATCGGCCTGGCGATCCGCGGCATCCGCCGGCTGCGCGAGATAGATGATCAATTTGGCCAGTCCTTTGCCCGCCGAACTGATCCGCAGCGGATAGACTGGACGTTTTGAAGCGAAGTCCAATTGCAAGGGTTTGAGCGTGGCGGTCTTCGCTTTCACATGCACTTTCACCGCGGCAAAATACCACTGTTCCTGAACGTATTGCTGCAACATCGGTTCGACTCCGTCCGGGATGTGGTATGCGTTATCCGCCAGCCACTGTTTGAGGCCACCAGCATCGGAAGACGAGACGATTTGGATCTGGTACGGTCCGACGCGTCGCGAAGCATGGACCACCACCGGAACCGCGGGTTTGCCGGAATTACCACCGGCGGGCACACCCAATCGAGCCGCGTTCTTTTTCCAGGCAGCCAGTTCGGCCTGGTAATAGAAACGCACGATCTCCGGGAACACGCGCGGGTCTGCCGTGCGGACCTGCGGTCGGCTGGGACAGGGGATCACCCAGGCGAAATCGCGGGAGCCACCAGCGTAATCCACAAACAGGACCAGCGTCTGTTTTCCGCCGGCATGCACGATGACGGCGCGTTGGGCGGGTTCGCGCAGATGCGCCCCCCGATAGTCGGCCGGCGGTAAAAAACACCCGTCAGCCGCAGCACGGACAGGATGCATCAGGCCCAGCAACATCACGATGGCAACGGCGGATTTCATTAGACACCTCGTGCAGAAAACATGTGCCGCTCGTCAAAAACACCCACGCCATGTCACACGAGCGGATCGCTGCCTGACGGACATGTCCACGAAAAGTTCCAGGTTCGCGCACTGGGCAATCAGCAATAATTCGTTTCGGGGCCGGAGTGTGCCGTCGGTGACCCCCCGGTTCAACGCTCGATCATGCACTTGGGTAACGCCTTGTTCAGCGCGGCCACGCCCGTTGCAGTGATCTGGGTGTCGATGATATTGAGCTCTCGCAAGTTGGTCAAAGACGCCAGGTGCGCCACCCCCGCGTCCGTGATCTTGTTGTCATAGAGATGCAGTGTCTGCAGCTTGTCGAGATTCTGCAGATGCAGCAATCCTGCGTCCGTGATCTTGGTCGTGTTCAGGTCAACAAACTCCAGATGTTTCAGGCCCGCCAGATGCACGAGCCCCGCGTCTGCCAACCGGTTGTTGTAGTCCAGCGAGAGTTTCTGGAGTTTGGTCATCCCTTTCAGGTGAATCAGCCCCGCGTCGGTGATTTGTGTGCTGTTGAGCATCAGCGTCTGCAGGCCGGACAGTCCTACGAGATGTACGAGCCCGGCGTCCGTGATCTCGGTGGCCTGGATGTCGAGTGTCTGCAGGTTGTTCAGTCCCGCCAGTTGAGCCAGGCCGGCATCCGTGATGCCGGTGGCTCCAAGGATCAGCGTCTGCAGTGTGCTGATCTCCTTCAGGTGCACCAGGCCCGCGTCGGTGATCTCAGTCAAGGTCAGGCTGAGCGCATTCAGCTGGGGCAGCCCCTTGAGATGTGCCAGCGCCGCATCGCTGATCGAACACTCGTCGAGCAGAACGCTCGTGACTTCGTTCTGATCATTCCGCTCCAGAAACCCGCCCAACTTTTCCAGTATGGCAGTCGGATCCTTTGTCGAATCGGTCTGGGGCACCGCCGATGCGGCGACCGCTTCCGGGCTGGGAGATGGCGGCCGATCGGTTGCATCCGGTGTTTCGGTGATTCCGTCCGGAGCATGGGTTGCCGCCTGATCGTCCGGCGGCATGCTCGGTTCCGCCGGGTTTTCTTCGATTGCACGCTGCCCACAACCCAGCACGCCGGCCAGGAACCAACAGACAATCAAGCGTTTCACGTCCGCCTCCATTCCAGGGGCCATGGAATCATCCCAGACGGATCTTCGCCGAAACCGGCCCAGGATTGCAATCACAACCCATCCGCTGCGACCGTTCACGGGACATCACAGGGGCCGTTCGATCCTGGAACGGGATGTTGATGGTTCGCAGGTTGGCCCGGTTCGTGTCGCAGGATAACAACGCAACCGGATAGCGGAGCCACGCGCGCGGCGCCGCTGATGGTCTGTCAGACCAGAAAATCTGTATTGCCCCGGATGAACGCCGAACCTGGAGACGGCTACGGGTGTCGGGTAGCACATGCTTTCATTGCCTGTTTCCAGCAAGGACTGTTCGAGATGACTCAACATCCAAAACGACGGCACGACTTCCGGCGCAGGCCGGACGGTAACAGATCAACGTCCCGAGACAATCATGGCTCGCAAGAGAACATCCACACCAACCGCGGATACGGATCGTGAGCTTGGCGATCACATTCACAGCCTCGGCTTGGGGACAGTCGAGGAGTATCGGGAGTGGTGCGCCCGTAATGGATTCAGCCGGAAGCTCAATAAACACTGGAAGCGACGCTGCCGAGAGCGATTTCATCATCGGCAACGCGATGCTCTGGATCGCCTGGATCAGAGGAAGCGTGAGCAACGGAATCTCATCGACGTGATCCGGGGCATCTGTGAGGGCCAAATCGAGGAACACGATGTCACTCAACAGCACCTGAAACGACTGTGCGCAGTTCTGAAGCCCGGTCGCGGTCCGCAGCTGGAACGCCAGGTCAACCGTCCCGCCCTGTTGCGGATCGTCTCGCACCTGAATTCTTGTCGAGCGAAGGTGTTCCACGGATCGCCGGTCATCGCTGAGCTTGGTGAGCATCCCGGCAACACGTTCATCGAGGCGCTGGCACTGGCCGCGGCCCATTCCGCTGCCTGGCAACGGCCCGTCGAGGACTGGAAACCTCGGTCCCACAACCCGCACCGTCAGTTTCACTCATTGTTGCGACATCTGTTCGTGTGTTACGACGATATGCCGCTGTTCTTCGATTCCGTGTGGTTCATGGGTCGAACCCGGGAAGCAGCCGAGCGACGAGGCTGGTATCGGCATGTCGGCCGGGGACAGAACATCCGGAACTGCAAACTGCCGCTGGCGTATACGAAGAAGATGGCACACCACTTCCTGCGCGCTCCGAGCGATGTGACCATGGATCAGGCTCTGCGGTGGGGCCAGGTGCATGGTCTCGGGGGCGATGACCGTCTGGCACGGGCCATTTTCGGGACACGCCTGGCGGACAACTTCGAGCACGACGCGTTCTGGACCAGTGTGATGCGTTGGTTCGCCGCCCATCCGCTGCTGGACCGGGCGCACATCGGACCGATGATTGACTACATTCACAACCAGCGGTTCGTTGCGGAACAGGTGTATGTCGGGCCGGGGCGGCGCGAGGTCTCTCCACCGCCACAACCAAATTTTACGATGAAAGGTCGCACACCCGCGGGGTTGCTCCGCAAAGTCAATCACTGGCACCGCCGACTGGCCACCGACAACACACATCAGCTGCGGCAATGGCAGCCCAGTGGAATCGACGCGTTTGAATACCTCGAGGGATCGATCCAGAACCGGAGTTTGAAGTGCTGGACGATCCGTGAACTGCTCAGCAGCAAGGCGCTGGTCGCCGAGGGACGGCAGTTGAAACACTGTGTTGCCACCTACGCCTCGTCCTGCGCTCAAGGTCACTGTTCGATCTGGACCATGGAGATTGAGTCCAGCGATGGTCGCAAAAAGCTCATCACGGTTGAAGTTCAAAATCGCGGGCGGATGATCTCGCAGGCCCGAGGCAAGCTGAACCGACTTGCGCACGAAAAAGAACGCAGCGTGCTCCGGCGGTGGGCGATCGCGCAGGGGCTGAAGCTGAGCAAATACGTCTGACGACGTCAGGTTGTGCGTTGTCCTAAGGCGGCCGCGGCGAATACTCCCGCGACCCGTGGCACGGACTACACGATGAGCTGTTGGATCACTTTCGCCGGCTCGACACCGGTCAACCGCTGGTCCAAGCCCTGGAAGCGATAGGTGAACCGCTCATGATCGAAACCGAGCAGGTTCATCACCGTGGCATGAAAATCATGAATGTGAATCGGATCTTCAACGATGTTGTACGAGAAGTCATCCGTCTTGCCGTGAATCACTCCACCCTTGGCACCGCCCCCGGCCATCCACATGCTGAAGCAGCGGGGATGGTGGTCGCGGCCATAGTTCTTGCGGGACAGATTGCCCTGCGAATAAATCGTGCGACCGAATTCGCCTCCCCAGATGACCAGCGTATCCTCGAGCATGCCCCGCTGCTTGAGATCTTCCAACAGGGCATAGCAAGGCTGATCCACGTCTCGGCACTGGCTGGGCATGCGGCCGCTGACGTTGCCATGATGGTCCCAGTTGTTGTGATAGACCTGGATGAATCGAACGCCGCGTTCGGCCAGCCGCCGCGTCATCAGCACCGTATTGGCGAAAGTGCCCGGCTTGCGGGCCGCCTCGCCATACAGTCGAAACGTCTGCTGCGTCTCATTGTTCAAATCCGTGAGTTCCGGCACACTGGCCTGCATCCGGAATGCCATTTCGTACTGTCGGATTCGCGTTCGCGTTTCCGGGTCGCCCGTCTCCCGGTAATTGAGTTCATTGAGCGCATTCAAGTCCTGGATTGTGCGGCGGCGAATCGCACCGGGGACTCCAGGAGGATTGTTGATGTACAGGATCGGATCCCCCTTGCTGCGGAAGCGGACTCCCGCGTGCTGGCCCGGCAGATAACCGCTGGCCCACAGCCTGGAGGAAATCGCTTGTTCCTGTTCCCGGTTGCTGGGAATGGCGACCAGGACCACGAAGGCCGGCAAGTTCTCGTTCATCGATCCCAAGCCGTAGGATGCCCATGATCCGAGACACGGTCGACCGGGAACCTGGTTTCCCGTCTGCATGGCCGCGATCGCCGGCTCATGATTGATCGCTTCGGTGTGCAGCGAACGCATCCAGCAGATCTCGTCGGCCTTACTGGCCAATTGTGGTAGCAATTCGCTGTTCATCCACATGCCGCACTGGCCGGCCTGGCTGAATTTGAACTTGGACGGAGCAATCGGAAACCGCGCCTGGCCGCTGGTCATGGTGGTCAATCGCTGCCCGCGGCGAATCGAGTCCGGCAGTTCCTTGTCGTACCAGTCGTTCATGACCGGCTTGTAGTCAAACAGGTCTGCCTGGGATGGCCCACCCACCATGTGCAGGTAGATGACCCGCTTGGCCTGAGCCGGAAAGTGTGGTCCCGTTGGAGTCGTTCCGGAGCGTCCCGCCTCGGCCGATTTCGCCGGACCGGCCAGGGAATGACCGAGCAGCGAGCCCAGAGCCGCGGTGCCCAGCAGGTGCGTGCCGCTGGAGAAGAGCTGGCGGCGGGTTTCCAGGATTCTGTCGTCTTCGAAGATTGTCATGTCTTGCAGCCTGTCGTCAGGACCGTGGTCAGAGGAGAAAAAAGGAGCCACGCTTACTTGCTGAGCACCTCGTCCAGGTTGAGAATCTGGTTGCAGATCATCGTCCAGGCGGCGAGTTCCACCACATCCAGACTGTTGTCGACCGGAGACTCACCGACGGCGACCAGTGCCTTGGCATCCTCGGTTTTCGACCGATAGTAGTCCGCCAGATTTTTCTTGCTGCCGTTGATGATCTCTTTTTCCCGGGCACTCAAGGGCCGCCCGAGGGCTCGGTGGGCGATGAAATCCAGCGTCTTTTCCGCGTCGCCACCACTGGCTGTCAGGGCCGATTGAGCGAAATGCCGGGCGGCTTCGACAAACTGTGGGTCATTCAATGTCACCAGCGCCTGCAACGGCGTATTGGTTCGCTCTCGGCGAACCGTGCACACTTCCCGGCTGGGCGCGTTAAACGCTTCCAGGTTGGGAGGCGGTGCCATGCGTTTCCAGAAATGATAGATCGTACGCCGGTACAGATTCTCGCCCTTGTCCTGCACGTAATTGCGCGTGTCGCCGCCCGGTAATCCGACAATGTCCCAGATGCCTCCCGGCTGGTAGGGCCGGGTCCCGGGACCGTACATTTTGGCAGACAACAGTCCGCTGGCGGACAGCGCATAATCCCGCACCATCTCAGCGTCCATGCGGAAACGCGGTCCGCGTGACAGCAGGGTGTTGTCGCGATCCTTGTCCAGCTTGACCGGGGTCGTCAGGGCCGCCTGTCGATAGGTCGCACTCATCAGCATCAACTTGAAGACGTGCTTGACGTCCCAGCCACTTTCACGGAATTCCACAGCCAGCCAGTCCAGCAATTCCGGATGACTGGGGACAGCGCCTGTGATTCCCAGATTCTCGGGAGTGACAACAATGCCCTGTCCGAAAACCTGTTGCCAGAACCGGTTGACCGTGACGCGCGTGGTCAGAGGATTCTTGGCGTCCACGATCCAGTAGGCCAGTCCCAGACGATTATTTGGCTTTCCCGCGGGCAGCGGGTGCAGCACGGCCGGCGTCGCTGCGGCGACTTGTTCGCCCTTCTTGTCGTACTGGCCGCGCATCAGAACATAAGCCAGCGGTTGAGTCTTCATCTTTTCGGTCTGAATGTGAGTGACCGGGCTGCGATCGTCGATCGCCTTGCGTTCGGATTGTCGACGCGCGAGCTGCTTGCTCAACCGCGCAAACTCGGTGTCCTGCGTGGCCAGAAAGTAGTTGAACAGAGTTGCCCGTTGTTGGGGAGTCCGGTCCTTGGCTGTCGTCGCCAGGATGGTCTGTATCGGCGCGCTTCCCGCCAGCGCTTGGACCTCGCCGGCGCTCAGCGACCGCGAATAAATACGCACATCCTGTACGGCGCCTCCGTCGAAAAACTGTCCCTGGCTGCGTTGGCCGATGCGCAGGGGCGTCTTGGTACGAATCGAGGCTTGCGGTTTGATCGTATTAGTTTCGACGGTCAACTTCCGCTCGTGGCCGTCGACAAAGATGTGGACTCCCGCCGGTGTGGCCGATCCGTCGTAGGTCACAAACACGTGCTGCCACTGTCGCGGTTTCACCGCCTTACCGCTGGTAACGACCTTGATCGCGTTTCCGGGCCAGGCTTGGATCAGATGCACTCCGAATTCATCGTTGTTTTGCCACAGATCCCATCCGCGGTAGTTGTCCCGCACGTCCATGCGAGCGATGATTCCGCCCGTTCTGCGGGCTGCCGCTGTGCGGACCCAGGCTCCGTAACTGAACGGCTGGTTCTTTTCGAAGTCCCCCAGGGCTCCCAGGTCGAAAGTACTTCCCTTCTTGATGACCGGCGCCGCTCCGAGTTTTCCATCCGGAACCCAGTTCACCTTGCCCACGGCCTGAAAACTCTCGGGCGTCCCCACCTGATTCACGACTTTGCGACCGCTGCCTTCATTCAACGGCAGGTGAACCAGCATCTGGGCGGTGGGAATGTCCTTGCTGATCGTTGCCGTCTGGGCGGCGGCAAGCCACTTCTGGTAAGCGTCCCGGGCCGCCTGTTTCCGGTCAGCCAGTTGCGTTTCCGTGGCGGCGATTTCCGCCTCCAGCGCCAGCCACCGCGGTCGGTCGGCGGGAGTGGCGACTTTCAACACCGGACCACGCCCGTCCTTGACATTACCATCCTTGGCCTGCTGCGTCGTGTTGCGAAAATAGGCGGCCAACGAATAGTAATCACGCATGCTGATCGGATCGAACTTGTGGTCGTGACACTGGCAACAATTCGTTGTCATTCCCAGATACACCCAGCCCAGCGTTTGCACGCGGTCTGCGGCATAGTTTGCCAGATTCTCTTCATCGATCGTACCACCCTCGTTCGTGGTGATATTGCAGCGCTGAAACCCCGTGGCAATCAACTGGTCAACGTTGGGGTTCGGCAGCAGATCGCCGGCAAGTTGTTCGATGGTGAAGCGGTCGAACGGCTGATTCTGGTTGAACGCCCGGATCACCCAGTCGCGGTAGGGCCACATTTCTCGATAGTTATCGAAATGCAAACCATGCGTGTCGCCGTAACGGGCCGCGTCCAGCCAGTACCGCGCCCGATGTTCACCCCAGTGGCTGGAGGCCATCAAGCGGTCAATCCACGCGGCCAGGACCTTGTCGTCCTGGTCTCGGTATTCTCGAGTGAACGCTGCCAAGTCCTGAATGGAAGGAGGCAGGCCGGTGATATCCAGGTGCAACCGGCGAAACAGCCGGTGTGCGTCGACAGGTGGGGCCGGCTCCAGGTCCGCCGCTTCCAACCGCGCCAGCACGAAGCGGTCGATCGCGTTCTTGACCCAGCCTGCTCGCTGAACGTCGGGCAGCGGTGACTTCCGCGGCACGACCAGGGACCAATGCTGATCATAGGGGGCACCAGCCCGAATCCACTGCGCCAGCCGTTGCTTCTGTGCCGGCGTCAGCGTCTTTTTCGATTTTGGCGGCGGCATGATCTCCTCGGGTTCTTCCGAGAAGATCCTGGTCAGCAGCTCGCTGTCGTCCGGTTTGTCGACACGGAACGCGCCCGCCTCAATCGCGGCCGCGCGGTGGTCCAGTCGCAGCTTCGCTTTGCGAGCCGCACGATCGGCCCCGTGACAGGCAAAACAGTTTTCCCTCAGGATGGGTAGAATGTCTCGTTGGTATTCTACGGGTTCAGCCGACCACGACTGGGAATTCCCGCAAACCACGATCAAGATCACTGCCCAGGTCACGCGCGTCTGACACGGTTCAGCTGCGCGATGTCCTGGCATGGCCATGCGATGCATGCCAGCGATTCCTTTCTCGTCTCTCGTTCGATTGACTGGTTGTGGCACACGCGGGTCGGTACCGGATGCTGATTCGATTGGGTCCGTCAGTATTGATACACCCGCGCTGCCGCAGCCCATGCCGCGGCAGCCAATGCTCCGTTCCTAGATTAGGCGGTTTTTCGTGCAGATTGTCCAGGGCGATCACGCACGGTGTTCCGTCCGTTCGTCTGGACGAGCATGTGGCATGCGGCGAGATGACAGATTCTGGGAACGCACGGCTGCGATCATCCGCGGATCGAGGCCATCCGATACAGAAACCCGTTCTCAGCCTGGTTCTTGGTCGGCGGATCCTCGACGAAGCCGAGCAAAGTCAAGAAACCGTATGGAGTGTTGATGCGATGGGCCAGCCCCGCCTTCTTCGCGTCGAACCAGATCGCGTCTTCGCCACGGATCCCTCGGTCCAGTTCGCTTTCAATTCCCTGGACCACGCCATTGGCCAGATTTGCGTGGTGCTCACCAATGAAGTAACCGGCGGCAACCGCGGCGCGCAGATGCCTTGATAAAGATCCTCGAAGGCAATCATCGCTCGTTTCCGAAACGGGTCATTGGAACACCAGACGCAGACAAGCGTCTCTCCTGATGATATCAGGTGTCCCTGTTGTGGTTCGTGAATTTGCGACGTGCAGCAATGATGGCAGTTTCCGATTGGCAGATTATCGTGGTGACAGCCAGGGATGCAATCGATGGGCGGCGGCATCCTGTTGTTCGCTGATTGGAAAGAACCCGTCTCCTTGCCGCAGATACAGAATCCGCCAGGCACGGTCCGACAGCAGTCGGTTGTCGGATTCGGCCATCATTGTCTGCAGCATCGCTGTGCCCTGTTTTTCAAAAAGCAACAGCGCGTTGCCAACCGGACGCCAGCCCCATTCCCGATCGGTGCGTTGACAGCCGTCACCGTAGTTCCGGAAGAAACCGGCGAGATCGGCGAGGACTTCATCCCGCGCCGGTCCCGGCTGCGTACTCTTGTGCGCCGTGGCCAGTGCCACGGCCGCTCGGGCTTGCACGGCGTGGTCCTTGTCGCCGGCCATCACGGTTCTGAGTGTCTGGCTGACTTGCGGGGTCGCGCCAAAACTGCTGCGCAGGTTGATCATGGCCAGTTCGCGGGCGTAGGGGCTGGGATCGTCGGCGATGATCGTCATGAGCCGTGTGCGGACAGCGGGAGTCGCCGGTGCGCCAACGAGCGTGAAGTAGTACAACACGAGTTCGCGCAGACGCGGCTGAGGATCGGTCAGCCGGGCCACGAGCAGGGCTTTGTCCGCCGGCGACAGTCGCCCGTCGGCCGCCCGCTTTTTCAGCACCTCGGGAACCGCTCGAAAGTGGAACTGAAACGTGCTGTTCCGGCGCGAGATGGCTGCGAGTATGCGGCGGACTGCCTGGGGATCTTTCAACGCTCCCAGCGCGAGTACGGCTTGAACGCGGACCGAATTCTCAGGGTCTTTGAGCGCGGCCGCCGCCGCGAGAATTCCGCCGGGGTTCTTTTGATTGGCCAAGACGCGGAGCGCCATCCGGCGGACAAACACGTCGGGATCACGGACCGCCGCGACGATCTTTTCCAATGGCACTTGGAGCTTGCCCTTCAGAACGCAGGTCAACACCCGACGGCGGGCGAACACATCGTCGCTCGCAAGAGCGGACGGCGGTTCCAAAGTCAATTTTTCGTCCGGCCAGTCCACCCACGCTTCCCAATCGAAACCCGTCTCGACGTCTCGTCCGAGCCACATGACCCGGGGCATGCCGGTCGGCAAATTACCGCGCGTGCGAAAGGACGAGATCGTCAGCTTCGATTTCCCGGTGCGTCGCGTAGCGTCCCAGTGTTTGATCAGCGATTCCGGCGCCTTGGCGAACAAGCACATTTCATCGACCGTCTCGTTCGTGAGCCACTGCTCGGGCGACCATTGAAAGGCTCCCGCCGTACGCACACCGCCGTCGACGTTCCACAGCGTGGGCCGCGTGGGATCACGGCCGTCCACGACGATCGCCAGTTTCTTGCCGTGTTTTTCCAGGCGTGACCGCAGGTCTCTCAGAAAGATCTCGACGTACTCTCCGCGGAGACGGGCCCATTTCTGTTTGTCGAACTTGTCGCGCAGAATGTTCACGCCGTACCGCCGCTGAAATTCAGCTACGATCGGTGGGCCATAGCCGAACTCGAATTCATACCGCTGCGAGAAATTCTCGGCGTATGTCAGAAGGCTCAGACCGTCGTAGCCACCGTCCACGACGTACTGTGTCAGATATTCAGCCATCGCGCGGCGCGCTGCGGGATAGGCAAATTCCAGCGGCCCCCCCTGTCGCCATGTTCCCCATTTGTTGATCGGCGCCCACTCGGGATGCGCAATCCGCAATGTGTCTTCGGCAGCGTACGGAAATCCCGCGTAGCCGGCGTCCGCCTGGGAACCGTTGTCGAACAGGCCGTAAGTCAACCAGATTTCCATGCCCCGCTGGTGCGCCGCCTCGACCGCCACCCGGTTCAGCTTCGACTTACGATACTGGTTGTCCTTCCACCATTCCCAAATCCGCCAGAACATCCGATTCTGTTCGCGAATCACGAAGCGTTCTCCCCAGATCTCGTCTTGTCCCCCGCGCCACCAGATCCGATTGACGCGGTATCTTTTGAGTGCGTCGAACATGGCGTGGACGGTCTGCGGCGAGTCGAGTGGAGCGAAGGCCAGCACATCCTGATTGTCACCGGTACTCAAGTAGACGGTCCGCGGATTGCCGTCCGCAGGCAGGGGGATCGCCGGCGGCCGCTCGGCGGACAGCGATGTCTGCACAAACACGATCATCAACAAACCGGTACTGATCGCGGCGGCGATGTTGCGCCGGCTGGGTCGCATGCTCACCCTGGTGTCTCGCATGGTTCTGGATCTCCGAATCTGTCGTCAGCCTAGCCGCCGCGCATCTCAGCTGGCGCTGCGTTTCAGGGCCTGCTGTTTTTTTCATCTGCCAAAGGTCTGGCGCGGAATGGCAACCTGGTCGCGACGGCACGCTCCCTGCGGTTCCTACTCGTGAACAGGCTGCGGTCGATCTCAGCAGACGCGGTCACGGGAATGGTGGAGTGCCCAGTGCTCGCACTACTCAATTCCGGCAAAGGGGTTCTCGTTTGAGATTTTCAGCAGGTCGCCAGTTCCGCCTGGCAGCGAGAACTGGACGGCCCCGTCTTTCAGAGGCAATCGTTCGATCTTGCCGGTCTCGCGGTTGACGCGTTCCACCGCCGTGACGTCATCCCGAAATCTCAGCGTCACCTGTTGAGCCAAGCGGTCCTGGTCGACATCGACTGAGCGACTCTCACGCTTGTTGACGACCAGAAAGTATTCTTCGTTCGCCGCGTCGCGAAAGAACCCGACCATCAACCGAGGTGCCCGCTGGGCCGGACTGCCTTCGACAGCGATCAACTGGCCCGTTCGCAATTTGTCGGGCTCGTCGAATCCGTAGTTCCGCCCGGCCCAGGTTATGTGCGTGTTCAGATCCGTATGATACGTTCTGATCGGCCGCAGCTTCAGTAAGCAGCGGCCGAGGTGCGCCACTTCCCGGTTGATTTTGGCCAGCGACTGGAAATGCCGGGACGGACCCTGAAGCGTCTTGTCCTTGTACCACACATAGCCGCTTGTGGAAGCACTGGCGCCCCAGGTGAAATCAACGAATCCGCGACAGCCGGCGGCCAGCGCCGCGTACGTGTTCAGACGCAGCGTCGATTCGCTCTTGGGACGGCTGCGAATACCGCGTGCGACGAAGAAGCCCAGCTCACGGGACTGGCAGAATCGCGCCGCTCGTTCCAGGCAGGCCAGAACCGGATCGGTGATTCTCGGTGAACGGCCGTCGGAGGTGTCGTAGGGATACCACTGGTAGATGATCGCGTCGGACTTGATCGCGGCCCACTCCGCTTCCCAGGCGGGAGTGTTCGTCAGACTTTCGCAGATCAAAGTCAGCAGCCGCGGATGCGTCTTTTCGATCCACAACTGCTGACGGCGGTGCACCTGCTGGTTCTTGGGATCCTGGGGCTCGTCCGCCAGTTGGACTCCGAAGAAATTCGTGTCTTCGGCAAACCAGTTGACGCGGGTCTGGAAATGTTCGAATGGTTCCCAGGGACCTGCCAGGATCAAGAAAGGCAGCTTCTGCTGCCGCACGGTTCGTAGACCCGGATACCAGGTGTGGCCACCCGAGGACATACTGACTTCGTCCAGCAGATTCAGTCCGGCTTGCCTGAACAGATCGATCCGCGGATCGCCGCGGAAGTCCTTGGGCATTGGCTTCCACCACACGGGACCGTAGGCCAGATCGTAATACATGGCCCCGATGGTGAACGGTTTCTCGGTTTGCCATTGCTCGTAACGGTCCGCGGCTTGGGCGGCTGGTCTGCAAACCAGCGCGATCGACAACCCGACAATGGTACACAGCATGGCGGTACGCAGCATGGCAACCTCTCTGTTCGGCGGCGAGAAGCCGACACATGGTTTGCGTCCGCCGTTTCGCCGTGGGACCGCGACGAGGATCCGATTCGATGGTCGTCGAACATACGTGCCGCAGCCGGACCAAGCAATGCAGATCAGACTTTGCGCGCCCCGCCGCTTGCCCGCTGCGGCGGTCTGGCTGATCGATCAGGGCGTGCGTGACACTTGACGCACCGCGATGTTGTCCATTTCCAGGACGTTGTTCTCGACGGTCTTGTGCCGATAGGTCCCCAAGCCCAGAAACCAGCGGGTTCCCCGGGCCGTGGGGTCGAAATAGGGCAGCGGTTGGTCATTCAGAGTCACCCACGGTCCGCGGCCGTTCCGCACAAACACGGTCGTTGTGCGGTTGACGGTGTCGATTACCAGTTTCAGGCCAAACCACTGACCAGGCCGGGTCAGGTCGCCCAGTCCATGCTGGCGGTCCCCGAAGTTCCTGCGGTCCTCCGGCAACTCGATTGCCACCAGATCCGCTCGGCCCCGCCAGGCATGAACATTGGCGATCGTCTTGCCATCGGCGTCGGCAATCGACAACGTCGGTTGATTCTCGAGTGACCCACGTCGGAAGTCGGCTGCGACCGACACCACTCCGGACGCCACGCTGACTGCGTGCATCGGTAGCACATCGCTGGGGCAGGTCGAGTTGATGTCGCAGACTGCGCGGCGTGTCTCGCCGCTGTTCACCACCGCCAGTGACCGGTCCCAGCCTCGATGCGCGTAGCGGGTGTTCTCGTACCAGCCGTCGCGGCCGAACAAGGGGGACTTGCCGGAGTCGTCGGCGTAGGCGGAACCGTCGAAGTCACACTGCCAGATCAGGTTGCCGTGGTCGGTCGCCGCGTTGAAGGTGATCAGGCCGAATTGTGCCGGATCGCGAAAACCAGCCGGACTCGGTGACCAGCTGGAATACGGCGGCTGGTCGGGTTCGGTAAATCGATTGCGGCACAGGTTGAATCTCCATGTCGAACCGGGACGTGGTTTCTGGCCGTGCAGACGATCCAGCGGCAGCGCGGCCCGCAATTCCCAGCCGCGCTTTCTCAGTGTCGTGCGGACCTGGATCCCGGAGTTCCAGGTGATGTCGGCCGTGGCCCCGATCGCTGCCGGTGTTTCTCGAGCGTCGTACACCACTCCGCGACTGGTGATGCAGAACTGGTAGTACGTTGTTCCCCGGCCGACGGGGTCGAAGAACAATTCGATCGAGTCGTCACTGAAGCCACCCACATCCCGGTCGCGGGTCGCGGCTTTGATGGACGCGACGCGTGGTTCGTCGCAACGGGCCCGGATGTACAGCCGCGCGTCGTCCCAGGCCAGTTGAAATGCCGTCTTTTGAGGCGCCGGCTCGTTCTTCAGCGTTGTTGTGATGTACTGCACCGGAGATGCGGACCACGTCGCGTCGACGTCCCATTTCTCGTCCACCACTTTTTGCGGTGTCCGCGCCACGCCGGCTGTGGCGATCGGAGCCGCCTCGGCAATCGACGATGTCTCGTATCGGGCACGGCCCTTGAGTATGTGTTGCAGAATACCTGCGTCGACCAGATCCACCCGCTGACGGTAAATGGATTGCTCGTCCGTCGCCTGTCGGGCCTGCCGGACCAGAAGCCCGAGTTCGTCCAGGAACTCAGGAGTTCCCATCCGATTCCACCACGATCGCGATTCGTGACCACCGCCCAGGCTCATCCAGCGTTGCTCGATCTTCGAGTAAAAGTCGTGCATCGCGATACTGCCCGGACCGAAGAACAACCGGTAGTAGTCGTCCAGGGCGGCGTCGATATCGAATGTCGTGTCGTCGTAGAGCTTCATGCGCCAGTAGAGGTTCATGAAGTCCAGCACCGGGCTGACCTGGGCGATACCGCCCGACGGTTTGGAACCGGTGTGCGTCTGCATGTACAGGAACTGCAGTTTGCCTCCCTGGAATCCGTCGATGCTGTGCAACTGGCGGACATCCTGGACATGCACCTGGGGCACCAGGCAGGGAAACGCCCACTCCGTCATGTGAGGTTTGAGCAGGTATTCCCAGGTCGTGAAGAACCGGACCCGGTTCGTGTTGACGAATTCGGCGATGCGGCGATGATCGCGGATGCGGGTGTTGGGGTTGGCATAATAGGTGTAGAACTTGCAGAACTCGACGGCCACGTTGGGCTGCATGACCAGGCCGCGAGGGGGCGTGGTGTAGTTGAAGTAGGCGCAGTTGGAGATCATCGCCTGGGGGTGAGTCCGGCGGACCTCGCGGGCCACCTCGTTCACGAATTGCCAGACGTAATGACTGGCGTTCCCGGCCGGACCAACTCCCTGTCGATACAAGGGCCGGCAGTCCGGGCAACCGCACATGTTGGTGTTGTCGTTGGGCATGACCGAGAAGAAGCGTCCCGCGGAACCGCGATACGCGCCCGGAAATGGTTCCGGTCGTCCGGAAAAGTAATCGCGGGCGATCGACACGACTTGCTCACGAAATCCTGGAGCAGCCAGGCAGGGTTGCACCTCGGACTGATAGTTCAGTTGCTGCATCCGGGCCAGGCTCTTCGTGCTGAACCACTCGGGATGGGACGCTCCGAAGGCCTTGTCGAAGTACGAGAACGAGTGGTTGGCGTTGTGTCGCGTGCCACCCCAGAAACGGTTGCGGACCCAATACAGCAGGCTCGTCCGGGCGTTGACCCAGGCCGCTTGAAACTCCTGCGGCTTGTCCCACTGGTTGAACGTCAGCCGTTCGGTGTTGCAGAACAGCGGATAGATCGAGCGGACCGGAAGGTCCGGACTCCGGCGAATCGCCAGCATCTGGACCGCGATGTCCGGGCTGTGGGGCACGACCTCGCCCAGCGTGTCATTGGGCAGATACCATTTCACACCCAACTGGTTTTCCAGGAACGCGTGGACGGCGTAGCAGGTGCCGATCGGATGCGACACAGCCGAGTAAATGCTGGCGTAGGATGCGTAGTCGACGGGATCGAACTGCTGTCCGTCGTGTCCCATCAGCACCAGAACATCACGGTGTGTCTTGATGGCGTATTGTTGCGGCGCGAAGTCGCGATGCTGGAACCCCAGTTCCTGTGATCTGCGGCTCTGACCTACCAGGATCACGGGGCCTTCGACCGGCTGCGGTTCACGGACGATCGGCAATCGCCCACCCGAGATTTTCTCGAGATAGTGCTGCAATTCGAACGCCGCCAACTGTGCCGACGCCGTTGGTTTGTCGGACAGCAGGATCGTGGCTCGCGGCTGGCCGGCGGCCACGAGCAGCAGTTCGGCCGCCGCGACCGACTGCGGCCAGGCCGCCACGACCGGAAAAACAGCCAGCCAGGCCATCACTGTGGTCCGCTGTCGGCGGGACCACATGCTGCACGAGCGGCTACGGTCGATCATCACCGGGGTCTCCCATTGTGTCCACGAGCGTTCATCTTGTGCTGTCGGGCGCGGATCAGCAAGCACGCGCGAACATCGAGGACAAGCCGCGTCGCCGACTTCACGTCGGGTGCATGTCTTTGGTCCGTCTGCTCGGGTCACTGCGATCCGTGGCTGATCCGCATCGACGCAGTCGTGTTGCTTCCGCACTCGGTTTCCCTCATCCTGTGTTGCTGCAACGGATCGGAGATCCTGTGGCTGACCTTGATATCGTGGATTGACTGTGACTCTTGAACGATTGTCTTGTCATGAACACACCGACTGACGTCTCCCGCCGCCGTTTTCTGCAGAACACTCCCGCCGCCGGCACGCTGTTGGCCACCGGTGCGGTTGCGGCCGCAACGGGGACCTCGACCGGCGAGGCGGCTCAGGAAGATCGAGATCCCCGCAAGACGCTCCGCGTCGGCGCTCTCAACATCAGCGTCTATTCGCATCTGGCCGCTCACTGGGCGCGGCTGATCAACGGAGCGATGTCGTACACGGGGATGCGGATCACGCACTGCTGGGACATTAATCCCGATGCGGCGGCGGGTTTCGCCCGGGGGTACCAGTGCAACGCGGTGCGGAACTTCGATGGCATGCTGGGCGAGGTTGACGCGGTGATCGACGGCGGTTACTACAACCACGCCTTCAACCACGTCCTGATGGCTCCGTATCTGAAAGCGGGGCTGCCCTGCCTGATCAATCGCCCGTTCGCCAATTCGATGGCCCGGACGCAGTCCATCGTCGATCTGGCTCAACAGCACAAGGCTCCGTTGCTGGTGCCCTCGGCCTTCGGACACAACCAGGTTGTTGCCGAGGCGCGGCATTTCGCCGAATCCTCAGCGATCACCGGCTACCACGCCACGACGGGTGCCGAGGACTATCCGACCCACGGCACGCATGGTCTGTACTTTCTGAGCCGAGCGATCACCGACGCTGGAAACCCGATCGTCTCGGTTGCCTTCCGCGCGCGTGACTGGCACACGCCGCCGGCAGTGCTCACGCTCGAACACCAGGACAAGCAGGGCCGGACATTCTATGGCACTTTACACTCAGGCAACTTCGGAGTCGGGATGCTGCAGATCCACACCGAGCAGCAGGGCAGCGGCCGGCCCTTCACGCTCACGCTGGGCCGTGGCGAGCCGTACAAGGACACCGAGTTCTGGGCACCCACACTCTGGGCTTTCCAGCAAATGGCCACCAGCCGACAGATGCCACAGTCGTACGATCAGATCCTGATGAAGCAACAGGCCTATCTGGCCGGCTTTCGCAGCCAGCTCGTCGAACATGGCCAACCCGTCCGGCTGGACGACGTCCCCGCCGACTGGGAAGCGCCGGTCAAACTGCCGCAGCGGCCGGGTGAAGCGGCCTACTTCGAACGCTTTCAGAAGCAGTTTGGCTAGCTGCCTTCGAATCGGCCGCGGTCACTGCAACCGGACTGGCTGAAGTTCGGCGGTGGCATACGTGTCACGGGAACACGGCCTGCCGATCAGTGCGTGTCGACGGCGTCCGTCGTGTCAGGATGCGTGACTGTGGCGAGCACGCTTGATGCGGCCTGTCCCTGATCCGACACGGGATCACGGGCCGCGATGCGTCTCAGATGCAGCTGTGCTCGCTGGTCACCCGCACGCGCCAGGTCGACGGCTTCCCCAAACGCCTGGTCCATGTAGGCATTGATTTTCGGCAGGACCGGGTTGTCGAACGGCTTCCAGTAGTATTGGAATTCCTGGCTGTCCCAATCGCGATAGACCGTTTCCCAGGAAAGAGGGTTCATGGAACTCAAATGTGGCAGCAGCATGTGTTCCGCAATCGGGTCACCGATCCGCTGGTAGCGGTTATCGAGTGACACGCGGAGCCGATCCGTTGTCAGATTCGGCAGAGCCTTGTGGATGGTGAGAAATGGAAAGATCAAGGTGTCGCCAGCCTGATAATCCGTCGTCAACCAGTTGTCATTCAGTTCGTCATGGATCGCGGGGTCGACGTGCAAGCTGCCGGCGCCCAGCGAAAAGTGATGGTCCAGCACACGGTTGACTTTGTGCGATCCACCAAGCACAGCCAGGCCACCGAGTTCCCGTGGGCAATCACCCACAGGGCTCCAGCAGGTCAGGTTGTCATGACAGCCCTGAAAGTGAACGAAATCTTGATGAGTCGGCGTTGTGTGGTCGGTGAATTGCGGGAACCACAAGCGAGCGACTTTCTGTGGCTGCGGCATCATCCGGCAATCGCGAATCTGTTCCAGCAGGTCCATAACGGCGCGGCAGTGCGCGATTTCGTGAAACGACTGCAGCTTGTACACTTCGTGATAGACGTCGGTGTAACCCAGGTCGCCTTCGGTACAGCGTGCGTCGAGATTGGCAATGCCGTCGACCGGATCGGTTCCGTCCACGATCCATCCGCCGGCCTGCATCACGGTCAGCATTTCACGCCGCAGATCCAGCAGCCGATCGGGATCGAGCAAACGGCGGAAGAACAGATAGCCGTCTTCGTCGAGTCGTCGCCGAAGTTCGTCTGCATCATCTCGAATGTCATTCGCAACGCGCAGTTCAGGCAACCGATCTGAATCCATGGGCTTTGCTCTTCTCATAAGGACGCGCATCTGTTTCGAAGTTAGCAGCCCGCGCACCCGGCATCAAGACGGTCGGGCGTCGATCCGTTCCCAGAATGCGATCTCGCCGATCGGCCTGAGTAACGGGCTTATGCCTGCGGCGATGCCGGTCGTTTCCCTGATTGGTCCAGGCCACGACACCCTCAGCGAGACCGTTGTATTTTCAAGCTGCGTGCTTGCATCCGCGTCGGAAATCTGCTCATTGGAGGGTTCTACGGCCCGTCGATGTTCAGAAATGTCGACGCGGCGGCTCGGTCGTGGCACAGGAGTGTCCACCGCGTTCCGATCGTCCCGTCCCGATGAGACAAGCAACGGATGACAGCATGAGTCCCATGCCTCGCAGACGGTTCCTGCAATACTCGTGCGCCAGCGTGGCGGCGACCTGTGTTCCAAATAGGTCTTCAGCGGCGCCGAAGGAGGTCGGTTCCGGCAGGCATCAAGTTGGCCGGAAGATCATTGTCGAAGACGCTCGAAAGATCTATTCGACCCGCGGGGAAAAGCTGCAGTACAACTCGTTCACGAACATGGCCCTGTGGCGCGGTACCTACTACATCGTGACACGCCAGGCCGTGCATCATGGACCGTCGGAGAGTCGCATCGTCCTGTTGCAATCCCGGGATCTGAGAAAATGGGATTCGCGGGTGATCATCGACACGGAAACCGACGACCGGGATCCGAAGTTGTTCGCCACCCAAAATCGTTTGATCGTGTATTCCGACGCTTTCCATGGCGGAGGTCCCCAAGAGCAGATCATGGCCCGGTACACCGGGGACGGACAGACCTGGAGCGAATTGCAGCCGATCTACAAGCCCGCCTGGCAATTGTGGAAACCCAAGACCTACCAGGGAGTCCACTATGTCGCCGCCGACTGCATCCGCTGTGGACATGTCGTCCGCTTGCTTCGTTCTGATGACGGAATCTCGTGGACGGATGTGGCCGAGATTACCGCGGACAACAAGCCCACGGAAACGGCAATCTCATTTGATACAGCCGGTCGCATGTACGCCGTCGTGCGTCAGAATACGACCGGCCATCCTCCACGGGCCCTGGTGTCCGAGCCGCCTTATCACGACTGGAAACACGCCGACGGCACGGGACACTTTTCCGGCCCCGCGATCGAACGCGTGGGTCAGACGTTGGTCGTTGCATCGCGAACGCTGCTGCCCGACTGGGGACTGAAATCGGCAGCTCCACTCGGTCCCCAGCGGACGGCTTTGTACACGTTGAACACAGAGAATCTGCGGTTGGAACTCCAAGCCATACTGCCAACCGAACAAGGCGGCGACAGTTCTTATCCAGGGATTCTTCCGCTAAGCGATCGCCAGGCCCTGGTGTGCTGGCACGACGGCAGCCGCCAATACGCCTCGCCGAACCCCAGCAACATCTGGCTGGCGCGGATCCGGATCAATGACTGAACGAGCCGCCGTGACGGTGGCTTGCTCGACACACGCCGCCGAACCGCGGTCGTCACGTTTCCGTCGTCACTTTTTCGCCGCAGACAACCAGGAGATGGGAAACACGCGCCAGCGAGACTCGCCTTGCCCCTGTGGAGGACTCACGCCGTACTTGACGAAAATCTTGGTTTGGGACAGGAAAATGCTGGGATAGTGATAGTGCGTGAAGTCGTCCGGCAGTGCGCTGAGAATCTCGTCCGGACCGCTCCCGCCGCGAATCATGGCCTGCAGTGGCGGGGGCTCGACGTGCGTGACGTTCGCATCACAGCCGGCGCTGACCTCCAGGTTCCTGCGGTGGATCCACGTCTGGCCGTCGTCTCTGGAAATGGCGATCGTCAGCCGGCCGCGGCGGTAGCCGCGTTTGATCTCGTCTGCCGACATCTGGTTCCAGACCATCACCAGATCGCCCGTCTTGGGAAGCCGCTTCAACATCGCCGGTGAACTGGACATGGCCAGGTCGGTCAGTTGCACCTTCGTCCAGTTGTGACCTCCGTCGGAACTGTAGCTCTTGAGGATCCGACCACAGGTGGAACGCATGAAACACAAGATGCGTCCGTCCTTGAGTTCGGCCACAACGGGTTCTTCACAGGTCAGGTGTCCCAGATGTCCGTCCTTGAAGTAACCCATCATGAAGCCCCGGCCCTGAGCGTTGACACAACTTTGCCAGGTCCGGCCTTCGTCGTCGCTGTAGCAGACGAAGCTGCCGGACATTTCCGGGATGTGGGTGTGGGTTTCCAGCAAGATCTTCTTCCCCTTCCAGATCGCGTATCCGCCGCGTGCGGTGGTTGTGTAGTCCGGATGCTGGGCGTACATGCCGTGGTAGAAGGGAACGACGATCCGGCCCTTGTGCTTGCCGGATTGAAGCTGAATCGCCACACCGTTGAGTTTCCAGCCGATGGTCAACCGATTGATTTGTCCTCCTGGTTGCCAGGTCTTGCCGTTGTCGGCTGATGTCTGCGCCTGATTGCCGCTCGTCCGAAAGAGCTTGCTCGACGACAACCGCAGATACCGGGGAAGCTCGTCTTCCACACCCTCAAACGGAATCTCCCCCGGTGGAAGATCGGCGGCGGCCAGGTCTTTGCCGCTGATCAGCAATGCCAGCACGGTCATCGCGACCCGGCTGACGCGATGCCGTTGCCGGCGGGCTCGCGGTACGGCCTGAATTGGATTGAGGTTCATATTGGGATTCTCCCAGGGTGGTCGTTGTTTGAATCGCATCGCGTACCGGCCGGCTGACGTGTGTGAGGTGGCATCTGTGAACGGCGAATGTTCCGTACAAATGAGTTGCTCTGCTCGGGATTGCGAGAATCGACCCGCGGTTCGCTGTCTCCGCATGCACGCCCGACGGCTGCGCTGTCGGCACGAGTCTGAACGGGTCACGGTGCGATTTCAACCGCTTTGTGACCGGTTTTTTCCGACGCCCGTCTCAAAGCCGTCGTGACGGGAGCGGGCGCATCGATCCGCGAACGGGACGGAATGCCAGACGGAATGCCAGGTGGAATCCGTCGTCGCTCAGGGCTTGACTCTGTGGAGCAAACCAAGAGAATCAGCAACAGCGAGCCGAACACGGTAGCGGCTGTCCCGGTAAACAACTCAAAGTTGGCGACGCAATGCGACGAACGCACCTGATGGGACTACTGCTGCTGGCGTTGTGTCCGCAGTCGGTGATGTCCGCCCACGCGGCACCCCGGCGGCCCAACATCATCATGATGATGGCCGACGATCTGGGTTTTGAGACCGTCAGCGCCAACAGGGGCGCGCCGTACAAGACACCGGTGCTGGACAAGCTCGCCGCCCAGGGCCTGCGGTTCACCAACTGTGTTGCCCAGCCGTTGTGTACACCCACCCGCGTCAAGTTGATGACCGGCCGGTACAACTTTCGGAACTACGCCAGATTCGGCATTCTCGACCCGCGTGAAACCACGTTCGGCAACCTGATGCGCGGGGCGGGATACGCCACCTGCATTACCGGCAAATGGCAGCTCGGACGGGACCGAAAGTTGGTCGATCACTTCGGGTTTGATGAGTACTGCCTGTGGTGGCTGGAGAACAAGGGGGCCCGCTACAACAACGTCGGCGAGCTGATGCAGAACGGCAGAGTGCTTCCCGGCAAGCGGGGCGAGTACGGCCCCGACGTCGTCAGCCGCTTCATGCTCGACTTCATCACGCGGCACAAGGACGAGCCGTTCTTCTGCTACTACCCGATGATTCTGACGCACAGCCCGTTCGAGCTGACGCCCGATGCGCCGTCTGGCATGGCCACCAACGCGCCGGTGCTCGAGCGGATGGCCGGCATGGTGGCCTACACCGACAAGATCGTCGGACGAGTCGTCGCGCACCTCGATGCGCTGGGCCTCCGTGACAACACACTGATCCTGTTCATCGGCGACAACGGCACGGATCGCAGCATCCGTGGCGGCAGAGTTGGTGAACAGGACTGGCCCGGTGGCAAGGGCAGCAACTTCGTCGAGATGGGCATGCGGGTGCCGCTGGTCGCCAGTTACCCGGCGGGCGGTGTGAGCGGAATCGTGCTGGACGATCCGCTGGACCTGGCCGATTTTCTGCCGACCTTCGCCGAACTGGCCGGAGCGAAATTGCCCAAAGGTGTGCAGTTCGACGGGCACAGCTTCGCTGGTCGCTTGACGGGTGCCGGTGATTACAAGCCCCACCCCTGGGCCTATGTGGGGTACTACGGCAAGCGCCGCGGCAGCATGTCGCACTTTGCCCGCGACACTCGCTACAAACTGTACGAAGGTGGTTACTTCTTCGACTTCATCAAGGATCCGGGTCACGCCAACCCGATCGACATCGAGACCGCCGGCGGGCAGGCCAGGACCTCGCACAAGATGCTCCACGCCGTCCTGCAGGACATGAAGGCGCAGTTCGTCTCGGGCGATCAATACACCGGCAAGCGGACCAATCTGCTGTCGACGAAGCCGGGACTTCATAACGTCAGACGCAAGACTGAAAAGCAGGGGGCGCGGAAGTAGGAATCGGACCCGTGCTTTGACGGCCGCGCATCAGCCGGACCGGTTTCGTTTCCGGAACACGCGGTCCACCTGTGCCGGCCGTTGGAGACGAGCCCACGGTCTGCGGAAGCCGTCGTTACCGCAAACGGATCGAATCGGCCAACAGCTCGAGCACGGGCACGGTTTCGTCGAAGCTCAAACAGGCGTCGGTGATGCTCTGCCCGTACGTCAGCCCGGTTGGAGCATCGATGTCCTGGCGGCCCGCAACCAGATGGCTTTCGATCATCACACCGCGAATCGGTGAATTGCCCTGGGCGAGCTGCTCGGCCACGGATTGGGCGACATCAGGCTGACGACGCGGTTGCTTGTCGCTGTTGCCGTGGGAAAGATCCACCATGATCGCGGGCGGCAGCCCGGCCGCGGCCAGCAGCGCAACGGCTTTCGCGATGCTCTCCTGCGAGTAATTCGGCCCGGTGTCGCTGCCGCCGCGCAGTACCAGATGCCCGTCCGCGTTTCCACGCGTTTCGAACACTGCGGGTGCGCCATCCTTTGTGAGCGAGGGGAAGAAATGACGGTTGCGTGCCGCCAGAATGGCGTCGACGGCCACCTGGAGATTCCCGTCGGTGCGGTTCTTGATGCCGACGGGCATTGACATCCCCGAGGCGAGTTCGCGATGCACCTGGCTCTCCGCCGTGCGAGCACCAATCGCGCCCCAGGTTACCAGATCCGTGTAGAACTGGCCGAACGTCGTGTCCAGGAACTCAGTGGCGGCGGGCAGTCGGAGTTTGCAGATGTCCAAGAGAACCGTGCGCGCCAGACGCAGCCCGTGGTTGATCCGGTAGCTGCGGTTCAGGTCGGGATCGTTGATGAGGCCTTTCCAGCCGATGACGGTGCGCGGCTTTTCGAAGTACACGCGCATGACGACAGACAGGCGGTCGTCGAGTCGTTGGGAAACACGTTTGAGCTTCTCGGCATACTCGATCGCCGCGGCCGGATCGTGAATCGAACAGGGACCAACGACCACCAGCAGGCGCGGATCCTCGTTCGACAGAATTTGCCGCACCGCGCTTCGAGAGCGTCTGATGAAGTCGTCGTCCTGGCTGGTGGTCGGCAACTCTTCGGCCAGGACGGCCGGAGAGATCAGTGGCCGAACCTGGATGATATTCAAGTTGTCGGTTCGTTCGCTCATCCGCCCCTCGGTTTCTGTAGACCCGGTCGGTGTCCGGGCCGGTCCACGGGTCATTCACGCAGCGCCCGGTACCCCAGGTACGTTTGCTGTGCGGTGCCGCTTGGGCCTGTCGCTGAGATCCGATTCTCCAGCGGCAGCATATCCGAAGCAAGAGCGGGCAGCGAAACCCGATCTTGCGGCCAGAGGAATGGCTGGCCGGATGCAAACGCCGTTCCCGCTGGTGTACCCGGATGCGTTCGGCTCGGGTACACTACCAAACGAGCAATCTGCCGACATCGCCGTGTTTCTATCCAGCGTGGTGTCGCCGTTCACAGGTGGCCTCTTTGACCGAGCAAAGCTGACGGGGCAAAGCTGACGGGGCAAAGCGTGTCTGGCGTGGTGGCGACGCAGAGACTTGCCGGGATGCGTTTTTCCAACTGACCGACCACAGCACACAGGAGACAAGTCCGCATGACTCAACCGCACACATCACGACGTGGGTTTTTGCAGGCGACCGGCAGCATGGCCCTGGTCGGTTCCGCTCCGGCGATTCTGGGAGCGGAGGACAAGAGTGGAACGAAGGCACCGGTGATCGGTCCGGAAGGGCATCGGTACGAGGTGCATCACGATTGCATGCAAATCCCCAAGCACATCCGTTGGCAGGATACGCACGGCGTCGCTGTCGACGCCGCCGGGTTGATCTATGTCAAGCACCGCACGATGACCGCAGAACCGCAAGACGCCATCGTCGTGTTCGATCGTCAGGGCAAGTTTGTCCGATCGTTCGGCAAGGAATTTCACGGCGGGGGACACGGGATCGATATTCGCCGCGACGACAACCAGGAGTTTCTGTATCTGTGCGATAACAAAGGTTATATCGCCAAGAGTACGTTGCAGGGCGAGATTGTCTGGAAACAGGTGGCGCCCCAGATCGCGCCCTACGAAAACGCCAGACCGTTCGAAGTCAAGAGGCCGGGCAAGTACGGCAAGGGTCGATTGTTCAGCCCGACCAACATTGCCTTCGCGCCCGACGGCGGCTTCTGGGTCGGAGACGGATATGGCTCGCACTACGTCATCAAGTACGACAAGCACGCGCAGGTCGTCGGCTATTTTGGTGGAGCTGGTGACGGTCCCGGTCAACTCCGTACGCCGCACGGACTGTGGTGGGATGATCGGAAGGGACGCCAGCCGGCGCTGGTCGTGGCCGACCGGGCGAACGCCCGACTGCAATATTTCTCGGCCGACGGCAAGCATCTCAGCTTCTTCAACGACATGCTGTTTCCTGCCGACATCGATATCCGCGGCGACGTGATGCTGGTTCCCGATTTGCACGCGCGGATCACGCTGCTCGACGCGACGAACCAAGTGATCGCTCATCTCGGTCACGACCCCGCCTGGCTGCAGCAAGTCAAGGCAGACAATTTCGCCATGCGGCGGAATCCCAGACGTTGGCAGGCCGGCAAGTTCATCCACCCGCACGACGCGTGCTTCGACCAGGCTGGTAATATCTACCTGGCCGAGTGGGTGTCGATCGGCCGGGTGAGCCTGTTGAAGCACGTCGGCTGACGGTCACAAGAAACCGCAGCCAGTCAGTCCCGGCAGGCGGATCCGTACCGACACAGCGGATGCGAACCCCGTGCGGACAGCGGGTCGGCTGAGGTTAATCGGCCGAGTCGGAAGTCAGCTTCCGGATTTGTGCATCTTGTATGCGGGCTAGCAGCAGTATGCCCGCCGTGGCGCCCAGCAGAGCCATCAGCATGTCCGCCTGCGCATCCCACGGATCGCCTTGCATTCCCAACCACTCCGGTCCCATACCAGGATAGAACAGGATCACCCACAGCCACTCCAGGATTTCGTATAAGGCGCTGAAGGCCAGCGCCGCCGAAACAGCCAGCGCATTGCGGACCCAGGAATTTTCCACAGGGGTTTGTCGCGTCAGCAGTTCGCGGACCACGATGGCGGGAGTCAAACCCTGGGCGAAATGACCGACTCTGTCGAAGTGGTTTCGCGAGAGATGGAGAACATCTTTCAGCCACTCAAACACGGGCATCTCCGCGTAGGTGTACTTGGCGCCGCAGGCCAGAATGATGTAGTGGACGCCGACGACCAGATACACGACGGGAGAGAATTGGAAACGCGCGTGCGTCCACACCAGCAGGCCGACACCACCGGCACCGATAAACAGCTCAAAGAACCAGGTTGCGTAGTCGGCGGGCTGTATCGCCGACCAGATGGTGGCCGCGATACAGACGATGAGCAGCCAGCTGATTGCTGAAAGATTACGCAACAGGCCTCCAGTTGACTGAAAAGTCCCGATTCTGAAACGCATGCGGTTGTCGGACACAGGGCACGTTGCGGCAAGAAACGCTGGGAACGTGCATTGGCTTCGCGCGCCAGCGACGCTAATGTGCCTGGGACAATCAGGTCGCGTATGTCGAAGTCCGCAGAGCGTGCCACGTCAGTGGCGCCAGAGCGTGCCACGTCAGTGGCGCCAGGATGAGGAGTTGCACGACGGATCGCAAGGGTAGTCTTGTGCGACTGCTGTCGCGCGAGTGACTTGTCGGCAGGCGGGGAGTTGCTTCCCTGTGATGGGTTCGGACGAGGCGTCAGACGCACCGCGTTTGCTTCACTGCGCGTCTTCCAACAGTGCATTCCGTTTGAGCAAAGTCGTGTCACAGATCGCCGCTTATCACGAAGCCGGCCATGCATTCATGGCAGTCTATGTGGGCGCGCGGGTTCGCTCGGTTACGATTGATCCCGATTGGGACGATGGTCCAGATCGGTTTGGAGATGCCCAGATCGAGTGGCCCGTTGATCAATTCACCGCACGAGAACTCTGCGAAAAATCGATCATGGTGGCGTTGTCGGGACCGGTGGCTGAGATGATTCACAGCGGAGACCCGTTTCATCCTGGGTTTGTCGCCGAATGGGCTGGAGACTGGTCGGCGGCGTGGGAGCTGGCGGCGACTCTGCACGCCAGTGAACAACGGCGTTTGACCTACTTGGAACAAATGACCGCGCACCTGTATCAAGTCATGAACCGCGACGATCATTGGTCGGCCTTGGCGGCAATTGTTGACCACCTGTTGGCTCACGAAACGCTGGAAGGCGAACTGATCGAGGACATCGTACGGACGTGGTTGCGCTGACCGTCTGTCGCCGAGGTCAAGATAGGGCGACTGGTCAAAGGGTGCCGGTGTTACGGATTGTTCTGGTCACTGGGGTCAGCCAAACCCCGAGATTGCCGTTGTTCCGTTCCTGAATTGGCCGATAGGTACAATCGAAACAATCACGACAAGGCTGTCGAGTTTCTCATTTGGCACAATTGGTAAGTTCTGACTGTGTTGAGGGATCGCGGAATGCTGTGCGCGCGAAGTAAGCTCTGGTCTTTCAGCGTGACGACTTGTTTGTTGACCACCGCCATCACCCACGCTGGTGAACAACTGCAAGCGACTCCGAATGTGTCCGCGCTGTTCGAGAGATTGCAAGCCGCCGAGCACGAGATTCAACGACTCAAGAACCGGCCGGCAACACCTGAGGAACTGTTTCCGGAAGTCGCTCCAGCGAATTTTGTCGCAGTCGACAATTCACGCGGGGATCGCCATCGGTCGACGGTCGCAGCTTGTGGCCTCTCGGGAGCGGCTGCGTGCAC
>Ga0315336_1002027_pt1 | contig 33756 bp, 29 predicted proteins | sample ASW5metaG_FD_204512 | JGI IMG/M metagenome (GOLD analysis project Ga0315336, IMG submission 204512) | Ammonia-oxidizing marine archaeal communities from Monterey Bay, California, United States - ASW #5 | ecosystem: Environmental > Aquatic > Marine > Intertidal zone | place: USA: California...
CGCAATTGGGGTGTACTCCGTCGGCATTTCGCCATGATCTCCCCCCCACCGTCAAGCCGGATCCGCAGGCAGTCGACCACAACGTACCCTCGCGGACCGTTGTGCCGTACAATCGAACACCAGTGCCACCCCCCACTCCAAGACCGGATCGACGCCTCACGTGATCGAGCAGCGCCTACCCATCGCGACCCGGTGGACCCTGTACGCTCTGGGAGCCGTCGAAGGACAGCGTGTCCGACGCCCACGAGATCCTGTTGCCGCCTGGCTTTTGCGGCGTCATCCACAGCTCCTTCCCACATTTGCGGCGCCGTCGATCCTGTCCATGATCCGCGCCAGAGCCAATATCGTCGACCGCATGATCGAAGAGGCCGTCAATCGGGCCCGCCATATGGACGAGACCCTTGATTTCTGGGGTTTTGGCGGCGGGTTCGATGCCCGCTGGTATCGCCTCATGCGCGAAATGGACGATGTGATCGTCTCTCATCAGGAGGTCGAGGAACCGGCGCTGATGGAATTCAAGGACGAACTGCTCGCCTCTTCGTCGTTCGCGAACGCCTGGGAGCGCATTCGCAAACACGCCGCCGCCAAGCACACCTGGACCGTTCAGGAGTCGGAGTCCCGGCCACTGGTGACCCTGGAGGGCGTATCCACGCGTCTGGGCCCGCAAAAGACGTTGGTCCTATTGGAACGGATTCGCCTCGACGCCCCCGACGCCAGCGTCATCATCGACCTGCCGGGATTCTTGAATTCCTCGGTCGGAATGGGAGGACGTCCGGCAGTGGTCGGTTCTGTGCGCTCTCGGTGGAGTTCGGCGACGACTTCAGGCGCGGCGCAAATCCGGACCGACCAGATCCGCGCGCTGGGCTTCGAGGTGGTCGAAGACAGCTGGTTCGCCGCCCGCCCAGAGCTCCGTGCCCCGTCGGGAATGCCGATCTGTTCCGGCATGGAAGCCTTTCGCGTGATGCTGCTTCAACCTTCTTGATCAAAGACGACGTCACCGCCGACGATCGTCATCACCGCGCGATGTCTGGGGCCCGCCTCCGTCTCTTCAGTAGTCCACACCGTCAGGTCGGCGGCCTTGCCGGGAGCGAGGACCTCGCCAGAACGGCCCAAGGCGACCGCTGCACCGCTGGAGAACGCGTCGACCGCTTCGTCCAGGGTCAGAATCTGATCGGCCTGCCAACCGCCATCGGGAGTGCCATCGAGGGCGCGCCGTGTGGTCGCGGACCACAGCCCAAGCCCCGGGTCCACGGCCTCCACAGGGAAGTCACTGCCAAACGCGAGCGGTATGCCCAGATCCAGGAAATCGCGCCAACGGTATGCCCACGATGTGCGCTCTGGCCCGAGGCGATCCGGAGCCCACGGCATATCTGAGGTGCAGTGCGTGGGCTGCATCGACGCGATCGCGCCGACATCTTTGAAACGCCCCATGTCCTCCGGCCGAACCACCTGAGCGTGCTCCAGACGGAGTGGCACATGCCCCTTGTCGGGATGGGCCTCGCGCGCCCTGCCGAATGCATCTAGGGTACCGCGCACCGCTGCATCGCCGATCGCGTGCACAGCGAGTTGCGCCTCGACCGCCAAAAGGCCAGTCGCGAGTTCCGCAATTCGTTCAACAGGTGTCGTGACGAGGCCCACGTGGCCGGGTTCGTCGGTGTAGGGCTCCGTGAGCAGGGCACCGCGAGAACCGAGTGCGCCGTCAGCGGCGACCTTGATGCCGACCACCGAGAATCGGTCGATCTTCCACGGACCCACCCTGAGGAGTCGGGCCGCTGCCTCGGAGTCGGGGCTGACGTATGCGTGCACTCGAATGGGTAGTTCTCCGGCCCGATCCAGTTCTTCGTACAACGCCACTGTGCCGTCACCGATCCCCATGTCATGGACGCCGGTGAGCCCTTTGCCAGCGATGTACGCGACGGCCTTTTCGAGGCGACGTTTGCTCTCCGACGGGCTGGCGGCCGGGATGGGGACCAGATCCATTGCGTGATCGACGAGTACCCCGGTCGGAGCACCGGACGCGTCGCGCACGATTCGTCCCCCGTCAGGATCGGGCGTCTCGGCCGTTATGGAGGCCGCCTTCAGCGCGGCGGCATTGACCCAGAGAGCGTGACCGTCCACGCGCGACATGGCTACGGGTCGGTCGGTCTTCAAGTCGGCAGCGAGGGGCCAACCGCCCTCGGGAGCGTCGGTCCAGTCGTTTTGATCCCAGCCGCGACCGGTGATCCACCCGTCTCCCTCGGCGCCCTCGATGCGACTGATCACCTCGGCGTAGGACGTCGTTCCCGTCACATCCAACGTCGCGAGCTTCCGACCCAGGCTAGCCGGGTGGGCGTGGGCGTCGACGAGGCCGGCCGAGATCCATCCCTCACCAGTGTCGCCATCCGCCTTCTCGACGGAGACGAACAGACCGTCCACCCAAACGATCCTCACGGACGCCGGGCCTACGGCACCGCGAAGAAGTCCAATTCGGGACTCCACATCTGGTTCAGGGACCGGAGCCTCCACAGATGGAGGCGCCTGCGCGACGCACGCCGCGAGAGCCGAGAGCAGCATCAGCGAGGCGGCGCGCCCGACGTGTCCGGCGCGTGCAGGTGAATCGACAGCTGGTTGATCATGCCGCCGCCGGCGAGCTCGCCAGCGCCGAGCGGCAGCGCCATGCCGTATTCGAAGGAGCCGCCCTCACCCACGAGTCCAAAGCCCCAGCTGACAGATTGACCGACGGTGTTGAGATCGATGTCGTAGCCCAGGCGAAGGCGCGCAATACCCGCGTTCTTCTCGCCGCCGACGCCGAGGGTGACGCCCTTGCTCTTCAGGTGTTGATACCCCCCATCGATCTCGAATGCGCCGATCTCGGGATTGAAGACGCGGACTCCGGCCAGTGCCCCAAGCGTCCGGTTTCCCGAAAGGGGGAGCAGGTTTTCCCCGGCCAGGCCTATCGACAACCAGTCCGTCGCCAGGATGCCCAGGCCCACATCGGTGTTTCCGGTGTTGCCCTTGCCCTGTCGATCGTGATTGTGAAACGACAATCCCCCGTTCACACCGAGCGACAGACGTTCGGGGATCAGGGGCACCGCCAACGCCAGGGTCACATCGTGAAATCTCTTGGTGTTTTCGATGTCCTCGCCGGGAATCGTCCACCCGGGGAGTTCTGACGTCTGAAGGGCCGGGTTGTAGATGTCGCCGGAGTACGCGATGCCCAGCCACAGAAACTTGCTGGTCTGCCCATCCATCGCCGACGCGGCCCAGTGCGCGCCACCCGCTGGGCCGAACTTGAAGTGGCCATGAAAGAGATACCGCCGCGAAAGGGCCATCAAACCTGGATTTACGGTAATCGCCGCGTTGTCGCTCACGCTTGCGGCAGACACGCCGCCCATGCCGAGGACGTTGGCACCGGTGACGTCTTCTTCAGCCAGCGACGGGGTGCTGATGAACAGGGCGATCAAAGCGAGCGAGATGTGTTTGCGAACCATGATTTATCGGAGTAGTTGGGGGGGCTTTAACCCCCGGGAGTACCAATTGGACGCTGAAAAGCTCAAGGTTTTTCGCGAGATTCTCCAGAACCGCCTGGAATCGTTGGATCAGACCACGGGAACCGCGATCGGTGAACTCACCCAGAAGCGCGACACCCACGCCGACGCCACGGACCTCGCAACCGAGGAATCGGACCGCGAATTCACTCTTCGTGTACACGAGCACGAGCTCGTCCTCATCCGGCAGATCCGCCAGGCCCTGAAACGCATCGACGCCGAGGACTTCGGCGAATGTGTCGCCTGCGGAGAAGACATCGGCGAGCGCCGCCTGATGGCACGCCCCATGTCCACCCACTGCATCGACTGCCAGACCGAGCTCGAGCAAATGGATCGCCGCCGCGCCTGGTAGATCCCGGAGTGGTGGCTCGCCGGATATGCAGGTGGGATGTATGCCCGTGTCGCTGTCGCTCGACCCATTCCGGAGCCGTTGACCTACGGCATACCTGCCCATATGGGTTCTGTTACGGTCGGAACCGTAGTTTTAGTGCCGCTCGGTCGAACCGGAGAGACCGGCTACGTGGTGGAGTGCGTCTCCGAACCTGGTTTCGACCCGGCCAAGATCAAGCCGATCAGCCGGATCCTCGATCCAATTCCGGTGTTCACTGCGCGTCAGCTCGAATTCTTCGAGTGGATCGCCAACTACTACCTCTGTCCGCTCGGGCTGGTGATCCACACCGCCATGCCTTCGCAGATAAGCGCCCGCATTCTGCGCGTGCTCGTCGCCGCTGACGCTGGCATCGAGGCCCTCACGGACCGCTCCCTGGACGGAATTCCCGCTCAGGTCCTCCGCGAGATCATCTCCCGACCGCGTCTCACGAAACGGGGGCTGGTGCGCCGGCTCTCCAGTGAGCTCGACCGGCAGGAGGTCGAGAAGGCCGTGGACTCGCTCGCGCGACGGCAGTTCGTCGACTGGGAAGACAAAGAAATCGGAGGGACTAAGGGTAAGATCCGCACAATAGGCCTGGTGGGATCGCCGTCGGATCTGGCCGTGAAGCTACCCCGCGCTGGCCGGCGCATGAAGGCATTGGTCGATCTCCTCGACGCTGAGGGAGAGCACATGGACCTCTCCGATCTCATTGCACAAGAGGGTGAGAAGGCGAGACCCTCTCTGAAACGTCTCGAAGAAGCTGGGCTCATCGCATACGGGGAGCGAGAGAACCGCGATCCTCTCGCCGACGCCAAAGCCCTGGGAGCCTCGGAGCCTCCCAACCTGAACGACGACCAGATCGCAGCGCTCAGCGCCCTGACCGCCGACGACGCCCAGGGCGCGTACCTGCTCTTCGGCGTGACCGGATCCGGCAAGACGGAAGTGTTTCTCGGGGCCGCGCAGGCGACCCTTGATCGCGGCCGACAGGTCCTGGTCCTCGTTCCTGAAATCGGACTTACACCGCAGCTCGTGGGCCGGTTCCGCGCCCGCTTCGGGCTGGGCGTGGCCGTCTTGCACTCCGGACTCACGGGTGGGCAACGACTCGCGCAGTGGCGAAGAATCCGCGCCGGCGAAGCGCAGGTGGCCGTGGGCGCCCGCTCGGCGCTCTTTGCCCCCTTCCGAGCCCTCGGGTTGATCGTCGTCGACGAAGAGCACGACGACTCGTACAAGCAAGACGACGCAGTCCCCTACAACGCCCGAGATCTCGCAGTCGTCCTCGGCAAGAAGCGACAATGCCCGGTCGTTCTCGCCTCGGCCACACCCGCCTTGGAGTCGTACCACAACGCACGGACGGGTCGGTACAAGATGTTGCGACTTCCGAAGCGGGCGACTGCCAGAACCGTGCCCGAGATCGAGCTCGTCGACCTCACCGACGTGGAAGCTGAGGACGGCAGGCCCCGTCCCCTGCTCGCCCCCAGCGTCGCTACGGAACTCCGGGAGACGTTTGCCCGAGGCGGGCAGGCGATTGTGCTCTACAACCGACGTGGCTACGCGACCATGGTTCAGTGCGTGAGCTGCGGGGGCACCTACGAGTGCCCGAACTGCGGCATCACCATGACACTCCACAAGCGCGCCTGGAGAATGGCCTGCCATTATTGCGGGTTGAAGCGTCCCTACAGCGAAAAATGCCCGGTCTGCCATGATCACTCCCTGGAGGAGGCCGGGAAAGGCACCGAACGGATCGAGGAGGTCCTTCGCGAGGCGTTTCCCGATGTGAACCTCGCTCGTATGGACGCCGATACGACCCAGGCGCGCGGTGCACACGAGAGAATCCTGAGCGCCTTTCGAGAGGGCCGTACCCAACTCCTCATCGGTACCCAGATCGTCGCGAAAGGCCACGACTTCCCGGATGTGCACACCGCCGTCGTGATCTCAGCCGATCGCGGATTCAGGATGCCGGATTTCCGGGCCGCGGAGCGAACCTACGCACTCCTGGTGCAGATGGCGGGGCGCGCCGGACGCGGGGATCATCCGGGCCGAGTGCTCGTCCAAACCTGGAAAACCGACCATTACGTACTGTCCAATCTCCGCGACGTGGAGCGGTTCTACCAGGTCGAACTCCGGTATCGGTCTGTACAGCGCTATCCGCCCTTCAGCCGCTTGTGCCTGATTCGGGTGGACGGGGTGGATCGCGCCAAGGTCAATGCGGCGGCCGAAGGACTCGCCCGGGATCTTCGCAACGCTGGCCGACAAGTGCCCGGCCTCGCCATCCTCGGACCTGCGCCCGCAGCCCTGCCGCGCCTGGTGGGGCGATGGAGATTCCAGATTGTGCTGCGCGGCGAAAAACTCAAGGAGTTCCGTCGTTTTCTACACGATCAAAAACGGCGCATTCAGAAGGTTGCACGCAAGGGAATCCGGGTCGCGATCGACGTGGACCCCCGTCACCTCATGTGACCTGCAGCCCGCCGCCGTCGTGGACCACAACCCCGCGATGTTCCCCAGCGGGCACCCCTGTACCGTCCCAGACCACAGATCCGGTCAGGCTGCCGCGCACTTCAGCACCCTCTCCCACAATCGACCGCTCGAGCCGAACACCCCGGCCAACCTGGGCTCCCGCTCCAATCCAAACGGGGCCGACCACCTCGACGCCCGCTACCAGGGCGGGATCGCCATAACGATTGCCGGCCCCATCGATGGCGAATCCGGCACGGCGGAACGGGTCGAGGTCGAATGCGATCTCCCCATTGAGGACTGCGAGATTCGTCTGTAGATACATCTGCGGATCACCCGCATCCAGCCAGGTTCCGCGGTACTTGATCGCCCCGACCAGTCGCTCCGGGACGAGGGTCACATGTGCGGTCCGAAGGATTCCGCAGAAGCCTGCTGGCACCCGGTCCAACGCCTGGCGATCCAACGCGTGAATGCCGGTAAAATGGGTAGTTCGATCGACCGATCCCCTCGCCTCACCGACCGCGAAATCGCGAATCCTGACGACTGTGCCGGTGTCATCCGACTCGACGATCCCGTAGTCCGGAGCGTTCTGCGGATCGATACGCAAGGCGAGCGCTCCCCCACCGGGCCGAACCGCCCCGAGAAGCGCAGTCAGATCGATGTTGTGAAGTACATCGCCGTTGAGAATCGCAAATTGTGGCGCCAGATCGTCTCTGACCTTCTTCAAGCCGCCGCCCGTTCCGAGGATGTCCGGCGTCTCCACCGAGACCGAAACCCGACAACCCTCGCGCTCTCCGGCCCAATCCACCAGTTGATCGGCGAGCCAATGGGCGTTGATCACGACTTCGGTCAGGTCGTGTCGGGCGCACAATGCCAGCGCATAGGACAGGAGTGGCACACCGCAAATCGGCACCAGCGGCTTGGGTCGATGAAGCGTCAAGGGGCGCAGCCGCGTGCCGAAGCCCGCCGCCAGAATGAAGGCTCGATACACGAACTACCTCGACAAAGCGCCGGCAACGGCAGTGCAAAGGGCGCCTACAGCAACTCTCGACAAAACGAAACCCGGCCAGTTGGGATGGATGAACGCGGATTAAGCCGCGCTTCAGGACCCGCGCGTGCCCCGGAGGGGGTGTTCACGACGCACTATCGGTATGCTAGCCACGCTCAAGCGCAAAGGTTCGTTTTTATGACCGTAATGTCCAAGGTTGGTTTGGCGACAGCCGGAATCGTTGTCCTCCTGACGGCGTGCGCCACCGCTGGACCCACGTTCATGAACGTGGAGGAAATCACGGTTCAGCAGATCAGCCCCGACGGTCTGAAGAAGTTCCAGATCACGAAGAAGAAGGATCTGAAAGAGGCTGCGGGCTGCCTCTACACCACGGCCACGGTGACCGAGGAACACTCGCAAAGCCGCAACCTGCTTCAGACGACTTTCCTGATCGACGTAAAGGACACGTCTGGCATCCGCTCCTTCGAACTCTTCACCGACCAGCATCTGAAGGGCAACAAGGGCAACTACTACCACAACACCTGCATCTACAAGATCATCCAGAATCACGGCTAGCGCCAGTCGTCCTGACCCCCGGTCCGCTCTGTGAGGTAGCTCTCCATGTTGAAGGGCTCGAAGCCCTTCTCGTCCTGACGGCCGTACCACTCGCGCAGGTTGCCCTCGAACAGGCTGTTGCACAGCACCATCGGTGACCGCCGGGCGCGCATGGTCGCCACCGCTTCACCGATGCGTAGTCCCCGGTGCCGGTGGAGATAGGCGGCCACAGCAAGCCCGCTGCGGTTGATACCGGCGTGACAGTGCCAATAACTGGCCTCCGTCGCCGCGAAGTGGTGCACCGCGTCCAGAAATCGCTCCAGCTCCTCCTGCTTGGGACACAGCTCTGGCTCGAGGGCATCGAGGAGCGGCATACTCATCACAGTACGTCCATAGGGCTCGCCGACTGGATATACGCCGCAGAGATTCACGACCACCCGGGCGGGGATATCCTCGTAGGCTCTGGGCAATTCGCCCATGTAGAGCGGTACGGGCTCCGCTGAGATGAGGTGATAATCGAGCTGGCTATCGAACATGGATCCAAAATACCAGGGTCGGCCGCTCACGCAGCGTGCAACGAACCATAGTCCCGCATACACAATTTGTGTATTCAGCGCTTCGGCAGTTTGGTGAAGGACTAGAGTGAGGGCCCGTTCGCGCACACTCCGCCGGTCATCTACTCAGAGACGATTGGAGATCCAACGTCCGAGGCGGGCGCACCCGACATGTCTCCGGCGTACCCGGCCATAGCGGTGAGGAGCAGCCAGGCCATAGCAAACACCAAGAACCCCGTTAACAGGGGGCTTGTCGTTGCATTCTCTTCGTGCTTGATGGTGAGGGAGCGAGCCATTTTGAATCTCTTCGGGGGATTTTGGGGAGCGCGTTTGAGTTGCGCCTCGAGTGCAGGCTGTGCGAGATGCGTGCCAGGACACTACGCAAGAACGATATCAGCCGCTTCGGTCCAGGTACAGGTACGCTGCTCGCCGGTCCGCATATCTTTGAGCGCGACCTGACTGCTTTCGCGCTCTGAGGGTCCGGTAATCACGATCCAAGGGTATTTTCTCGCATTTGCCAGTTTGAACTGTTTGTTGAGCTTTGACTCACCCAGATAGAGTTCAACTCTGACACCCGCGTTGCGCAGAGCGTGCGCAACAGTGGCCGAATAGCCTCGGCTTTCGGCATCGTAAACGGTCACGAAGACCTGTGTTGCTTCGCTGGACACCGGCACGCGATCCAGCTCGTCGAGCACCACCAGGATGCGATCGAGCCCGAACGCTACGCCAACGGCGGGGATATCGCGACCGGAAAACATGCCGATCAGCTCGTCATAGCGACCACCGCCCGCGATGGAACCGATCGCGACGTCGTCGCTGACAACCTCGAAGACCGGTCCGGTGTAGTAATCCAGACCTCGAGCGAGGCTGGGCTCGACGCGGATGCGGTCGATGTCCGCCCCCATCTGCTCAGCCGCGACCAGAACGCCTCGGAGCGTAGACACCGCATCGTCCGCAGCGGGCAGCGCCTCGGCGAGTGCGGACAATGTGGCTGCATTGTCTTCGCCCACCTCGAGCAGGCTCCACAGCCGCTCGATCTGCTCCGACAGCAAGCCCTGCGCGGCCAACTCCTTCGATACGCCTTCTCGACCGATCTTGTCGACCTTGTCGATGGCAACCAGAAGCGCGGTCTCGTCCCTCGCGCCGACCGCCGACGCCATCGCCCGAAGGATCCTTCGATCATTGAGCTTAATGGTATACCGCCCCGCGAGCCCTAAATCGTCGAAGCCGGCGCACAGCACCGCCAGGCACTCGGCGTCGGCCAACAAGCCCGGCGCGCCGACGATGTCGATGTCGCATTGAACGAACTCACGGAACCGTCCCTTCGCCGGCCTATCCGCCCGCCACACCGGCGCTACCTGGTAGCGCTTGAACGGCATGCGCAGTTGATTGTTCATCGCGATCACCCGCGCCAGGGGCACCGTCAGGTCGTACCGAAGCGCAAGGTCTGTCTCGCCGCGCTCCCCGCCCTTGCCGCGCTTGAGGATCTTGAAGATGAGTTTTGCGCCCTCATCCCCATACTTTCCAGTGAGCGTCTCGATTCGCTCGAACGCTGGAGTGTCGAGGGGCGCAAAGCCAAAACGTGCGAACACCGCCCGTAGTCGGCCAATGACCGCCAAACGCCGATACATCTGCTCAGGCAGTGCATCCCTCGTTCCCTTTGCCAGAAATACGGCCATGTCCGCTCCCATGGGGACGGCCGTTTAACCCGCACCGACTCTCGGCGTATTATCGAGAGCGCGTTGAGGGACAGTTCTTGAGCGAATTCCATTTCGTGCGCACGCGCGGTGATGACGGCGGCGTCGATGTCTGCGATGGTCCAGCGATTGGGTTGGACCTCGCGAGTGTGGTCAAGGACGGGCTCCCTCCTTGGAACATCGCGTTGGAGATCGTCGCCGGCCTGTGCGAAATCCTGGATATCGCCGACGAGGACGACGCGGTCCACGGCGACGTGGATCCAAAGTTCGTCTTCATCGACGAGACCGGAGCGATTTCGCTGGAGGGGTTCGGGATCGAACGCAAGCGATGCCGCGCCCCCGAGGGCACGCCCAAAGGCGGGGTCACCGACCTCTATGGCTTGGGATACGTCGCGTATTCGCTGTTCTGTACGCACGAGTTGCCGCAGCTGCCAGACGACGACCCGGACGCCCACGACGACGGGGTGATCGACGCCGTCCTCCTCATCGATCTGGCGGGCGTGCCCGAGGAGATGCAGGGGGACATCCAATGGTTCGTGGCCAAGTTGATGGCCTTCGATCGCGAGGACCGACCCACCGCGCTCGAGGCCTGGCGCACCTTCATCGCCTTCGCAGACGCCACCGACGGACCCAATTTCGCGACGTGGTGCGAGCAGTCCCTCGACGGTGAGGGGGAACGCCGCGCCGAAGCGGAGCCCCCACAACCGGACGAGCCGACCGGAGAAGATGAAGATCTCGGCGGACCTGTGATGCAGAAGGGTCCCCTGGCGAAGGGAGCCATCAACTTCGGAGACGGCAGTGCAGCCGGCGGGCAAGCCACTGCATTCTGGTCTCGAGACGCGATGAAAGCCGCCCTCGATGCCGAGCCAGCCGACGATGAAGAGGACAGCCGCAGACCGGCCGCCGGCGGTGGCGCAGCAACAGCCTTCTGGTCCAAAGACCAGATGCAAGCCATGATCCAGGGAACAGGCGAAGCCCCGCGCCCCAAGAGAGCTGCCGGCGAGGGCGACCGCCGAAAACGCGCGCAAACTGAACACTCCGGCCGCGCAACTCCGGCGCCAGCGGCGCAATCCAAACCCCAGCCGCCCCCGCCAACCCCCGTGCAACGGCCTGCGCCCAAACAGCAGAAGGCGAAGGCGCCGCCGAAGCAGTCGCCCCAACAGCAGCCCGTCATCTCCGGGCCCTCTGCTCCGCCGCCACAGACCTATGCTGCGGGTCCCCTGCCCCCCGAGCCTGCGGGCGGGAGCAAGCTGGGTCTGGTCATCGGCGGCGTGATCATCCTGCTCTTGCTTGCGGTAATCGGTGGAATCTTGCTGCTGGGCGGCGGCGGCGTAGGGGTGTACTTCCTCACGGGTGAGAGTCCGCCAGACGTCGAGGCGCCGACGCCCAAGATCGAGAAGCCGGCCCCGAAAAAGCAGGTGGATACAGGCCTCAAGACGCCCACACCCAAACCCAAGCCGAAATCCGGCGCGTCACCCCGGCCCAAGTCCGGACCCTCGCCCAAGTCGACGCCCAGCCCGACGCCGGGCGTGGTACCCAAGCCGAAATCCAAGCCAGATCCGGAACCGGAGCCAGAGCCAGAGCCAGAGCCCACCACCGGCCCAGCCCGAGTGAAGCTGACCTCCATGGGCCGTGGCTCTGTGAGCTGTGCGGGCACGAACGTGCCTTTTGACGGTCCCGCAGCGTTCACCGTCGACGAGTACCAGCTCCCGGCGACCTGCCTGGTGACCATGGAGGGCAAACGCGGCGTGTTTCAGGTGATGGGTTCGGGTGTGATCACCTGCAATCTCGATGGAAACAACGTCGCCTGCGACAAGACAGAAGTGCCATAGCCCCACGTGAGAGTCGTCATCCAACGTGTGCGAGAGGCTTCGGTCCGAGTCGATGGCGACGTCGTCGGCCAGATCGACGGAGGCCTCCTCGTTCTTCTCGGCATCGCGCCAGAGGACGGACCGAAGGAGTCTCTCTGGATGGCAAAGAAGCTAGCCGGAATGCGAATCTTCGCCGACGATGAGGGCCGGATGAATCGCTCGGTCGTCGAGACCGGACAGGGTGCGTTGGTGGTCTCGCAGTTCACGCTCTATGGCAACTGCCGAAAAGGGCGGCGCCCCTCGTTCGTACACGCCGCCCATCCCGATCACGCCGAGCCCGCTTACGAGCAGTTCTGTCTGGACCTGGCCGCCGCGGGCGTCACGCCGGTTTCCCGCGGTGTTTTTGGCGCCAATATGGACGTTCAGCTCATCAATGATGGGCCTGTGACGCTGATTCTGGACTCGCCATGACCGTCATGGCCGCCGCAGTCGAGGCGGCACGATCAGCGGGTGGCATCCTGTATCGCCATCGAGACGGTCCAAGTCAGGTCACTCACAAGGGTGCGATTGACCTCGTCACAGAGGTCGATCTGGCCTGTGAGACCGCCATCCGCAACGTGCTGGGCCGCCACACCCCTGACATCCCGGTCTTGGGTGAGGAAGGCGGCGGAGCAGAGAAGGCGTCGACACGCTGGGTCGTCGATCCACTCGACGGAACCACGAATTTCGTGCATGGCTTTCCTTACTATTGCGTCTCCATCGCCTTGGAGGTGGATCGCCGAGTCACGCTGGGTGTCGTCCTCGACCCACTCCGAGACCAGCTCTACCGCGCCGAACGAGGCGGCGGTGCCTGGTGCAACGACCGACGCATGTCCGTCAGCTCCTGCAACGACATTCGCAAGGCACTCATCGGGACCGGATTCGCGTACGACCGACGCGAAAAGGCCGCCTTCTACCTGAAGCGATTCGAGGCTGCACTGACGGCCTCGCAAGGCATCCGGCGAGCCGGCGCCGCCGCCCTCGATCTGGCAATGGTCGCCGACGGCAAGCTGGATGCGTTCTGGGAATTCGGCCTGAAACGGTGGGATGTAGCCGCTGGAATCATCCTGATCGAGGAGGCCGGTGGCCGCGTGACAACCCACAGCGGCGGCTTGATCTCGGATGACGTCGGTTCGCCGCTGGCGAGCAATGGCCGCCTTCACCAGGCGATGCAGTCGGTTCTCACCGTCTGATTTTTTCTACGGCCCGCATGACGGATGCGTCCGAGGCAACCGCATCGATCTCGCCCATGGCGAACCAACGAGAATCCGCGGCATCACTACCAGCCTGATGGGCACGACTCGCGGCCCGGAAGAGGAACCGCACATCGAAGTGCTCGTGGGAAGGGGCACCGCCCAGTGGAGGGATCTCATGTATATCGACGTCGAGCAGGTCGCCGCCCTCCAAATCTTCGATACCAACCTCTTCCGCGACTTCTCGGCGGGCAGCGCCGATCACATCTGCATCTTCAGGGTCGACGTGCCCCCCTGGTTGAAGCCATCGGTGTAGCTTGCCGTGCAGGACCAGCAAGAGCGCGTCGCCACGAGGAGAGAGCACGAATGAACTCGCTGTAAAGTGGCCTGGAACAAAGTGATTGCGCGAGAACGGATCGCCTGCGGATTCACAGAGTTCCAACATGCGCCGCACATGCCCGGCTTCGACGGCATCTACGGGTTGGTGGCGGATCAACAGACCCCGCAGATGTTCGAGACGACCCACGATCAGTGAATCTGCTTTCCGTCGAGATACCAACGGCCCGAGACGTGCGTGTGCCGCGTCTTACCCCACCAGCGCTTCCACTTTTCGAGGTGAGCACACTGCACGCGCCACGGCCCATCGGCGTCGTAGGGCAGGTCACAGCCCGATGCGATGACCAGCTCGTCGTAGGCCGTGCGTCGCACCCATGCATCGTCCCAGCTCATGCGCTCGATGAGGAATCCGCAATCGAAGATCTTGCCTTCGCGGTGGCGTGTACCTTCGGGGAACGCGCCCTTGTTCGTTTCCCACCAGGCCTTCCAGCGGTTCTTGGCGCCCGGCGTGTCGAGATCTTCCTCGTGCCCGGTGAGGATCTGCATCGAGCCGAAGGCCACTGACGAAACCCGGCGGTCGCGGGAGGCAATCGCATTCATCAACGTCGGAACGCCGCGTGGGTCGCCCATCAGCCCGAGGCCTTGGAGCGCACCGAGGGCCATGTCGTCTGTGCCGTCCGCGGCATTCTGGAGCAGGATCAGGTGGTCCGGACCACCGTATCGACCGACAATTTCTCCGGGATGGCCGGACAGATCGGTCCGATGCTCCACGAGCGCCCGCCCGTGGAAATCGATACCGCGACGGTCGCCGAGCAACAGCAATGACAGCGCCGCGGTCTCGGCCAGAGAGGGCTCCTGCAGTGCCTCGGCGACGCGGTGCACCGCATGACGATTGCCGATTCGCCCCAACGCGGAAATTGCGGCGCGACGAGCGAGTGGCCGATTCTTCGCATCGGCGAGGTTCATGAGGGCGCGCACCGCAGCGGGCTCGCGACGCATACCGAGCAGATCGGCGGCCGCCGCCACAGCGTGTCCGGGTGACGCGTTCGGACGTTCGATACACTTCATCAGGCCGTCGACCAACGCGGCGTTCGGCGAGCGGGCGATGGCGCCCTGCAGCGCCCGATAGGCGACGCCATCGACCCTCTGCTCGAGCAGATGGTCCAGGAGAATCTTCGCCGCCTCGAAGGAGCGGTGGCCGGACAACAAGTCGACGGCGCCGACGTAGCCCAGAACATCGGGGTCCTTGGCGTGCCCTCGACCTGTGCTCGCAGCCCGCGCCCGGGCGTCCATTTCGACGGCGAGGGTTTGTACGACGCCGAGGCCGCATGCGGCAATGGCCAGGCGATGACCGCCGAGGCGCCGCTCGGGCCGATCGGCGTCGGCGCGAGTCCAGGGAAGGCGTGAACGCTGTGCGTCGTGGCGGGCGCGCGCCTGCATACTGGCTCTCTTGAGATGCCAATCCAGACTCGCCCCCGGATCGCCGGCAACCGAATCCAACGCCGCCACGCCCACAGCGAGATCGGCGCGGGTGAAGCGCTCTCTTGCAGCCTTGATCAGCACGCGGTTGTCGTCTCGAGCGATGCGTGCGAGCCGAAGAAGCGCCCACGCTTCGCGGACTGGCAGCTCCTGGGCCGCGAACCCGGCCGCCGCCATGCGGAAATGAGCTTCTGCGGCCGGCAGATCACGCTGCGCCAACGCGAGATCTCCCATCCGCAGGCGTATTCTGGAGCGCAGTTCGGGGTCTCTGTCAGCCACCAGAGCCGTCGCCCGGTCGTAGCATGCCGTCGCTCGATCATAGGCGCGTCCGAGACGGAACAGGTCGCCCTCAGCCAGCCCCACCGCGGCCTCGAGAGCGGGGAGCCCGATTCGGCGCGCCTGACGAGCAGCTTCTTCGACGAGCCGATCTGCATCCTTGAATCGCTCTTGGCGAACGCCGCGCTCGATCCGAAGGAGGGCCAACTTCACCTGGTCGACCTCGTCGAGTCCCGCCTCGCCCGCCTCGTTCAGGATGTCCTCGGCCCAAGGCTCCTGACGGGTGACGGTGATGGCCGCAACTATCAACAGACCGCGTCCACGGAGCTCGGCGGGTCCTTCGGTCCGAAGCCTGCGCACGAGCGCCTCGGCCTCGTCATAGTGACCGAGACCGACCTCGAGCCATGCCAGCTCGATCAGGGCGTCCCATGGCGTAAACGCGTGGCTGAATGTATGGCACCGGCCAATGAGATCGGCCAGGGCGCCACGGGCCTCGAGGCGGCGTCCCCTGGACATCAGGGAGCGAGCCAGCGCTCTGCCAGCGCCTACGACCACCCCCGCCTCGTCGGCGTTGACCACGTCGCGCACGTTGTCCTTGAGGAAAGTCGCGAGCTCCCCCTCCCAGGTCTCGGCGTTGGTGAAGGCCGCGGACAGCGCGTTGAAGACACTTGGATCCAGGCATGCGGCTCCGGGCCAGGCCAGTGGCAGCCGTATGCGACGGAACGCGCGCAACCAGGCCACCCTCGCCGCGGAACGGTCGGAGATAGCCAATGCGTCACCCAGGAACTGCCACCCCTGAACCCGACTCGGATCCGCCTCAGTCGCCTTGCGAAGGAGGTCCTCCGCGCGTTGCGGAGAACCGGACTCGAGCGCCCGTCCACCGGCGCGAATCTGCTGGATTACATCGTCGGAATCGGCCTCGAAGCGCAAATCATCGATGTCCGAGCGGCGCGTGACGCGAGTCTCGACCTCGGCGATGCAGGCCGCGAGCCAACCTCCAAACGTCGTGTGTTGGGCAGCCATACGCTCGCCGTCCCAGGTGCCAAAGACATATGCACCCGCAGATTCCAGGGCCCAGGCCCAGCGAACCTCGTCGTGGGTGTCCGCGAACAGCACGACCTGCTCAACCGTCTCGCTGGCCACCGCGACCTCGGATGTGGCGCGGATCCGCAGCTGTCCTCGGAATAGATGAGCGCCATTGTGAAGCGTCAGAAACTGCCGAAGTCCCGGTGGCAATCGCCGATTGAGATGCCCCTCGAGGGCAGTCAGCGCATCTGGCGGCGCCCCGGACGGAAGATGGTTTACGTCACGTCGGTACTGAGACACCACTCGATCGAGGGGGGCCAAGGCGGCAGCGATTTCCATAAGAGGCTCGGGGCGGGGAGGGAGGAGCTGGGTCGCGGGGAAGTGGACCCGGGGCGCTCTCAGCCTACAACGATCCGCCGCGAAAGGCAATCCTCGACCGGTGTGGCCGGGCTCAGCACCTTGACCAGCGACCCGACAGCAGCTGCAGATTCAGTCGTTTCTGCGGCGGTCCAGGGCAACACCACGATGCCGACGCCAGCGATGGCGAACACCGTCCAGGCGGCGGTTGCGGTGAGCAGCAAATCGATGATTTCGGCGTGCATCTGGCCCTCGTTCTCTATGACCTGAACGATACTGAACGTCCGTACAGGTGTCAAGCGTTCAGGTGAAAAAGCGTTCAGTGAAATGTGCTTGCGTTGAAGCGGCTGACGGGTATTAGGATGGTCGCGCCACCGGCCAGAATCTGTCCGCGTTCCGAACACACATACAAAGAAGGGGTTTGTCCGTGAACAAGGGGCAGAAGATGGTCAAGGTCGTGGAGCTGATGCAGCGCGTCGGCGGCGTCAAGGCCGAGTACCTCCAGGATCGATTCGAGCTGGATGCCCGGACATTACGCCGATACCTCGCCGATCTTCGCGCACTTGCCCTACCTATTCGAGACGAGGGGCGTGGCGACGATCGGGTCGTCAGCATCGAGCCCCGCTACCGTCGTACCGGAGTGCAGCTGAGCCTCGCTGAGGTCCTGTCACTGCACTTCGGTCGCAAGCTCTTCAACTTTCTGGAGGGCACGACGTTCGCCGAAGATCTCGATGGAGCCATCGAGCGACTGGAACCCGCGATCTCGCGGGCGCATCAGAACCTCGCCCGTCAACTGGACACCAAATTCCTGGCCGTTCCCGAACCGACCAAGGATTACCGCGGTCAACCGAACGATATCCTCGATGATGTCATCACGGCGTTGGTGTACAACAACCCCCTTGATGCCCGATATCGCAAGGCATCGGGCGTGCAGGGTTCGTACGTGCTCAACCCCTACACCCTCGCGACGTTCCGACAGGGTCTGTACCTGTTTGCATTCGACACCCAGGCGGGTCGCGTCAAGACGTTTGCGATCGAGCGCTTCGTCGACATGGTTCGCCGACGGCGCGACCATTTCACCGTGCCCGTCGGCTGGAAGCCGGAGGCCCACATCGCCCACGCGTTTGGCATCATCAGCGGACAGCCACATGAGGTGGTCTTCGCCGTGGACGAAGAAGTCGCCGCCTACCTACGCGAGCGAACCTGGCACCCAAGCCAGACGCACCGAACCCTGTCCGACGGCAGGATGGAACTGCGTTTCCAAGTCGCCATCACCATCGAGCTCATCCAGTGGATCCTGGGATTCGGCCATCAAATGGAGGTCGTTTCGCCGCCCGACCTACGCGCTCGAATCGGCGCCAATCTCCGCCAGGCCGCCGCCCGCTACACGGACGGAGCGTGAGGAAGGCGAGCTGGCCGGAGCACAGCTTCGCAGCCGATCCATTCCACGACGAGCCCGCGGCGCGGAGCGGCTACGAAGACTACGTGGCACGCGGTGGGACCGAAGACCGCGACCGCTATGAGCACCTGGCCAAGGCATTTATCGCCGACCTCTCGGCAGGGGCCCGCCCCCACGACCTCGAGATGCAGGCACGAGTCCTGTTGGTTTGGGCGCCCCCACACAACGATAGGCGGACCGAGCTACCCTCGGCGCCCTGGATCCCCAGCGAGGGGGACGCGGCACGGATTGCCGCCGATTTCTGCCCGATTGCCTCGGCCGAGGCAGCAGACCGCATCCTGGGTCCGCTGGCCCTGACACTGGATGCCCACACCCGGGAACATCGAGCCTGCCTGCTCGCGGCGTTCGCCCAACACGCGTTCTTGCTGGCGGACGGAGCCGGTCGAGAACTCGGCCGTAGCTTCGACCCGGGAAGCAGCGGATACGACCAGTGGATTCGCCGCAAACCACGGCCGTCGGCTGAGCGGCGCGCCGCGATGCGGGCTGTCTTTCGCGCCCCATACTCCGCTTGGATCCTCCATCGACGCGTCGGCGAGCTGTGGGTGGTAGACGACCTCGTGGGCCTCGCGGCAGGGTCCGTGCCAACAGAGCCCATAGACATTCGCGTGCCTGGCCTACCTATTCGCGAAGCGCGGCCTGGCGACACGCTCCTCGCGAGGTTGGTCCGCGGCCCGGACGGCTGGGTCGCCTTCGCACCCATCGTCATTCCAGGCGGACCACCACGGCAAAAGGTCCAAACCTGGATGCACGCCGAGCTTCTCCGCGGCCGGCTCACCAAGCGCTCTCTCACAGTTGATGCCCTGCTGCGCAGACGCGGGCACGTGCTTGCCCGACGCGTTTGCGAGTGGGCTTGGGTCGCCGGCGACGACGACCCGTATGGTCTCGGGCCCCTCTACGACCTCGAGTACGTCGATCACACCGAGGACATGGACTTCTACACCGACCTGGCCCACGAGGCCCAGGGGCCCGTCGTCGAGCTCGGCTGCGGCACAGGCCGCCTGCTCTTAGCGCTGGCGGCAGCCGGAATTCAAGTTCACGGAGTCGACCGGTCGCCGACCATGTTGAACCAATTGAAAGAGAAGCTCGCACGTCAGGGACTGGGCATTCGCGGACGGGTGACTTTCGGAGCGGGCGATTTTCAGACCTGGAAACCCAATCGGCGATATCCGTTGGTTCTCCTTCCCTTCAATGCGATCCATCACTGCCGCCACCGAGACGAAGTCCTGGCCATGCTCGCCGTGGTCCGAAGCGCCATGGCGCCCGATGGCCTGTTCGCACTCGACTGCTATCTCCCGGATCTCGAGCTCTACGACAGAGATCCCGATCAACGCTTCGAAGAGCGCATCTTCGAGGACCCGCGCACCGGCGACCGTCTTCACAGCTGGGAACAGGGTTGGTGGGACGACAGGACAGCAGTCCATCACGTCATCTACGTCTACCGCGACGACGAGGGTCGCGAGGAGCGCGCCCACCTCCAGTTCTCGATGTACGAACTCGACGAACTCCGAGAACTCTTCCGGGAGGGCGGATTCGAACTCGTCAGCGAGGCCCGCGACTTCACGGGAAGCCCGCTGCTTGCCGGCTCGCTGAAATGGGTCGGCGTCCTTCGCTGAAACCCTTCGGTTCTACTGGTTTTCCACGCAGAGGGAGGTGCCGTTCTCTTCGAGCTTGATGGCTCGCAGGTCCTCGGTGGTCCACTTGTCGCCCTTGATCTTCGGCACGGTGAACTGACCGCTGATGAAGAATCGGCTGTTGGAGTCATCACCGTCCAACACCAGGTTGAAGGCGCCGCTGATCTCCTCACCCTCCTCGATTTTTCCGGTGATGGTGATGTAGTTGTAGTGGAGTCCGGCCCAGCCATCCAGGCCACCGGCGTATCCATCGGGAACGCGCCAGTAGTTGTCGTGCACCATTGGCTTGTAGGTCACGTTGACATCGGCCCATTCGTCCTCGACCTTGTCGGCGACACCCTTGACGTGGTTGACCATGGGCCAGTAGGCGCAGTCGTAGCCGTCTTCGTCGATGTCTCCATCGTTGTCGTCGTCGACGTTGTTGCGACAGTCCTGGGCGTTGGGGAACACCGACGAGTTGCGGTCATCGAGGTCGCCATCGTCCTCGGAGTAGCCGTCACCGTCGTCGTCGGTCACGTCAGTGCCCTCGTCGACATCGCCGTCACAATCTTCGTCCCCACCATCGATGGTCTCGAGGGCGTTCGGATTGACATCTGGATCGTCGTCGTCGCAGTCGTCGCCGTCTTCGGTGAAGCCGTCGCCGTCGTCGTCATAGGCGTCAGTGCCCTCGTCGACCGTGCCGTCGCAGTTTTCGTCGATGCCGTCGGCCCCTTCGTTCTCGTCGGGATTGACCTGGTCGTCGTTGTCGTTGCAGTCGCCCTCGTTCTCGGTGAAGCCGTCCCCATCGTCATCGAAGTCGACCGTGTCGTTGTCGACCACGCCGTCGCAGTCGTTGTCCACGCCGTTCGGGAGCTCGAGCGCGCCGGGGTATGCGGTCGGGTCGCCGTCATCACAATCGAGGCCAGCGCCGTCTGCGGTAAAGCCGTCGCCGTCGGCGTCAGTGTCGCCGCCATCGATGGTGCCGTCGCAGTCGTCATCGATGTCGTTGCCGTTGTCTTCGATCGCGTCCTCGTTGACGGCAGCATCGGAGTCATCACAATCGCCATCAACTTCGGTGTAGCCGTCACCATCGTCGTCGAAGCACTCGGTGGTCTCGTCGATGGTGCCTTCACAGTTGTTGTCGACGCCATCACAGACCTCGACCGCGCCGGGATTCACTGCAGCATCGTTGTCGTCGCAGTCGCCGCCATCTTCGGTGAAGCCGTCGCCGTCGTCGTCGAAGGTCGATCGGCCATTGTCGATATCGCCGTCACAGTCGTTGTCCTTGCCGTCTGCCAGCTCCGTGCCACCCGGGAAGGTGTTCGCGTAGGAGTCGTCGCAGTCGCCGGGCAGTGAGCCGTCGGTACAGTTGGCGTCCTCGCAGTAGCCGTCGAAGTCGTCGTCAGCGCAGCTGAGACCGTCGTCGATCCGCTCGTCACAGTCCTCGTCAACGCCGTCGCAGGTTTCCCAGACGGACGGATTGATGTTCGGATTGTTGTCGTCGCAATCCACTTCGGACGAGTAGGAATCGCCATCGGCATCGATCGGGTCGTTGAGCAGGTCCTCGAGCTGGTGGCTGCCCGGGTAGTTGTTCGGATCGATGTAGAAGAGATCGTCCTCGGTGATCGAGACGCCCAATTCGTTCTCGACGGCGTCATACACCACCGAGTCACCCCAGCGCGGCGCGCGGGTGTGGAAGTCCTCGTCGGCGAATTTTCCAGCCGCGAAGCCGGCGCGGTAGTGCTCCGGGATCGACCAGAAGGTGTCCTCGGGATCGGCGGGATCGAGCTGGAATCCGCGGGCGTTGAGATACCAGAGCGTACCGCTGTCGATGTGGTCGGCGAGGATCGCGTGTCCCTCGCTGAGTCCCGGCTGTCCGCACTTGTCTTCGCGGGCCTCATCTCGCTCGTCGCAGTCACTGTCGAATCCGTCGTTTTCGAGCTCGGCGTCGTTGCACGGGAAGACATCGGCGTCATCGGGAGCGCAGTCGGCGCTGTTGGGCCAACCGTCACCATCGGCGTCGTCTTCGAGGTTGCGAAGGTCCTGGGTCCAGTTCTCGAGCCAGTTGCCATCGATGTTTTGCGGCTTCGCGCCATCGCCCTCGACCGCACACTCGGTGGGCTGGAAGTCGGGATCAACCACGATAGAGAAGCGGAAGTCGGAGCCGCCCGGGATGCGGTGATGGAAGCTGAGCTGCAGGTCGTTCTCGGCGGTGATGACCGCCTCGCCGCGCCAGGGCTCCAGGGGCTCGGTGAGGACGTGGAAGCCGCCCTGCCCCATCCAGGCCTCGACCTCGGGCGCGGGGTGACCATCGCCGTCGCCGTCTTCCCACTTTTTGCAGATCTTGAGGGGATCGGGGAGCTTGAGGACGTCGTTTTCTTTCTTGGTTCCGAAGTCACGACAGTCGACGACGAATCGCTGATCGTCCTTCCACTTCTCGGGATCTACCGAGCCTTTGAGCAAGCTGAACGACGTTGCCTCGCTCATGAAGGCGAAGTAGTCACCCGCAGTGAGTTCGGCCGTTTGGGGCTTGCAACCTACAGCGAGGAGCACGGTCAGCGGCGCGATTCGAACAAACATATCCATCCCGTGAACTAGGATTTGGGGTCACCGTATAGTGTACCCGCCCCCTGTGGGTCAACTCAGATCATGAGTGTACTGAGCAACTTCGATGTAAACGTTGCATTGCAAGGTGACAGGCAGATCAGGTGCCCGTCCCACCACTTGTATCCGCGGTCGTTCCACCGCTCGTATCGGTTGTGGTCCCGGTGTCGGCGGTATCGGAGGTCGTCCCTGGCGTAGCGCCCGGTGCCTGTGGCGCGATTGTGTGCCGGACAGCACCGTCTTCATCCACGGCCCACAAGTCCATGAATCCATCGCCGTCGGCATCGGAGAAACCAGCGTGCCAGGCGAGTAGTTGGTTGGTGTGGAACAACTCCGCTTTGGCGATCTCGATCCCGGTCGAGCGATGCACGGTGATCAGTCCATCTGCACCTGCGGCGATCAAATCGTCGTTCCCGTCACCATCGATGTCTGCGGTAGACACCCTTCCATGACCGGGCAGCACCGAGTTGCCGACTGTGCCGATGGTGCTCAAGTCCGTCGGTGAGCCGATCGCAAACGCCGTCTCGGTCGGTGTGATCTGCCAGGCCGTGATTGTGCAATCGGCGTCCGGACAGGTGCGAATTTCGGGTCCATTGCCGAGGTCGCCAACAGCGAGGTCCTTGGCGCCGGCCGCGTTCAAGCTCGAGATCTCTGCAACGGTTGGATCCAGGAGCTGGATGAGGTCGTTTGCCAGTAGAGCGGCCACAGCGCCGGAGGGGCCAGTCCCGCAGGATACCCGGGTGCCGAGGCTCGTCAGCGCACCGGTGACGATGGGACCCGTGGGCGCGGTCAGATTCACCCGCAGCAACTCACCCTCCATCACGACCCAGGCGATGTTGTCGCAGATCGCCACGTCGAGCGGGTCGACACCGAGATCCGACACCAGGACCGATCCCCTCTCCTCGGCGTCGGTGGCTCCCTGCGAGTACTGGAAAAGCTTCAGGAAGGTATCGCCGTCCTCCGAATGGAACACGATGAGTTCGGTCGTGGCCGGGTCGCCATCGAGCTCGGCGACCTCCATCGGACCCACTGAGGTCGCCACTTCGGCGAAGTCCGGCTCGGACAACTGCCAGAACACATCGACATCGGCGGGGGCGTTGTGACCCTCCCACCACCACCAGATGGGGTCTCCGGCAAGGAAGAGGTCGGGAACGCCGTTGGCGTCCACGATGTCAAAGAGCGTTATCGGCCCATGGTCGGGCATTTCCGCCAATAGGCGAGGATCGTAGACGTTCGTTGACGTCTCGTCGAAGGAGAGGCTGTGCAGCTCCAGGTCGTCGTGCATCATGAACATGTCGACGATGCCGTTGCCGTCGGCGTCGTTCTTGGTGACGTAGGCCGCGTTGAGGTTGTTCAGCGGCAGGAACTCGATTTTCGGGCCCAGCAGGTCGACGATGAACACCGTGCGGATGCTCGATGGGTTCAGCGGTCCGAGGAAATACAGTTCGTCGGCGCCATCGTTGTTGAGATCGCCCGTGCCTTGAACCGTGCTGTTGGTGACGATGGCGATCTGTTCCGGTGTCGTCGGTCCGATGGGCATGTACTTGAACTCGGTGCCGCCGATGTACCGGTTCCACGAGGCGTCGTCGTTGAGGACGGTGATCTGGTTTCGGCCTTCACCGGTCTGATCACCGATGGCGACGTTGATCGGAATCTCACCGAGCGTGCGCGGCTCGGCGGGTTCGAAGGAGAACAGGCCATCGCCGTTCCACACATCGAGGGCGCTCTGACCATCGAGAGATGCCCAGGCGATAGCCATATCGGGGAGGTTATCTCCGGTCAGTTCGCCAACCGCAACGCCGCCGACGGTGTATTGCTGGGTGGTCATCGCTCCGGCCCAGGCCATGCCGCCGCCCACGCGTCCACGCAGGAGGAAGACAATGCTCTCACTCCAAGCGACAGCGTCGAGAATGCCGTCGACATCGATGTGGCCAGCCTGTATGCCCAGGATCTTGCCGTCGGCCTTGAGGACCCGATGTCCGTCTTGTTCGGGGCCGACCCACCACACCTCGCTGCCCGCGGCGACAATCGAGCCCGTAGAGACGGCTTCGGCCTGGAAGGCACCAGATACCTTCGCCTCGGACGCCGGTAGCAGACCGAAGCCGGGCCATTGCGAGTTCATTGCGTAGATAGACGCTTTGTCCTCGCCCCCGTTGATCTCTGCGAAACCCGGAATGGACTTGGTCAGAACGCCATAGCCAAGGCCGTCAAAGGTGGCCGTTTGTGAGTTTCCACCAATGTCGAATGTCTCGTTCCCACTGGGAATGGCGGCGCCGTATTTGTTCACGGCGCGCACGATCGTCGTCGCTGGCACGGCGCCAATGGCCGGCTCGACGACGAAGGACACGACCTCCTCGGCGTCGTTGACCCACTCCCCGATGGGTTTCTCGAGGGGAATCTCCTTTGCCTTGCACGAGGCGAGTACGAACACGATCAACAGCGGCGTCAGGCGCATAGAGGGTCTCCAGGCGCACACGTTACCGCAGTTGACGGTCCTTCCGCACGCGCTTCCGAAATCCGCTCGACCGCGAACGGAACCACCAGACCGGCAACGCGAAGAGCCACATGACCAACGGCCGGCGGCCACACGGTGAAGTCTGGGGGTTCGTAACTGGCAACCTTACTTTTCCTGCGCCCCACCGCGGATCGGGCTCCGAGACCGAGAGATCGTCCGACAGCGCCCAACTCTGTAGTTTGCGAGCCGCCTGACGGGGCGTCAGCGACGGATCGTCCGACATGACCACCGCGATCAACGCCGCGACGACGGGAGTGGATGCCGACGTGCCAAAGAAGCCGACCGGCCCGTAGGCGTCCGTGGACAGGCCGTCGGGGCCGGCGATGTCGGGCTTGGCGACGCCGTTGTTCGAAGGTCCCCAGGAGGAGAATCCCTCGACACTCCCATTGAAGTAATTGGACGCCCGCACCGCCCCTACGGCAAATACGTCCCGATGGGTGCCCGGATCGGTGAGGGAACGGTCTGGCTGGCCCTTCGGAATAGAGCCGCTGCGGGCCAACACATCAACCTCGACGAAGCTCGACAAGCCAGTTTGATGATGAATTTCAAGGCGATGAATGCCCCCAAAGACCGAGTTGGCATTCACCCGCTCTATCGGCTGGCACTGATCGGCCCGGTCGCTCTGGTCCTCGGCGGATGACCCGACGAGGTAGCCGTCGGAGCTGTAGATATAGGCGTCGAGATCGGTGTCCCCGCAACGGCCGTGCTGATTCCAGTTGACGTAGAGGTTGCTGCCCCCTGGGTTGACCTCGATAGCAAGACTGTTGGAGCCGTCGAAGTCCATGCGGCCATCGCCGTCGGCGTCGGTGTAGGTCCCCCGCCAATGCTGCTTGGCATTGTTGCCGGACGACGTGACCAACAGGATGTCGTTGGCCTCGAGTTCAGCGATGATTCGGCTGAATGGACCACTTCCGTCATAGAAGGAGTCGTTGTAGAAGCTCATCGACATGCTGATGACGTCGATGTCATTGCGAATCGCCCAGCGCGCGGCGTTCTCGAACATCGTGAAGCCGTTTACACGGACGAGGTGAAGCTCGACCTCGGGTGCCACGTCGCGCACGACCTCGGCACAAGCGAAGCCGTGAATGCCCGATTCCGATCCCCGGCGCGGTCGGAAATGGTCGATGGGCGCGTCGCAGCTCCGCTGTACGAAGCAATCGTGGGAGGTGTACTCGCCGACTTCGCTGGGATCCGCGTCTCCGCCGAACCAACCGATGTCGAAGACGGCGAGCTTGACGCCCTGGCCTTTGGCGCCGTCTGCGTGCCAGAGCTCGGCATTGGTGACCTCCAGGGCCTCCGTCGCCGGCCAGATGTCGGGCTCCGGAATCGAGGCGTAACGCCAGGCCGTGCCCGGTTCCGGACGTTCGTATAGCAACGCCCCGGTATGGGACGACGCCACCGCCTGTGGATGATCTGGATCCTCCACCCGGACCCAGTTCCAGTGCTCCACGTCCAGGAACGTGGTCGCGAGAAGGAAAATCACGTTTGGAAGTCGGGACCCGGTGACCGGCGGCGGCGGCCGAGCGCCAACAGAGGAAGAGCCAGCCACCACATGTTCACCGGGGATCCCGATGTGGCACACCCGAAAGGGTGGAGGCCCGATTCGCGCTTCACGTCCAGCGTCACGCTGGCAGCACCGGTTCCCGCGACCCCACCGATATTGACGATGACGGTCCAGGTTCCCTCTTCGGGGAAGATGATCTTCGGTTCCCACTGCTCGAACGTCATCTGGGCTTTCCCGCTGGCGTTCTGTCCCTTGTAGACCTCCCAGATGATGTCGTCCTGGCAGCCGTACACCTCGAGGCCGGTCTGGTTGTGGGCCGTCCAGGTGATGCCGTAGATGTGCTGCATCTCGAACACAGGCTGGGGAATATCGCAGACCCGAACGTACGCATCCTTGGCGATGCGGCTGTCGAAGCTGGGGCATTCCTCGGTGCTTCCCTGCGCCTCTACCGTCACGTCGAAGGCGCCTTCGCTGTTGTAGGTGTGGCTGACTTGCACGCCGGTCGCCGTCTCGCCGTCACCAAACGTCCAGACGATGCTGTCGAAGGTCGCCAGGCCGTCGCCCTCGAAGACGCAGTTCACGGTGAACGGCGCGATGCCGACGCTCGCTGCATCGCTGACTTCATTGGAGCACGCAAAGTCAGTGTAGGGTCCATACAAAGCCGTCAATCCGTCCGAATCATCCTCGGAGATCACCGCCGCAGAGCCATCGCAATCGCCGATCTCCGGGTACATCGTCGAGATCAGCTCTCCCTCGGCGCAGTCCCCCTCGAAACTGCAGGGATGGGCCAAGCCGAGGAGGTGACCGACCTCGTGGGTGGCGACGGCGTCAAAATCGTACTCTCCCTCGATACAGGCGCCCGATTCGACCTCGGCGTGCGTGGCGAAGGCAATGTCGTCGTTGAAGACGATGTCCGAATCGTAGATGTGCGAGTACGGCCGGCCATCGACGCTGAAGGCGTATCCGCTGGTGCGGCTCACGGTCGCCGCGAGCACGCCCTCGCCGAGGACGCCGTCGGGGTCATTGAAGCTGATGTTGTTGACGTTGTCGTCGGTGAATCCAATCGGTTCGCCAACGCCGGTGTACAAGTGGTCGAAGAGCGCGCACTCCGATTCCTCCCATGCCTGAAAGGCACCGTCCATCGCCGTGAAGCAGTAACCGAGCGGAACGGACTCTTCGCAGAGGGTGCCGCTGCCGTCATCCGCCACCGTATAGGGGATGGGCATGTCGTCTGGTTCCCACGCCTGACCTGCGTGGTCGTATGCGAGAGCCGAAGTTGCGAGGAAAGCGAGGATCGTCACGGGTAGACCTCCACGGCCCCTAAAGTATCTCAAGCAGCGCCGATCGTTAACGCTGGGCTTCTTCGATTTGGTTCCATCCGTCGCGATTCCAGCGCAGGCGCCCGCCTACAACGGAAACTGGCGAGGCAAAGCGGCCCTCGCTCAAGTGCTCGCGATCCCATCGTCCGAGCGCCTCCCAACTGCGGCTTCCCTCCTGCACTGCGACGCGCACGATGAACTGACCATCGGTACCCGGGTCGGGGACATGGAAGGTCCAGGGACCGCAGAGCAGATCGGTCGGCAATGTAGCTATTAGCTGGCGTTCGACACCATCGATCCCCGTGAAAGAGACCTCTATCGCCGGGGATTTCACCACCCGACCCCTGCCGAGCCAGCCGCGAAAGCCGCACACCGGCCGGCCCCCAATCACGCCGCGAACGCCCCGCTCGGCGAGCTGAAGCGGAAGGGAGTCGATCCGCTTGCGCTCCATCGCAGCGACACCGGTGAGCAGGGCGGAGACGCCGGCCGCTCCGACCAGGATCAGATCGAGGATGCCCTCTGCGGGCACGGTTCCCGCCAGGGCAGACGCTCCGATCCCCAGTCCGAGGAGCAGGATTCGACCCATCGAGAGCTTTTCGATCTGTGCAGTCCACTCAGCCAATGCATTACTCTGTCGTTCGCCCCCGTATCGGGGATGCCAACCAGGCGCAGGAAGGTTCAATGGGACTCTGGGACACACTCAAGAAGCACGCGGGCGCGCAGTTCCTCGATCTCATCGAGTGGCTCGACGACACCAAAGACACATTGGTCTGGCGATTCCCTGTCTTCAACCAGGCGATCACCAACAACAGCAAGCTCGTGGTCCGAGAGGGCCAGGCAGCTGTCTTCGTCTCCGAGGGCCGACTCTCCGAAGTGTTCGGGCCCGGCACGTATACGCTCGACACGCGCAACAAAGCGATCCTGTCGTTCTTCACGTCCATCGCCTACTCGATGGAGTACCCTTACAAAGGCGACATCTACTTCATCTCCACGCGGCAGTTCACCGACAACGGCTGGGGAACGCCCAACCCGATCATGATGCGCGATGCGGAGTTCGGCCCCGTCCGTATCCGCGCCTTCGGTGTGTACTCCTACCGGATCACCGACCCGGCCACTTTCATCCGACAGATAGTGGGAACAGACGGGCTGTTCACCACCGACGAGATCAACGGCCAGCTCAAGAAGACTCTGGTGTCCGCATTCAGCGACACCGTCGGGCAGGCGAGGATCCCTGTCCTCGATCTCGCCGCAAACTACATGGATCTGGCCGACTCCCTACGCGACCGGATGAACAAGCGCTTCGGCGAGTCCTACGGCCTGACGCTGACCGACTTCACGATCCAGAACATCAGCCTCCCCGAGGCCGTCGAGAAGGCACTCGATGACCGCACCAAGATGGGTGTGCTCGGCAACCTGAGCGCCTACACCCAGCTCAAAGCCGCCGATGCCATCGGAACCGCCGCAGCGAACACCGGAATCGGTGGAGCGGGGATCGGCATGGGTGTCGGCTTCGGCATGGGCAACATGATGGGCAACCAGATGGCTGGCGCCCAGGGCGGCGGGCAGTTCAACCCGAACCAAGGCATGCAGGGCGGACCCGGCTCCGTTCCACCCCCACCACCGGGCGGCGAGACCTACCACTACAGCGGTCCGACCGGTCAGGCCCAGCTCTCCGCGGCCGATGTGGTTGCGCGGATTCAGGGCGACCCAAACGGCAAACACAACATCTGGCAGCCGGGATGGTCCGGGTGGAAAGCGTGGAACGAGGTCCCGGCCATCGCCTCGAAAATGCCCCCGGCACCGCCACCGCCCCCACCGGGCGCGGCGACCTATCACTACAGCGGCGACGCCGGCTCGGGAGAGAAGTCCCTCGCCGAGGTCGTGGCTGCAGTCAGTGCCAACCCGGGTGGAAAGCACAATGTCTGGCAGACAGGCTGGGCGGGTTGGAAAGGCGTCGCCGACGTGGCCGAGATCCAGGCGGCACTGAACAAGGGCTCCGGCGGACCGCCGCCGCCTCCTCCGTAAAGAGTCAGTTCTCGGTGGTCCCTTCGGGATCCTGCAGCTTCTCAGCCGCCTTCCGCAGAGACTCCGCCAGCTCTCCGAGCTTGTCGCCGAACTTCGGCACACCCTCTTGAAGCCCCTTCTCCGCTCCCTTGAGCACCTCAGCCAGCTTGCCGTCCTCACTCATGAGTTCGTCGGTGACCTTCTCGAACTGACCTTTGAGTTCGTGGCGCTTGGCCTCGTCGGGAATGGCGTTCTCGATGGCCGCACCGATGAACGAGACCATGTTCTTCAGTCCCTCTTTCGCCCTGTCGCCGTCCGTAAACATCTCTCCGGGTTCTACGCCGAACACGTCGGCCGGATCCGGGGCTTCGCCCTCCCCTTCCCTGTTCCGGACCTTCTGAAAGACGCGGTGGACATTCGCGAAGGCCTCTTTGGCACGGGCATTGATGTGAACCCGCGCTTCGTCCTTGGAGATCTCGTATTCCGCCGCCCGTTCCCCATCGACATCGCGCGTCTTCAAGGGGCCGCTGCTCACGCGGAGGTCTCCCGAAGGTATGTCCAATCCGGCGGGAAACAGGAAATATCGCGAGCGATCCGCGGTATTCCATAGCTCGGTTTGAGAGGCTGAATCTGACACACGCGCTCCTGCTGAGGGTTTGTTGTGTAACGCCTCACTCAGTTTTCGTTTTGGAGACCGAGAGTTCAGTGAATTCTGGCATGCTGCCGGACCGACCCAGGGACGCCCATGAACCTCGCCAGATTCCCCCGCCGCCGCTATACGCCAAACTTTACGCAGATCGCGCCCCTGAAACGCCTCACCGCCGCCCTTGGGGGCGCTCGGGTGTGGATCAAGCGCGACGACATGCTCGGACTGCCCGGCGGCGGCAACAAGACCCGCAAACTGGAGTTCCTGGTCGCCGATGCCATCGAAAAGGGTGCGGATACCCTGGTCACTTGCGGCGCTCCTCAATCCAACCACTGCCGATTGACCCTCGGGGCCGCAAACGTCGAGGGTCTGAAGTGTCGTTTAGTACTCGAAGAACGCGTTGAGGGAACCTACGATATCAACGCAAGCGGCAACAACTTCCTGTACCGGCTGTTGGGCGTGGAGAAGCGATATGTCGTGTCCGGAGGCACCGATCTACTGGCCGCCATGGACGATGTGGTCGCCGAGCTCGCGGCCAAAGGGCGCAAGGGGTACGCGATCCCCGGCGGCGGCTCAAATGCCATTGGCGCCCTGGGCTACGTCTCGTGTGCAGAAGAGATCCTCAGCCAATCCTTCGACCTCGGCGTGAACTTCAAAGCCGTCGTCGTCTGCAGCGGTTCGGCCGGAACACACTCCGGATTGCTGGTCGGAATGCACGGCAACAACGCCAAGATTCCCGTTCATGGCGTCAGCAACAGCCGTCACTACCCGAAGCAATTCCCGAAGGTGCATGGACTCGCCAACGACTGCGCCGAGCTCCTCGGAATCGGCCCCGTCGATGCGGACGACGTGATCATTCAGGACGACCATATCGGTGGCGGCTACTCCATTCCCACCGAGGAGATGGTCGAGGCTGTGCACATGCTGGCCCGGCTGGAGGGCGTGCTCCTCGACCCCGTCTACACCGGAAAGGCGATGGCTGGACTGATCCACAACGTGCGCACCGGGTTCTACGGCAAAGACGATGACGTGTTGTTTGTGCACACCGGCGGCATGCCGTCGCTGTTCGCCTTCCAGTCGGATCTGTTGGATTGACATGAGGACCGTCGGCGTCATCGGGGGACTGGGACCGGGCTCTACAGTCGACTTCTTCGCCAAGGTCGTCGGGCGCACCGGTGCAAAGATCGATCAGGAACACCTTCACCTGATCATCGACAACAACCCCCACTTCCCGGATCGCAATCGGGCGGTCGCCGGAACCGGCCCCTCGCCCGGCCCGGAGCTGGCCGCAGCCGCCTCCCGATTAGAGGCCGCCGGGGCAGATTTTGTCGTCATGGTCTGCAACACCGCGCACTATTGGCAGGACGAGATCGAGGCTGCGTTGACGGTGCCTTTCCTCTCCATCATCGACCTGACGGTCGCGGCGACAGACGGAGAGCGAATCGGCCTCATCGCCACCCGGGGTTGCATCGATGCCGACCTGTATCAGCGGGCGTTCTCACCACGGGAGGTGTTGGTCGGAGACACCAATGCGTTCATGGATCTCCTCTACCGCATCAAGACCGGCCAGACGGGCCCTTCGGCCCGTGCGGAGATGCGCGCCATGGCCATGGATCTGGTCGACAGGGGCGCAGATGCCTTCGTGGCTGGCTGCACCGAGATTCCGTTGGTACTCGACGCCGCCGATCTGCCGATCCCGATGATCAGCTCCACCGACGTCCTGGTCCGGGAGACCATCGCCTATTCGAAGGGTACCGCCGCCATGCGGTGAAGGCGCCGGACTTCGACGCGAAGCTCCTCCAGAAGCGGGTGGTCCCAGTCCTTGCTCAACGCCGGGAGCAGGGAGCGGTAATACCAGAGAGTCCCGTCCTTCTTCCCGGCAAAGATCTCGAAGATCGCGTCCCCTCGAGCCTGATGATCGCGGACGATGGACCTGCAATTATGGAGCTTGTCCGCCGTGCTGATGAGTTTGACCTCAGCGGGCTCGTCTCCGAGGTGGGCGACGTATTCTTCCTTGCGCTCGCGCCACGGCGGCTTGGGAAGCGTCGTGGAATCGGAGAGTGCGACCACCATGCGTGCAACCCGGGCTCCAAACTGGGCCTCCAACCCGGCGTGCGTCGCCCCCGGAATGTCCTCGAGGTAGTCGTGCAGCATCGCCGCGATGATCTGCTCCTCATCGCCACCACCCTCGCCGACCATCGCGGCCACGGACATCAGGTGTGTGAGGTAGGGAATCCGGGTCCCCTTTCTGAAGATGCCGCGGAAGCTGTCCGTCGCCAGCGCCATCGCCTCGTCGAGTTTCGTCGTGTACGCGTTCATGCCCCGGAGCCTATCTCAGCCGATATGATGTGGGTATGAGCTTGCTTCTCCTCACGGTTGGTGCAGCCCTCGCCGGCCCGGCGATCCCCGCCGATGTCCAGCGGTGCATGGACCGCGGACACATGTGGTTAGCCGATCCGCAGTACTTCGAGACCCTGCGCTTGCGGCATCCCGACGGCACCGACCGACGCGCCTATCAGATCCTTGATCGCCACAGAGGTTGGACCGGCCACCTGTTGCTCTTCCCCGCGGATTGTCGGCTGAACGTGCTCGCGGTCTCACCGCTGGAGGGCAAGATCTCTCGACGGGCGCACCTGTATGCCCCGCCCTCCGGACCGACCTCGGACGACGAGCGCGGTGTCCTCCTCAAGTGGGCTGGAGGACAGGCTGGAGCGGCCGAATCGCCCGAACACGCCGCCGCGGATGCCGACTCCCGAGTCCAGAACTGGGAACACGAGGCGTGGCTCGGCTACGGAGACCTCGACATCGAGCGGGTTCGGCGCCCGGTGGAGCTCCACTGGCATTCCGGTGTTCCGGCCCCGCAGCAGGCGTCTTGGTTTCGCCAGACCCGCACGACCTGGAGCATCGACAGCTGGGATCTGTTCACCTTTGCCCAACCGTGGCAGATGGACGAGCGCCTTAATCGCACGGCCTTCGACGCCGTGGTCTACCCGGCGACCGACGGCTCCAACCTGATCGGTCTCACCCTCTATGACGGCGCCCGCGACGAGTTCGCCTGGGTAGCGGATATCGTCGTCGACACTGTGGATCTGAACGCGGTCCGGCGTCACGACGAGCACCTGTGGATGGTGAGTCCCTCGGCGGGGGGAATCGGCTGGGCCCTGGTCGCCCTCGATCTCACTGACGGAGACCTGGTCGCCCTGGAGCTGTATGGAAATGCGCCCGGATACGAATCGGCCGCGCTGGGCCCGGACGGGCTCCTCATTGCAGGTGCGCGAGAGCTCTGGACCTTCGAAGATCTCGAGGCGCTGCTCGACCTGTGAAATAGATCCCGCCGCCGGCGCGTCTAAGGGCTGGAGATCTCCGACATGCAGAATTTCAGTGAGAGCACTCGCCGCCTCGTCATCGGGACCGGTGTCGAGGCGGCGAGTGCTCT
>Ga0315336_1002028_pt1 | contig 33750 bp, 20 predicted proteins | sample ASW5metaG_FD_204512 | JGI IMG/M metagenome (GOLD analysis project Ga0315336, IMG submission 204512) | Ammonia-oxidizing marine archaeal communities from Monterey Bay, California, United States - ASW #5 | ecosystem: Environmental > Aquatic > Marine > Intertidal zone | place: USA: California...
CCGGCGGGGACTCGGCGAGGTGCTGGGGCAGAGCGAGTGGCGGCGAACCTCCCGCGCGTACCGCCAGATGCTCTATGTGCGGGGGGAGAAGACGGAGAAACGCCACGGGATATCGCCCGGGAAGGTGCGGCAGGTGGTGGAGGAAGGGGGGAAGCTGAGCCGGCAGGAGCTGATGCAGTGCCGGGTGAGGTACTTCACCGACGGGGTGGTGATCGGGACCCGGGGCTTCGTGGAGGAGGTCTTCGCAAAGCACCGGAATCAGTTCGGGCACAAGCGCAAGACCGGGGCACGGCCCATGAAATACGGCGAATGGGAGGGGCTGTGCACGATGCGGGACCTCAGAAAGCAGGTTGTGACGAGACCGAATTCTTGAGCTTTCCAACCCCTGATTCCTAATTCCAAGGGCTGGAACTATTCTTGGTTTGCCACAATCAGCTCAGCCAAACGTCTTCGTGCCTGCAGCAACGCCTGCGGATCCTTGTTGTAGTACCGAAGGCCCATCGCGACTTCCGGCGGTACATCGAGAAGTCTACGCGCAGCCGGGGACGGATTGTTTCCACACCGATTCCTGAGAAGCGTCAGGTAGTCGTGGTCCTCGAGGCCGTCGCGAAGGCACTTCAGTCGGATCGACGGCCAGGTGTTGCCATCTTTTCCCGGATAGCAAATAAAGCCGTTGCCGTTGTGCTGTCCACTATAAGGGAACTTGCTCAACGGATTCGTGGGCCATGCTTTTTCGGGCCAGTTCTCCCATCCGGCCGGCCACGATGAGATGGCCCAGTAGGCCACACCTTCGATGTTCTGTTTAAAAGCAAGCCAGTAAATGATCCGATGATCGATTGCCGGGCGATCAACAATCATGCCGGGGCTTGCGTGGATGGGTCCCGGATACTCGGCATGAATGGGAAGCTGGCAGAGGTACCACCAGACCCTGTCGCCACGCCGCAGGGCGTTCTGTATCCACACATCATTTTGCGAATTCGGTTCCGGAATCCACAAATCAAACAGACCCACATTGTCGGGTCGCGGATCCTCTGTCATAGCAACAGTTAAACCCGGGCAGTTCTTTCGGATTTCATCGGTTCGTCTCCGGTATTCCGGGTACTCCCTGTCATGGGGCTCGTCTCCCCAGATACACATGAATCTTTCCAGCCACCCCTTGGATTTTATGTGTTCGTAGATTTCCGGCGTCGGCATGCCGTTCAATACCTGGAGTTTCACTCCCCGGCTCCACAAGTGTTCGGCGATTCGATCGAAGTCGCTAAGATTTTTGCGAAAATGATCCGCCACGTGCCAAGGCGCCACGCGATGATCCAGGAGAGGCCCCAGTTTCCTGATACACTGATCTACGCCATCATCGGTAAACCGGTCGTGAAGGGACCAGCCCATCGTAAAGCTCAGTGGTGTTTCCGGAAGCATGAAATCCAGTACCGAGAGGTGTACGTCGACGCGAACATCGTGAGGCCCACGCACGGCAAGCGTCCCGGAATAATTGCCGGCCGGCGCGTCTCGCGGGACGTGCACATCCACCCACACGGGTTGGCAGTTTGGGTTTGAAACCTCGAACGCGGTTAGCGGCATCAATGGGTCCGGCCATTCACCCACGTGCATCACCGGGTACTGTGCCGGGAGAGTCGGAATATACCCCACGAGGTGGAGTTCGATACGTTCCTGTGGGATCTCATATCCGCCCTTTTCGTGTATAAGAGCGGTCATTTCGACAGCGTCAATGTGAACTGTCTTCTCCCGGAGCGAACCGTTTCCATGGGATTTTTCATCCGATAGATAACGAATGCCGCGTTCGGCATCAGCGATTGGACAGACCACCAGTTGAAAGCCTTCCGATTCTCCTTTTGCGGCAGCGATGGAGACGCGGCCGGAAAAATCCCCCTTAAACCAGATCTTGGGGCGAAATACCTTTTGCAGGGTAATTTCGGTGCCAACCGCAAACTCCATTTTGTCGGATGGTACTCCCTGCGCGGCGACAAACTCGCGATGGGCTTCCAGACGACGATAAAAGGAGGAAGCTGCATCCCCCCACGGGCGCCCCCAATCGTCATTGGTGTCGAGCCACGAGATTCCATTCCCGTTGATTTGAAGATCGGAACTCATTGCATTCTCCCGAATAGCGAAAAAGGTTGCGAACAGTGCGATAAGAAAGGCAAATCGTCGAATCCACTTTCGATCGACCTGGAGTGTGTTGGAGACCAGATTCATACCGTTCTGCCTACCAGATTTTTATCCATGGTGCAAAGCTGACTGGCGGAAGGCGGTCGTCATTCGAAACTCACGCCCGACTTCCAAGTTAAGAATAGGGCTCCTGACCAGAAATACACGGCAAACCCAATAATGATTGCAGCCAAGGGTCGCGCAAAATTGGCTTTCAGCTGACTCGAGCGCGTTGCCATCAAAAGCAGCGGCAAGGCCGGAACCATCCCGACTAGATATCCCCACCCGCAAACGATGTAGAAGTACTTACACGCACCGGCATATACCAGAATTGAGGCGGCGAATAAAACGAGCGCAAGCCTCGAGAAGATCGCGCGACACAAATCCTTGTCACCCTTTGACCATTGGTAGCAGCGGACGATCGCAAGCATTGCTATGAATGGGATCGTCGGCCAGGTGAACACAAACTGATCAATCAGCAGGGTCGCAAGCCAGGTACCCGCGATGCCAAGCGACACAGACGTAAGGATGAACGAAGTGAAGTGCAATTGAGACGTACCACCAGCAAGTCCGCCAATCAGCGCAGCGGGAATGAATACCCCGATCAGGCAAGCAATGAACCAAACGAGAAATTGACGAAACGTTGGGGACCAGAATGACGTGTCGTGGTACCTCTCGAGCACTGACGTGAGGGTAATTGTTTCGTCGAGTGTTTGTGCTTGTGAGGCCGGTATTGGCGCTTCTTCGGAATTCGGGTCACCAAGGAATAAACATACCAATTCCGCCCTGCAACGGGCGACGAGATAGCCCTCCGACATCGCCGGTGGGGTCCAGCACACTTTCCCAGGAAAGAGAGAGTGCCTGGAAAATTCACGATATCCTCCCGGACTTGATTCCGCAATGATCAGTGTGCCGGTTTCGTTCAGGAGAATCAGCGAATCACCACATGCGGTCACGGAAGCGTGGCCGGGACTCATGCTCGACCATTGCTCTGTCCCTGTGGCCAATTCAACACACTTGAAGGTGCCCCTGGTATCGCCGGTGGGACTGGTTTGCGGATCGCGGACATCGAAACCGAATACAAACCCGTCCACGATTGTGGCTGAAAGCAGATCGATGGAAAGCACGTCGCTGTGCCAAACCTGCTCAATTGGGCTGGTGCGTCCGGTTCTGAGTCGAAATGTGTACCCGCCCTTTAAAAAGGGGAGACCGTAGAACAGATATGGCGAGTCGTAGAGTGGCCAGGCACAGTGCGGATCATACCCATCGGAAATGTCATAATTCCACAGCTCTTCGCCATTGTCGGGCCGAATACCCATTGCAATATTTTCCAAAAAGACGATGACTTGTTGCTCCCCGTCAACATCGACGGCAATGGGCGAGCTGAATGTAACCCGTGCACTACCCACGCACCACGCGCGTGAACCATCCTCGATGTGTAGCGCAATTACCGCGCAATCCTCGCCTCCCGCGGGAAGAACCACCTTGTTTTCGAAGACCAGTGGAGTGCAGGCATATCCGAATCCCGGCATTCGCGCTTTCGCCGCTTTTCCAAGATCCTTCGTCCAGATTCGGGCACCCGATTGTGCATCCAAGCAGCCCACCGTACCAAAGCATCCGGCGAAGTAGATGTTACCGTTCCAATACGTCGGGGTTGCATATGGACCCGGCCATTGCCCCTCCGTGTCCCAGGGGAAGTTATACCTCGTCTTCCATATTGTTCTTCCGCTCTTCAAATCCAGGCACACGACATGCTGGCCATGCAAAGACTGCGTCTGAGTATAGATTCGTTCCCCGACGATAATTGCGCCGGAGTACCCCTCACCAATATTTCGCCGCCATAATTCCGTCGGCCCGCCGGGAGCCCAGGGTAGGTGAAGGTCCATCTCCCCCGCATGACCATTCAGCGCTTCGCCGCGAGTATGAACGAATTGATTTGTCGATGCCAGGGCATTGGCGTAGACGAGAAGCCAAAGAATGAATCCACTCAACATTCCTAAACATGTAGAAGAATTCAGCACTTCGGCATTATAGTGTGACATGGATTCATCCGAATGCTACGTTTTATAGACGCATAGAGGAAAGGACGCTTCTTCTTGGGTTGGTACCTGCTTCCAATCGGCCTTGCCGCTTTTGTTCTTATCGGTTCCCTGTTCGGGTTCATTGCGTTGGGATCTGTTCGAGAGCTCAAATCCAGAGTAGACAAACTATTGTGGACTGTTTCGCAGCTGCAGAAAAGGTTGGCCGAAGCAGATGATAGGTTACGATCGGAGGTTGGCGACCCGAAGCTCCAGGAGGAGGCGAACGAGAGTCCGGGTCCGGATTCTCTCGCCGAACTCGAACAACTCGTAGATGAACCGCCGGCACCCGAACCGCCACCCCCTTTGCCCGCATCATCTCCGGGTCCCCCGCTGCCGGCACCGGAAGAATCATTGGCTCCTGAGGCAGTGCCCATGTTCGAGGAGCCGCCCGACCCGGTTGAGGAGTTGTTGCCCACTCCCGAGCTCCAGGATTCGCCGTCTTCATCGGCTGTGGATGACGCTATTCCGCCGGCGCCTACGCCTCTTCATGCTTTGCTCAAGCGAATCGGCCCGAAGGATCCGAATATGCCCTGGGAGATGGCGCTCGGAACGTATTGGTTGCCACGTTTGGGCGCCATCGCCTTATCCATCGCCATTGTATTCCTGCTCACCCTCGCCATTCAAAGGTGGGGTCCCCCGGTGCGCGTTGCGATGGGCTACGGTGTTGCGACGGTGCTCCTGGGAATCGGGTGGAGCCTCGATCGGAAGTACTCGAATTACGCACGCGTTCTGTTCGGCGCAGGATTTGCGCTACTCTACTTCGTAACGTTTGCGACCTACTTTGTCCCGTTCGCCAAGCTTTTTGAGACGCCTACGATCAGCCTGTCGGGTTTGTGTGTGATCGTGGCTGCCTGGGTTGGGCTGGCGGTCCGGCGAAACTCGAGAATCATCGGAACAATCGCCACGTTGTTGGGTCATTTAACCATTGGACTCACTACGTTCACACTTTCCGATCCCGCGCTGTATTCGGTGCTGGGAATCGTAGTGTTCAGTTTCGGTAGTGCGTTTTTCCTCTGTCGAATGCGGTGGTACCTGGTTGCGGCACTCGGCATGGGCGCATGTTATTTGAACAACTATTTCCTGTTGATCACCAGTGAGACTATGGGGACTTCGCCCGAATTCATATTGAGTATGACCGTACTGGCGATTTCCTTTCTGATTTACGCCATCGCGGAGCGGATTGGATCAAAGAGAATTCGCAGTAGCAAGGTACCTCCCTGGGCCCGGAGTTGTTTTGTTACTGCAAATACTCTCGGCTTTTTTGCCCTCGGCAGCGTGGTGATGAGCGGCTACGGATTCTCGGCTGAGAACCATCACATTTTCAGGTATGCGCTTGCGTTCGTCCTTCTCGTGCTCGGAATGACCTATCTGAAGGCGCGCGACCGGGATCCGCTGTACAACACGTACCTCGCCAAAGCCGTATCCGTAGCGACGCTCGGACTTGCCGCGCAGTTTGAAGCGCATACTCTGACCGCGTGGCTGGCGGTGGAGATGATGGTCCTCCTGGTTGCGGCGCGGCAAAGCGGTCTGCTGGTTACCCGTCTGCTCGCTTTCTGTGTCGGCGTCATTGCGTTTGTTCAAGGCATCGCGTCGATTCAGGCATCTGAATTCATCGGCTACTCGAGTCCGGGTTACTTCGTGCTGGTTGCGCAGTCGCTGGGCCTGATTGCAGCGTATCTGGTCGCTTCCTTCGTATATCAGTCCGTCGACTGGAGTTCCCGTTCGCCGCAGACCTTGAATGTGAAAGAGGACACGCGTGTTGCCCTATGGAAGCTCGACCTGATTTCGGAACTCCCGGCCGGCAGGGAGGGCGAGAGAAAGCCATTCGGCGGGCTTCTTTTCCCTCATCTCTATGCGATTGCAGGTGTTGCGTTGGCAGTTTATGGCTATTTTCCCAATCTCACCGCGTTGGGGGATCGCGCAATATCGCTGGTCGCAGGCGCCGCGATCCTGGCGGTTACGACACGTTGGCTCCGATCCCCCTCGTTTGGCCTCGGAGCGATAATTCTGGCGGTCGCGGCCATCATCCCGTGGGGAATAGAAGAACTCACCAATCAAGAGGTCGCCGGCTATGGAGACCCGACCCACCAAACGGCAGCGATCAAGGCAATCTCCACGCTCGTCCTGTTTCTTATTCTCTCCGAAATTGTGCGGCGCACCGACAAGAAGTTCGCGCCTCTTGGACTTCGCTTGTTTCCGGTGGGCTGGAGCGCTGTCGTATCGCGAAGCAGTGATTCAAAATGGGGAGACCACGGCAAAACGATAAACCTGCTTCCCTTCTTCCTGGCAGCGGGAGGGCTTTTGCTGTTCGCGGGTTGGACGGATCCGTTGGTGGAGCCAGGTCATCGGTGGGTTACGTTTTCCGCATTGACCCTACTCGTTGCGCTAGCCGCGATTCCTCTTGGCGCATTGCAATTCAGTTTCGTGTCCATCCTCGCGTCGATTCTCGCGATCTTCGCCGGAACGACTGAGCTGCTGCACGAACCTGCAAATACTTTCGCATGGCAAGCACTTTCCATTCTTGGTGTGAATGCGCTCCTGTCGGAAAGGAAGGTTCTTGGAGACAGAAAAGGGCTGGGAATCCATCAACGCGAAAACTGCGCTTTCTTTTTGTATGGTTTGGTGGCTTGGCTTCTGGGTCTCTACCTCGTTCGTTCATTTCCACCTTCGGCGGAGGTGTTATACCTCCTGCTAAGCGCGGTTGCCGCGGCACTGCTGGCGCTGATTCTGCACCGAGAAGCCCTGGGAGTCTGCAGCCTGTTTCTGCTGCTGTGGTCGCAGGGAATGTGGCACCTGGGTTTCTTTGGAGGCGACGTCTCGGAATTTCGCCCTCTTGCCTGGGCGATCCTGGCTGCCCTCATTGCCAGTGACCGATTCTTTACGGCTCTGAAAGTGACTCGAGTCCTTCCTTTTCACATGATTGCCGCCTGCTTTCTTCTTCTTTCGTACGTTTTCCTTGAAACTCCCGTGGATTGGATTGCGTTCTGGTGGTCAGTGTCCGCGGCCGCACTATTTGGATACGGTGTCGTCTTCCGGACCCGTGCACCGGTCGTACTGGCGCTGATCACGACCGCATTCTCGTCCTTGTTTCAAGTGCTTCACACTTCGGGAAAAACAATCCCAGTTGAAGCGCTGGTCGCTGGGTTTGCCGGACCCATTTTGATGTGGCTGACGTTCGAGCGAAGCTTATCGTTTCTTCAGAATAGGTACGGCTTCACTTTGCGGTGGCGGCCCACGCCCCTATTCGTGGGTATTGCGGCCTCCCTGGCCGTACTGATGCTGTCGAGAATTCCAGCGCTGTCCGAATTCTATCTGACAATCAGCTGGTCGGTATTGGGGCTCGCCCTTTTTGGTCTCGCGCTGTCTTTCCGGGAGAAGATGTATCGATATGCAGGTTTGTTCGTCCTGCTGCTGGCGAGCATTCGTGTTGTTGTGGTTGACACACGGGAGTTGGATACGCTTCCCAAAGTGTTTGCCTGGGGCGTATTGGGGGCGGTACTGATCGCGTTGGGATTCGGGTATGTCAAGGCGGTGGCCGGGAGGTCGGGCAGCGAAGGTTGATTCGCTACTTCTTCTTCCAGTTTCCATCGCCGTGCTTCAGGAACTCACCTTTGCCGGCTTTGGAGAAATTCCGGCTCGCATTGCGCTGCGCCACCACTTTTGGGGTTGTTTTCTGCTGCTTGGCGAGAATCTGGTATAGTTTTCGCCGATCCGAGTTTTCAGCATTCACGATACTGCTCACTTTTCGATCCTGCATGTACTCCGGCCGGACAGCTTCCAGGGTTCCCGACTTGGTCTCGCCGATCTTGCCCGCCTTCTTGAGAGCAGCTACGGATGGAAACCTTTTTTTGAAGTTCCCCTTCAGGCTGTCCAGGGATTCGGCCGGCGCAGGTGACAGTGTACCCAATAGAATGAATACTCCAATGAAGACAGGCGTGAGGCGATGTTTTAGATTCATGACGAATTCTCCGGTTTCGATGGTTCATCCGCCTCGGGAGTTTCCAACTCGGACTGGAGTTCCTCCTCGAAGGCGAAGAATTGATCCAGCTCCTTGTCGACGCGGATATTCACATCCATCGTGACGTGTATCGGCTCCACCCTAATCGGCTTCACGTCGACGGTATGTCCGCAGGAAGAAGCTAGAAGTGCGACAACCACCCACATCGCTGCGATCGTAGATCGAAGTATTTCATCGGTTTTCATGATATCATCAACTTTCGCTGCGTTCACAGTAGCACGTAGCGGATTCCGGTCAAAGGGGTTCCACCGAAAATCGAATTTCGAATCGGATCGGAACGCCGTGTTCGTGAGCTCCTTTCCCATCAATGTCGAGCGTTCCATACGGCCGTCGGCCCGGAGACTGCCCGATTTTCAGAATCAGCGAGTTATATTCAAAATCTTCCAGGGTTTGTGAGACTTGCCTGCGTACCTCCTCGAGTTCGAGTCCCGGCCGGTCTCTCAAAATGCCCTGTTCGATTACGGACTGGACTTCGGGAGATGTTCCAAAACCCAGATTTCCTTTTCCGGGCCTGCTGAAAAGATAGCCATCACCGAATGCGATGCCGGGTTTTGGCGGCCGCCTGACCTTGATCGGAAGCCGGCCGTAGAGCAGTCCGGAACCGGTGAAGTTTTTTCCAAATGCCACATTCAGCACGTCTACAAGATTCAGTTCCTCACATATCAGGTCGAGACTCGTGACCGGATTGGAGCGTTCAAAACGAGTTGCGAGACTTGTCATGCGTCCTCCGAAAACACTCCATTCCATTCTTTCAAGGAGGATCGAATCCGCGCTCTCAAGCGTGAATTCCAAGCGGCCATCATGGAGTTCAAGCCTGCCCAGTTTGATGTTTTCAACTTCCAGTTCCTGCTTTCCCCGGGAGTGAATACCCTGCCGGATTGAAAGTTCTACGGTCCCGTTCACGCCCTCTATTTCAATGCTGCCGATGTCGAAGTCGCCGTTGCGAATGTCGACATGAACGGCGGGTGCCTCGGGAACATCTTCGAGAGGGAATAATCCCGTCAAAAACAGATCGGCATGGGCCTGAACGTCGAACCTGGATTGCAGGCAGGATCCAACGCTTCTTTCCGGGTCAACTCGCAGCAGCGGAGAAGTGATTCTCACCACCGAAGGTTCATCGCGATTGGAAACTCGCCAGGACAGTGCAGGGTCGCTTGTCATACTTTCCCCGGCAGGCTGGAGCGAACCGTCAATCAATCCGGAACGATAAGAAAGTTCTCCGCCGAAGTCCGGAACGGGACAACGTAAAAAGACAGGGCTCTTGATCGTCGTGGATACTGTATCCCCAAATGCTGCGTTTGTTGAAAAACCCATAGAAAACTTCGCTTCTTGGGCGCTAACGGAAAATGCGCCGTTTGTTATGCTTGGTGATTCGACGTCTACCCTCAAAGATTTATTCAATGGGTCCATGGAATAGTTGCCACGAACCCCATCGAATCGGAATGTGTCTCCCTGGCTTCGGATCCCCCACTCCAGTCGGCTCCCATCGCCCGTGATCTCCAGTTCAGTATTTCGGAAGGGGTGACCGAAAATCCGCAGTTGCGGGACTGTCGACTCGATGACAATGTCTTTGAGAGTCCTCCCACGCTGGAGCACGAATTTCGCGGTTACATCCGCCGATTCGAGCCTGCAGATTTCGCGATCACCGGGGCCGCCAATCGAGGATTCGATCTGGAGTGTTCCTGAAACAACCGCCTCCTCCGGCCTCCACTGAAATCTACCGGACAGAAGTGTGGATGCGCTCAGAGAGCCCGCTCGAAGACGGATCGAAGCGGACGAGATTTCCAGTTCACGCACCGGAATTGCCATGCCACCGTCATCCTCCGGCGTTGGGTTGACCTCTTTCCCTCCTGGATGAAGTCCGGGTCCCCGAATCTCAAGGTCGGCTCCATGCAGAACAATTCGATCCACTTTTCCTTCCAGGAGAGACGAAAGTGAGAATTCCGCTTCCGCGGAGTTGAGCGAAAGCGTGGAGTCGCCGTCGGGCAGCGTCAACCGGATGCCGGCGAGAGTTGCCCTCGAAATGCTCAGCTTGGCGACGGAGAATCCGCGCACGTCGAATCCCAGGCTTTCCAAGTGTACGATAGCGCGATATTCGACATACGCAGGAAGAAGAAAAACTACAGCCCCCAAACCGCCGGCCAGGAGAATAATCAGCGCGAGAATGATGCGACGAAGCGATCTCATGAACACGAGCAGGGTACCACGTAAGACGCGAAAGGGGAAAGCGGGTATGCGGTGATCTGTTTTTCGACTGAGCTTGACGCTTAATGACAGGGCGGAAATGCTGTGCCCGGATGAACAGGCAACAGGTATTTATCGGGGTGGACGCCGGAACTTCGGGCGTGCGCTGCCTCTGTGTCGCTGAGGATGGAACTGTCGTCGCGCAAAGCGCGGCAGATCTAAGGGACGATCCGGGCAATCGCAGGGACGATGTGGTTCACGAGCAGAGTCCGGGGGCCTGGTGGGCGTCGGCGATTGAAGTCCTGCAGGATGTGATTGCAAATCTCGCTGCATCGGGCATCTCCACCGATTCGATTGGCGCCGTTGCGGTTGATGGAACTTCAGGAACGCTGGTTTGTCTGGACGAGTCCGGAAGTCCCCTTCGCCCCGCGATGATGTACAACGACGGCAGATCTTCTTCCCAAGCAGAGGAACTCAATCTCGTGGGCAGGGAAACCTGCGAAACGCTCGGGTATCGGTTTGCAGCTTCCTTTGCTCTATCCAAGGCGCTTTGGATCTTGAAGGAAGAACCACAGGTGTACGAGCGCACCCGGTTTTTTGTGCACCAGGCGGACTATCTGGCGGGGTGCATGACGGGCAGATTCGACGTGACGGATTATAACAACGCGCTGAAAACCGGATACGATGTACAGGTTGACCAGTGGCCGGGCTGGATCGAGGACTGGGACGGCTTGCGCACCCGGTTGCCGGAGGTGCTGTCGCCTGGAGAGCAGATTGGCGTCGTGAGCCGGATGGCAAGCCGTTCGACCGGATTGCCTGCCGGCGTGAAAGTTGTTGCGGGCACCACGGATGGGATGGCTGGTTTTCTTGCCTCCGGCGCGAGCCACAGCGGCGATTGCAATACGACCCTCGGCACGACTCTTGTCTTCAAGGCGGTGAGCGACAGCCCGGCGAAGGACGAGGACGGAGCGGTGTACAGCCACCGGCTTCCTGGCAACACGTGGCTTCCGGGAGCCGCATCAAATACCGGGGCCGCGTGGATCTCCGCATGGTACCCGAAAATGGATCCCGGCGAGCTCGATCGAGCAGCCAAGAGTCTTCTACCCTCAAAATCGATTGCCTATCCCCTTGTCGGCCGGGGGGAGAGATTTCCGTTTCTCAATTCGAATGCAACTGGATTTCCGCTTCCCCATGTGACCGGGCCCGATGCATATGCGTCTTGTCTCCAGGGCACCGCATTCGTGGAGCGGCTCGCCTACCGGGAATTATCCCGATGCACAGGCCGGGCCATTGAAAATGTCTTCTGCACCGGCGGGGGATGCCGAAGCAGTGTCTGGAACCAACTGCGCAGCGATGTCTGCGGCATGCCATTCCTGATCCCGGCCATGCCGGAAGCCGCGTTCGGTGCCGCGGTCCTCGCCGCCAGTAGTTACTTCGGAAATCTTGATTCCGCGACAGTCAAGATGGTGAAAATGCAAGAAAAGTTCAATCCTGCCCCCGGGCTTTTTGAGCAATATAGCGAGCTTTTTGCAGTGTTTTTGAAGGAAATTCACAAACTGGGATACACCTAGTGCTCCTTTCGCTATACTAAACCGGACTTGCGGGGATGTCCGTTTCAGGATCCTTGTTCTACCAGGTGATCATCAGTGTCGCCTGCCCTGCTTCGCGGGGCTCGGCTCTGACATAAATGAACGAGGGTCATACAAGAGAAGTTATGTCTGTTTACATGCCATGTGATATTCGCGGCCCGGTCTCCGAGCTGACAACCGATATGTACTCTGCGTGGGGGCGTTCTATCGGCCGGCGACTCGATCCGGGATCGGATGTTTACGTTGGTGGCGATGTGCGCATCAGCACCCCGGAGTTTCTCGATGCGCTTGTCGTGGGGCTATGTGATTCGGGCGCGAGTGTTCACGATCTGGGTATCGTGCCGACTCCGGTGGTCTATTTTGCCAAACGAACGAAATCGGCATCTGCTTGCGCGATTGTGACCGCGTCACACAATCCGCCCGATCGAAATGGTCTGAAGTGGATGATCGGAGACCGTCCCCCCACTGAAGAGATGGTTTCGGAATTCAAGCAGGAGCAACACGAGTCCTGCAAGGACCTCGCTGACGGTTCCATGGCGAAGGTCAACGTGTGGTCAGACTACGGGCAGTGGATTACCGAAGTAACTGAAGATCTCCACAGCCATGGACTCAGAATCCTTGTAGATCCCGGGAACGGATCCTGGGCTGAGCACGCTGTTGGACTTTGGCGGAAATGCTTCCCGGGGGCGTCCGTGGACGCAATTCACGACCGCCGCGACGGTACATTCAGTGACCGAAGTCCCGATTCGGCAAACCCACGAAATCTGAATGTTCTAAAGAATCGGGTCGTCGAGGAGCACTACGATGTGGGCCTTGCATTCGACGGTGATGGCGACCGCATTTCGTTCGTGGATGAAAAGGGAGACGTGCTCACTGCGGAGGAGGCCACTTCTATTCTGCTTTCCTCCTTCGACAACGAGATCTTGGGTCAGCCGTTCGTTTACGACATTAAATTTTCGGAAATTGTTCATCGCGCGGCGTTGGGTCTCGGGGCAAAACCGATTGAGGAGCGTAGTGGCCATGCCTTTATTCGGACGCGCATGCTGGAAGAAAACGCTCTGTTCGGCGCTGAAATCAGCGGGCACTATTTTTACCGGGAATTGGATGGCGGCGACGATGCGTTCTATACGGGACTGATCCTCTTGCGTCAGCTTCAGCGGACGGGAAGATCCCTTTCGTCTCTCCGGGGGGACTGCCCCCCCGTATTCATGTCACCCGATCTTCGAATTCAGGCAAACCTGGAGAAAGCGAATCGTGTTTTTGAGATGTTGCGCCAAAAATTTGGTAATGCGCGCATTACCACGGTGGATGGCATCAAGTTGACATTTCCCCATGGCTGGGCCCTCGTTCGGCAGTCCGTCACTGAACCAGCCCTTACCTTTCGCTTCGAGGGGACTTCAAGGCGTGATCTGGATCATATAATTTCGATGTTTTGCGAGTCTATGCCGGGATTGAAAGATGAGATTACCCGGGCGAAAGCGCTTCATTCAGAAGATCATTCGACACCCTGATAAAACCAGGGCTGGATTGTAATAGCCTGAGAGTTTCCCTGCCCATAGATTGTACTCTATTCCAGTCACGGACGTAGCGTGGAAGCGAAAATCGGGAAGGAGAGCGAAAAATGGGTTTCTGGACTGCCGTGGTATTGATCGTTGCGATCGGAACCGTCAGCGAGATGTATAGCGTTCGATTCAAGAAGAGCGCCAAGCAATCAAAGTCACTAATTGACGAGTTGTCCGTTCGGCTCGCCACGATGGAGGAGAGGATGGCCAACATCGAAACGATCGTCCTCGAGAAGGAAAAGGACAGGGATTTTGCAAAGCTTGAGTCCCGCTAGCCAGCATTGTTCAGGCTTTCTCGTATCGCGCGGGCGAAGGCGCGTAAACGCACGTTGAGGTCGACGTCCAGACCCGGTTCCTCTTTTGTTTGGTGCCGGACGTGGCCCGGATATCTTGCCCGTGTTGGAGCGCGAGAAGAGGAGCAAGAGCGCGCGGACCGCGCCTGAGCACTTCTCTCTACGCTCCTTCCCAAACCCCTTTTTCATCATGGAGAGGAATTCCGTGTGGTACCGTGCCGCAGAGAGGAACCGTGCGCGCCAGAAGAAAGAAATTGTTGTTGATCCTGTGCCTGATGCCTTTGGTGGGCGCCGCCGGAGGATTTTTGGCGAAGAGGTCTTGGGATTATCGAGCCGTAAATCTTTATCGGACGGATTGGGACGTAGCGGCAACTCTCGAATCGAAAACCCCCCGAGATGAATTCTTGTTGGAGCGGATCTCGTTCGAGGGTCTTGACGGGGAGCGAATCCCCGTCCTCGCCGCCCTCCCGGCCGAGGGTGATGGGCCCTGGCCGGCGATCGTCTTTCTCTACGGGATCGGAATGAAGATGGAGATGGACGAGGAGGCTGCACGGACCGTAGCGGCGGCCGGGTTCGCGCTCTTCGTCCCCGAGCAATATAACCGCGGAGAACGAAAGAGATCTCGGAGCAATCGGCTGCAGGAGGCTCTCGATCTGAGGCGTCGCGCGTCGCTAACCATCCTTGAAAGCCGCAGATTGGCGGATGTGATGGAGAAGCGGCCTGACATCGCAGGCGACCGCATATACCTGTGGGGCGGAAGTTTTGGAGCGATCGTCGGCACCTCGGTCCTGGCAAAGGATCCCCGGTACAAAGCGGGCGTTCTTACGCTGTGCGGAGGAAACTTTCCAAAACTGATCGCCAATTCGGGTGCCCGGGAGAAGCTCGATCTGGGCCAGTCTGAGAGAGCGGCTCTGCAGTTGGTTGCATCGCTGTTGCGACCGTTCGATCCGATCCGCCACGTTGGAAGGATATCGCCTCGTCCCCTTCTGTTTCAGAATGCAACGAAAGATCCCGTGATTCCCCGGGAGTGTGTAGAGGACTTGCTTGAGATTGCAGGTGAACCCAAATCGATCGTGTGGTATGATGCCGCACACGAAGATGTGGAACGAACCATAGTGGAAGAGGCTGTTCAGGACTGCTTAGAGTGGCTGATTCAGCAGGACCGGACACTCGAGGGACCTTCTCATGACTAGATCAAAGTCCGCGATTCTCGAAGTCAATCCTCTGGTAACCACGATGAGCAGAAGGGGACGCCGCAAACGGGGTTCCGGGATCCGGCTTCTCGGCAAAGTCCTTTTGTGGGGCGTTCTGTTTTGGGTTGCGAATGTAATTTTCGCCGGCCTTCTGATTAGATCGTCCGTCAATCGTCTCGAGGCAACGTTGCAAGGGAATGTTCAGAATTCCGATGCGGGGGAATGGGAACTCAATCTCAGTTTGCATCGGGGTGATCAGGAAACTGCAGATCCCCCGGGGCGGTTTATTCTCCAGCACGAGGACGGGGAATCCAGTTTGTACTTTTCGGTGAAGGAGCACACCGGCCTTATTCGCTCCGGCAATCGGTGTGAACTCTGGTATCCCAAGCAGAATGCCTTCTTCCGAGGTGAGTCAAGTGGTCTACCTTTGACGCGCAAGGCGCTTTCAGACGCTTTCCAGGAAATCCCCCGGATCCACAGCTGGTTTGGGCGGCTGGTGTCTGTTCTCTATCTTCATCCCGTAATCACCGGGTGGGAGTCGCGGGGCGAGGGATGGCGCTGGAGAATCAGAATGCGCGGCGGAAGACTTCGGGTGGGCGCTGGCCTCAACCGGATTGACGCCGATCTGGACTACCAACATGGCGGGGACCGCTGGAGCCTTGATTTAAGATCTCGGCAAACGCCGAGCCCACTTCCGATCGAGGCGCCCGGTCACGAGGTTGGAGAGGAAGTCGATTCAGAGGAGATCGATCGTAGTCTTGCCTCGGTCGTGAATATCGCGGCGCTCCGCGCCCGGCCGGTTCGAATCGAATCGGACAGAATCCTGCAGGAAGGGGAGGGTCAACTCGTCGTAGAGGGGGGCAAGCGCCGTCTCTATTTGAAGGGCGACGCATTCAACGTCGGCTTTCAACACGGCCGGTTGTTGTCGGTTCAAGTTGAGCGCCTGGTCGAGCACGTAGTATTTGGAGTGGGGCTGGTCTACTCCCTCGAAAAAGGGTCATGGTTCATCAATGATGCTCGTGACCTGATACAGCGGCAGCGCCGGTACATTGACGATGCTTACTTTGAGGAAATGCGCGGCCTGGCGGAAGGATCCGGGTTGCCCCTGGAGCACATTCAGATCGCCAACATTTTTCCGGAGTTTTTTCACTGCAGCGGGGCCGCGTTATATGGCGGGGCGACCCGGGACGGGAAACTTCTCCACGCTCGCGTATTGGATTACATGACGGAGGTCGGCTTGCAGGACGAAGCGGTCGTGATTGCCACTTCGCGAGATGGGGTCCGAGAGTTTATCAATGTTGGGTATGCCGGCTTTATCGGCAGTGTGACCGGGATGAACGATGCACAGGTGGCGATCGGGGAAATGGGCGGTCGTGGAGAAGGAGACTGGGACGGCACGCCCATGAGTTTTCTGGTGCGGGGTGCCCTGGAGAACTGCGGCACGCTCGAAGAGGCCCTGGGATATTTTCGCGACCACCGGAGAACCTGCGAGTATTACTATGTTATCAGTGACGGCAAAACCCGGTCCGCCGTGGGGATCAAGGCCACGCCGGATCTATTGGACATTGTGCTTCCGGGCACTTCCCACCCGCAATTGCCGGAGCCGGTTGAGGATGCGGTGCTGATGTCCGCGGGCCAGCGGTACAAGGACCTCGTGAAGAGAGTCCGGGACCGGTACGGAAGAATCGACCCCGGCGTGCTCATCGAAATCATCGATCGTCCGGTGGCCATGGAAAGCAACCTCCATAATGTCGTGTTTTCTCCCGAGGACCTTTCGCTTTGGATCGCGAATGCAGGTCGCAAGACGCCGGCCTGCCGGGAAGAATACGCCTTTTACGAATGGGGCGATCTGTTCGAGACCCGCAAATGACCTGTCAGACCGCGGATATAGCGATCATCGGGGGCGGCATTGTCGGCCTGGCGTGCGCATACGAACTGAGTCATCAAGGCGCCGGACGAATTGTCGTGTTCGACAAGATGGCTCCCGCCAGCGGGACGACCGGCGGGTCCGGGGGGGTCGTTTGCCGGCACGATCTTGGAGAGATATATGCCGTGCTCTCACTTCTCGGCCATGCGCGCGTCTGTGAACTGGCGAAAGAGCACGCGTTCGGTTATCGAGATTGGAGTGCGATTTACGTCGTCCGCGAACCCGCATCCCTGCCGTCGGAGTTGGACGCGTATCATCGCCGTTTCAGCAGCGGTGGCGCGGACGATCTTTATCGTCACGAGATGCTTGATGCCGCAACGTTGCTGGCGCGATATCCATGGATCAAGCCGGGAGGAATTCGTGGAGGCGCCGAGTACAGCAACGAAGTATTCGTCAATCCGCACGAACTGGCCATGGTATATGGACGACTGGCCCAGGCAACCGGGCGTGTTGAGATTTGCGCGACAACGCCTGTCCTTGAGATCCGGAGCGGGGGGAACCGTATCCATACTGTCGTGACCCGGCGGGGTGCCTGGAGCGTCGGGCAGGTTCTGAACGCGGGTGGCCCATGGGGCGCGAAAGTCGCGGAGCTTGCCGGGAGTTCACTTGCGCTGTCGGCCCAGCGAATCCAGGTTTGCCTTGCCACCACTTTCGATGATGGACTCGAAAAGCCCCCGCTCCTGGGGATGGGGGTCATGTTGGGCGATGAAGGTGTCTGGTGCCGCGGTGAGCACGGGAACACCATGATATTTGCGGAGCACCGGAATTTCGCGCGCCCCGACAGGGAAGTGGATCCGGACCATGTGAATCGCGTAAACGATCCGGATTTTCCTTGCCGGGTTGAAAAGGCGTACCGGGATTGCTTCCATCTGCCGAACAGCGTTTTCCTGAATGGATGGTGTTGCGTATACGGTTCCACGAAGGATGGGTACCCAATCGTGGCGCGCGACGACCGGCTTGAGAACTTTTATCACGCGGTGGGGATGAACGGACACGGCATTACCTGCTCGGGCGGAGTATGCCAGATGATTGCCGAGCTTATGCTCCGCGACAGTCTACGGCTCGATGTATCCCATGTGCTGCCGCAACCGGGTACTCTCGATTTCTCCGGCTTGGACAACGGACGATTTGAGCGCGGCGAGTTGTTCGACTTTGAGCTGCGGGAGGAGAGGGTGAAGGCAAAGTAGCACTCACGATTCGCAGAGCTACTTCTTCAGCGCCAGAATGTACTCCGATGCTCTGTCGCGGACGGCGGAAAGTTCGGACGGCTCAAAGTTTCCGCAAGCGGGCCAGAGCTCAATGCTGTCCCAATTGACCATTGCGGGGGGAACGCCGCGACCACGGAACCAGTCAACCCGGTAGCGAATTCCGTCTAACCATGCCTGCGCTTCCTTTGCTTTCGGCAAGTTCGGGTTTTTTGCGATCAGGGTCTCCAGCAGTCGCAACGTCCGGTAGTCCTTGGTGCCTTCACGGCGCGTTTCCCATTGAATAGAGGGAACCGGGCCTTCCGGGGTGGGGATCACGTGGCAGAAAAAGGCCTCATTGCGCTGTTCCCAGGAATATCCCTCCGTGTAGCACCAGATAAAGTTTCCCTTCAGGCCGAGCGCCCAGGTGTAGAGCCCGGCGTAGAACCGGCTGTTGGGGGCGTTGCCGGTCCCTTTATTGTTGCAGTCGTACGTCCACAATTCTGCGTTTCGCTCTTTGGCCAGCTCGACCAGGGACGGGCTGATGCGTCCGCTGCTGACCACCCACACGTCCAGGTACTCGCCAAGAACCTGTGCGGGGTAATCGCTGATTGCGGTGATCAAGCGGAAATGCTTTCGGAGCGGTTGCAGGGATATCAGGAAATCTCTGGCCCATTCACTATCCACCGTAGGTTCGTCAGGCCCGTAATAGAGAAACTCGGGCAATCCGAGTTCCTTCGCCTCCGTCAGAACGGCCGGCGCCGCGGGCAGATCCACGTGCGCCAGGAACATGATGGGGATTTCTTTGTGAACGAGCCCCAATTCCATCATTACCTGGAGGTTCTGGATGTCCTCGTGGCTCGCGAGCCTGGAATTCCCCTCCTCATCGTACAACGGTTTCAACTTGAAATCGCTGTACAGCGTTGCGCTGGTCATCCCGTGACGCTTTAGATCGATCCAGTATTCGCGCATCAGTTCAGGCGTTCGGAGATGCGAAGGGAGGAAGGTGTCGCCATCCACGTTGGCACGAAAATACATGCCGAACGCCACATCGGCCGCCGGCAGGGCATAGTCGAGGACCTTGATCGCGATGGTTTTCATCACCGCGCCGGGCCGTTCTTTTGTTCCTACCCGCAGGACCGCCTCGTAGTCTCCCGGTTTGGCGTCGACCGGTGTTTCGAACGTCAACCAGAAAACTGTATTCTGGTCCTGGGAAACTTTGCCGGTGTCGGTGAGAGGCAAGTAGTTTGCGAATCCAACCAGTCTTCCGCCTGCTACTTTGTCGCCGAAATTCTCTCCGGGAACCATTCGCGGATTGAATTCTACACGACGAATGGTGATGGGAAAGGGGGACTGTTCGACTTGAACGGAAACTTCGCCGATGTCCTTGATGCCCCAGAGTCCGAATACCAGTGGCTCGTCTTCGCCGGGTGTCGTGCGAACGACGGGAGAGAGCGTCATCGAGTCGGCTGTCGGCCGTTGTTCCAGGAAGACGTGTTCGCTGTAGTCGTGCCACCACAAGGCCATGCCGAGTTCCTGCGCCTTCTTGTCGAACTCCGGCACCGACCGGAGAGGTGGCAGAATCTTAAGGAACTCGGCGTCCATCGGGCGGGGAGTCTTGGGTGCGCCGTGAGGCACCGGATATTGCGACCAGTCCCGCAATTCGGGTTCTTCGCCTTCCGCCCTGGAATTCATTCCCGGTTGGGCAACAATCCAGGCGAGCGCCGGGACGAGAGCAAATCTGAAGAGTGATTTCATGAGGTGCCTTTCGGTTAATGCTGTCGGCAATAGCATGATTCCCCTCATCTTTCTACGCAATGTCAAAAACTCCAGCGCCCCACCCGTAACACGGGTGTGTGATCCGTGTTGCCGAGCCCCAAGCAAACAACCCCGGAACCTGCCGGAACAGCGAAAAAGGCAATACAATGGCACAAAAGGATCATGCTCACTCCGTGGCCGATTCTTCCGCTCTCCCTGTTCAGGCATGGGCCGGAGGCGCCGTGCCACGATCCGCTACCCGGGGTTCCCGTACGCACCGCTTCCAGAATGTGCTTTCAATTTGAAGCTAAAAGAGGTTCATACGGCAGCATTCGATAGGAGTTTTTGCACTATGACTTTCATGGACAGTACAATGCTGCTGATCGGGCGGATGCCCCAGTACTTTTTCGACAATGTAATTCTCGAACAGATCCAGGATGTAACCAGGTCCGTCCACAGTCCCGTCAAGGAAGCGAACCCGATTCTGCAAAAAGATAAGTCCTGGGAACATGTGCCCTACTTCACGGTGAATGGCTGGACGGTACTTCGCGACCTGGATACCGATGAATTCAAATGCTGGTACGAGGATTGGGAAATCGATCCCGCAAGCGTGGACCCAGCGGCGGCAGCCCCGGACCGGGATCGGCCGAACCTGGGTGTTCTTTCTTCCCGCCTCTGCTACGCGCGATCCGACGATGGACTGAACTGGGAAAAACCGGAACTGGACTACCTGGAAGAAGGCGGCAAGAAAACGAACGTGGTTTTCGGCCGCGAAGGGTACCGGCGATCGGAATCCTCCTCTGTTTTTGCCGATCCGATGGAGATGGATCCACAGAAACGATACAAGACATTCTACGGATATTTCGCCCCGGACGGTCATGTCGTGACGCTGGCTCATTCCCCGGACGGAATTCATTGGACGCCTTCGGACGATCGCCCGACGTTCGGCGAACTCGGTGAGGGACTTGGCGATTGTTATACCGTGATCGCGGATCTCGACTCCCGAACCTATCGATGCACCTGCCGCCACAAGGGTATTCTTGCGGTTCATCACGACAAGCGGAGGCCGCGAACCCCCAGCGTCTTTTTTCATCAAACTTATCCGGGAGATCCCGCCCGCGCAAACAAACGGCGGGTCTTTCAGGCGGTCAGCAATGACCTTGTGCACTGGTCGAATCCACGGTGCATCCTCACCCCGGACGAAGACATCGACAACCTGGACGAAACGTATTACGGCATGGTACAGATCCGGATCGGACAAGGGTACCTCGGTTTCTTAAACACCATTCGGGAGGTTCCAAACACATTGAGCGTCCGATTGGTGTACAGTCGGGACGGCTGGAATTGGCAGCACTTGAACAAGCGCCAACCCTGGCTGGTTCCCAGCGCCGACTCGTGGGACCGCTACATGGTTAACGTTTCCAGTCCGCCGATCCCGGTCGGAGATGAGCTATATGTTTTCCACGGGGGAGCGAAGAATCATCACGACTGGTGGATCAGCGGCATTCAAGAGAGACTGGATGTGCCCGAGGCTCGGGATCTTGACGAAGTGCGGTATGGTCTCGGTCTTGCGAAGATGAGGCGAGACGGATTCGTCTCCATCGACGCCGGTCCGGTACGCGAAGGAATCGTAATTACTCGCGCACTGAGATCCAGCGGCACACAGCTCGTAATCAACGCGGAGTGCGGAGAGGGCGGGTATATTGAAGTTGAGGTGACCGACGACGATGAAAACGTGTTTGAAGGGTGCGCGCGCAAGGATTGCAACACCTTTACCGGGGACGGCACGAGTGCAGTCATCACCTGGAAGAAGCAAGGCCACATCCCGCACAATGGCAGATTCAGGCTTCGCTTCTTCATGCGAAATGCCTCCCTCTACTCCTTCCAGCTGACCGATCCGTCTACGTGATGAGCTTCATGGATGGCACGATGCTGCTGATCGGGCGGACGCCCCAGTATTTTTTCGACAATGTAATTCTCGAACAGATCCAGGATGTGACCCGGTCGGTCCACAGCCCCGTCAAGGAGCCGGGCCCGAAGGTTCAAAAAGACAAGCCCTGGGAGCATCTGCCGCATTTTCAGGTGAACGGCTGGACAGTACTTCGCGATGCAGAGTCCGGCGAATTCAAGTGCTGGTACGAAGATTGGGATATCGACCCGGCCAAAGTGGACCCGGCGGCGGCAGCGCCGGCCCGGGACCAGCCACACCTGGGCGCGCTCTATTCACGCCTGTGTTTCGCCCGTTCAGACGACGGGCTGACCTGGGAAAAGCCTGCGCTGGACTACCTGGAGGAGGACGGCGAAAGGACGAACGTGGTCTTCGGCAGTGACGGCCACCGGCGATCTGAATCTTCGTCGGTCATGATCGATCCATTCGAGGAGGATCCGCGGAAACGATACAAGAGTTTCTACGGACACTTCGCGCCGGAAGGTCGTGTTGTAACGCTGGCTCATTCCCCGGACGGAATCCATTGGACGCCTTCGAACGATCGCCCGACGTTCGGCGAACTCGGCGAGGGGCTTGGCGACTGCTACACCGTGATTGCGGATCTCGAATCCCAAACCTATCGATGCACCTGCCGTCACAAGGGAATCCTCGCGATTCATCACGACCAGAGGCGGCCTCGAACCCCCAGCGTCTTTTTTCATCAGACCTATCCGGGCGATGCTGGCCGCGCAAACAAGCGGCGGGTTTTCCAGGCGTCCAGTAACGACCTGGTTCACTGGTCGAACCCCCAGTGCATCCTTTCGCCGGACGAAGACATCGACAACCTGGACGAGACGTACTACAGCCTGGTGCAGGTCCGAATGGGGCAGGGGTATCTCGGTTTTCTGAACACGATCCGGGAGGTGTCCAACACGCTGAACGTCCGCCTGGTGTACAGCCGGGACGGTTGGAATTGGCAGCACCTGAACCAGCGGCAGCCCTGGCTGGATCCCGGCCCCGAGACGTGGGATCGTTACATGGTCAATGTATCCAGTCCGCCCATCCCGGTCGGGGACGAATTGTATGTCTTTCACGGGGGCGCGAAGAACCATCACGACTGGTGGCTCAGTGGAATCCGGGAAGGCCTGAACGTTCCGGAGGCGCGCGACATGGATGAGGTGGGGTTCGCGCTCGGGGTCGCAAAGATGAGGCGGGACGGATTCGTATCCATCGACGCGGGCCCGGTGCGCGAGGGAATCATGATTTCCCGTGCCCTCAGATCGGACGGTACGCAGCTTGTGCTCAACGCGGAATGCGACGAAGGCGGATATATTGAAGTTGAAGCAACCGATGACGATGACAACGTGTTCAAAGGGTGCACGCGCAAGGACTGCAACACCTTCACCGGGGACAGCACCAGCGCGGTGATCACCTGGAAGAAGCGGGACCACATCCCGCACAAAGGCAGATTCAGGCTTCGTTTCTTCATGCGCAATGCGTCGCTCTATTCGATTCAACTGGCCTGAATGGTCGTGAGCGGCTACTGTGCCGGACCTGAGACGCAGGAGAGAGGAATCGAGAGATGAGAAAAAAACCGATATTTTACCGGATTTGGAGCCTCGCGGTCTTCCTTGTGCTTTTGGGAACTTGTGGCGCGACCGCTTCCGATGAGCCTGCTGCATCCATCCTGATATCCTCCCGAGCGCATGAACTGGAAAAATTCGCCGCGGCCGAACTACAGGGATATCTTGACAGCCTCTTCAACGCGGCGGCGACGGTTGGTTCCGACCCGGATCACGCTTCAACGATCTTTGTCCTGGGAGATTCAGAGCATGCCAAATCCGTATGCTCGAATTCCGCGGACTTGCCCGACCTGTCCGACCAGGGTTTTTTACTACGAAAGACAACTTGCGGCGGACGTCCCGCGTTTGTCGTAGCGGGGGGGAGTCCGGCTGCGACGATGTGGGGCGTGTATGAGTTGGCTGAACGATATGGCGTCCGATTTCTCCTGCACGGCGATGTTCTACCGGCGGAAGAAAAGGAGCTATTCCTGCCGGATATCGACCAGGTTTTTGAGCCCACGTTTCGTGCCCGGTGGGTGCGCACGATGGGCGACTTCGCAATGGGCACCGAGGCCTGGAGCGTTGAGGATTATGAACCGCTGCTCGATCAGCTTGCCAAGCTGAAGTTCAATCGCATTCGCGTTGGAAATGACCCTTCGCGCCCTTTTCTTCATCTGGAAGCCAACGGAGTGAAGCAGGATTCCGCCACGCTATTCTTCGGGCGGAGGTATTTCATCACGGACGACATGCCCGGGCGCGCGTTGTTCGGCGATGCGAAGGAGTTCTGGAACGCAGATCTCCCGCTTCCCGGCGCCTCGTATGAAGAGTTCGCCGCCGCCGGCCGGCGGCATCTTCACAACCTGGTCGCCTATGCCCGCAGCCGCGGCATGGATGCCTCCTATGTCGGATCCCTGATTGATTTTCCGAAAGGGTTCGAATCCGTCGTTCCTGAAGCACAGACGGTTCCGGCGCTGGGCGGGCTCACGATTGGCCCGGGCCCCGGCGTGCGTCCCGACCATGCCGGCCTGATCGAGCTCGCCGGAACAAAACTCCGCACCGTGATTGACACCTACCCGCAACTTCACTCCTACGGCTTTGCCGCCGGCACCGAGTCGCGTTCCTGGGTGGACGCATACGAGTGGTCCTGGAATGATTTGAATGAGCGGTACCAGATCGACCAGGTGACATCGCTGAGCGACCTGCTCGAAAAGGCCGCCGGCCGAACCGCGTATACGGGTGGCGGACCGCGTGCCGTCACCGAGGTGAAAGCGGACCTGGCGGGATTGAGTTTTCTCACCCGGCTTTACGCAAGTCCGGATGTGGTGCCGCGTTCGGCGAACCCGGACGCGCAATTGGTCGTTTACGAAACGGCGGAGGAACTGTTTCCGATTCTGCCGCACATCCTGCCCGAGGGGACCGAGCTCGTCATTGTTCTCGACTACACGCCGACCCGGGTGCTTCGTCGCCGCCACGTGCTCGCCACCGTGCCGACCGACAAAGTTCCGACGACGCTGGTGTTGACGTTGCAGGACGACAACATCGGGATGTTCCCGCAATTGACCGGGGCCTCTCTCCACGAGCTGGTCGGGGAGATGCGCAAGAATGGGATCTACGGACTATGCACCCGGCACTGGATGGTCAGCGATCTCGATCCGAGCATCTCCTATTTGAGCAAGGCGGCGTGGAATGAGGATGCCACCCCCGAGGCGGTCTATGCCGATCAGATTCGCGCAGTGTGCGGGGAGCCTTCGGTGCAACCGATGATGGAAGCATTCCGGGAACTCGAAGCGACGACGGTCATCATAGAAAGTAGTGCACTCTCTCTGGCAGGGCCGTACCCGAGTGTCATGATGCGGCATTGGGGGGCCGGCGAGCTGTCGGGGCCGCTCGCCGAAATCCGGGAAGGATGTCGAAAAACTCTTGCCGCACTCAAGCGCGTCCCGAAGCAGTCACGCGAAGAAGGGAAGGCGTATCTTGACTACTGGATTGGCCGAATGAGGTTTGGGATTGGATTTATCGACACGATTGAAGCGGTGAAGAAAGCCGCGACCCTGGAAGCGGCTGCAAAGGCGGCCGAAGAAAAGGGAGACAGCGAGACGCAACGCACCAAGCTGAAAGAAGCAGTTTCCGCCGCGGACGCGGCGAAGGCGCAGGCCTTCGATGCTATCGAATTGTTCGCCGGCGGAGCCCGAAACCGGGCCGACTACGGCGCGATCGTTACTCTCGCGGAGTATGTATTCCGGCCACTGAGCAGAAAAGCCGAGGGGCTGCGCGCAGAGCTTTTGCTGCTTTGATGTCCAAGATCTGGACATACGATCCAATGAATGGAGAGAAAGAGAAAGAGAAGCGTGATTGATGAATAAAGAATCCTCCCCCCGCATGCCGCTATTGATGCCCGACGACTTCAGCGAGATGCACCTGGTCAGCTGGCGGGTCGAAAACGGAAGACTGGACCCACAGAATCCTTTGCTCGAAGGCGACATGCCGTGGGACGATGGTGGATTGGGCATTCATGGTTCGGTAATACGTGATCCGATCGACGGATTGTGGAAAGCCTATCTTGTCTCTACTCCCGCCGAGGAGTTCGTGGACAATCCTGAAAAACCGTGGGCATCCCGGAATGCGATCTATCGGCGCCTGGGCTACTTCGAAAGCGCGGACGGAGTTCAGTGGAGCCGTCCCGAACTCGAGATCTACCCCTACGAAGGCCACAAAAGAACCAATATCGTCTTTGACGTCACCGACGGCACGACTTCCTATGCCTCCATCATGATCGATCCCGACAACGCGGAATGGCCGTATGAAATGTACTGTCTTCATGAGAATTCGGTTACCGGCCCGCCGCCGCATGGATACGGGTATTACCGCTACAGATCCAAAGATGGAAAGCGCTGGGAAACGGTACACGGTCCAATCATGGATCCCATGAACGGGGATCTGTCATTCTTTTACAAGGATCCGGAGGAAGGTTACATGGCCTATTACCGGATCGCTACCGAGCAGCAGGAAAACGATCACGTGCCCGTCTACGAGGATTGCGCGCGGCGAAGCTGTTTCCTGGCCACCAGCGAGGACGGGAATACGTGGGTGCGGGATGAAGGCATGAGCATGACTGCCGACGAGCGTGATCATCGGGACACGCAGTACCAGGAGTGTGTGCCGCTCAAGGTCGAGGGCGGATACCTGGCCCTGGTCACCATGTATTTGCCGATCACCCAAACACTTAACATTCGCATGGCGGCGTCGCGAGACGGCCGTGCGTGGTGGTTCCCGGACCGCCGCCCCTGTCTCGATAACGCACCGCTCGGCGATTACGGGGGGGGGATGATCTGGCAGAGTCAGAACCTGATTCCCGAGGGAGACCAGTTGTACATGTACTATGGCGGCTGCGAGGGGCTACATCGCCAGGTGTCGGACACGAGGGCGCCATCGGTTCAGATCGGATTGGAATCCGTGGTCGATCACGGTGCCCACTTCCTTGCGCACAATGCGGCTCTCTGCCGCGCCTCATGGCGGTACGACCGGCTGTACGCGCTGGTCTCCGCATCCGGCGGTCCCACCCTCGGAATGGCGGTCACGAAAGAGCAAACGCTCGGTGGAAAGGCCTTGCATGTAAACGCAATCACGCGGCCGGCCAAGAAAACGAAGGTTCCCGATTTCCAGCAAGGCGCTCTCCAGGTGGAGTATCTGGACTCGAAGGACCGACCGATTGCAGGGTTCACCCGGGAGGATTGTAATCAAATCGTTGGCGATTATCGTTCCGCTCTGGTCACGTGGAACGGTGGCGAGCGTGCTCCCGATTCCGCGCGGAAGGCAAAATTCTATTTGAATCGTGCATTTCTATACGGGTTCGATTTTTTCGGATCCTGAACTTCATCAAGAAATAATGAGAACTTTCAGAGTCATTGTCGTTGCGTGGATTCTTGCTTTCGCGGTTGTCGCGAATGCCGGCGCCGCATCCTGGCGTGACTCCGCCAATCGCGTCTCGATTTCGAATGAGCATGTGCTTGCCGAGTTCCAGGCCGGCATTCTTTGCAAGCTGCGGGACTTAAAATCAAACAAGAATCTGGTCGACCTTCAACCGGAGGATCTCGATTCGAAGCTTCCAATCTTCGGATCATCCGGCATCGATCTCGATGCGTGCACGGTTTCGCTGGATTCAGCCGATAATGAATTCACATTCCACCTTGCCGATCCCGCCGGGACTGCGCTGCATCTGACATGGACGCTGGAACCGGATGGGGATCTGGTTCTCCAGTGCTCGGCAAAGTCACCCGCGCCGGTGCGCGTGCTTCGGGTTCCAATCTACGGCTGCAACATATCTCAGTACAGGATTGTTCTCACCAGCGTCTATGGCGCGGGATGGGTCCACCAGGCGCCGTGGACCGAGTCGTTCGGAGATCCGGCGATGGGGGATTTCGGCTATGTTCACGCGCCGGTCGCGTTGTTCGAGGGAGCGGCCACCGGATGGTTTGTGGAAGGCCGTGATGCCAAGCTGGGGCCGGGCAATCTGTTCGCCCAGGGCCGCGGCGATACCGCTGATCTGACAATGATCCGCGGATTTCCGGTTCCCTCCAGGGAGCCGGCCATGTTTGAGATTCGATTCAGACCTTATCTGGGCCACTGGGAACGCGCGGTTAAACCATATGTCGACTGGTTGGAGAATGAGGTGGGCTTTGCCCCGTTGGGCGAAGGGTATCATCCGCCATGGGTGAAAGATATCCGCGCGCAGGCGTACGCGAACGTCGGTGATTTCGCGGAATTGGACAAGCTTGCCGCACAGCTGGATCCGTCGAAGGTCTTTGTGGGGCGCATGGTCGGCTTTCGTGAATTTCCCATGGATGTGAAGTATCCGGACTACCGGGTGACTGACAAGGCAAAGCAATGGTTTCGATACGCCCGCGACCTGGGGTTTCACGTGGGCGCGCATTTCAACAGCAAGGCTGTTTCCCGCGAATTTCCCGAACTGATGGAACGGTTCCGGCCCGGTCTCCAGGTCATCACCAACGAATTTGGCGAGGTGGACTTCGACGGCATTCCTCATCCCAAGCGGCACGTTTACGTGTCCGCGGCATACAAACCGTGGAGGGACTACCTCATTGCACAGATGCGGGAGGCTGTCGATGCAGGCGTTGACGTAATTTACATTGATCAATCCGCGGGACCCGGCGGCAAGTTCCTGGTCGATGGCGAGAACGGGCTCGAGGGGTTGATGAACCTGCAAAAGGAAATCCTCGAAGCCTATCCCGGCGTGGCTGTGGAAACCGAGCAATTCAATCCGATGTGCACGCGGTACGCCAGCTTCGCGCTGAGCCAGATGCCGCTGGGGCATTCTCTCAGCGGGTATATTCACCACCGGTTCTTAAACATTGTTCCTGAAGGGTACAATGGCGCGGCCGACAAGGCGGACTGGATGACCGGGGTGATGTCGTATGGATACATGATTCCGGGCGTCCGGGGAAATCGCGCGGAGGATTCCTGGACCGCGTATGCGCAGGAGTTTATCGCGCACGACCTGGTGCCTGATCCATTCCTGGTCCGCGAGAAATGTCCGCGATTCTATTGGCACTGGACCCACGGCATCATGCCGGCGTTCGAGTTTACGCAGCCGCGTTTGAATTACTGGCTTTTTGGTTATCGCGGAGCCAATGGGGTGACGGCGAGATTTACCCGGCTCGGCAACCGGCAGGGATTGGTCGTACAGGAACCAGGGAAGCAAAAACGTTGGGTGGGTACCCGGATCGTCGGCGTCAAGGAATGGGGCGGTCCCGGCGCGCTCAAAGACTGGTTGTTGTACGACGGCTCAACCCTCCTCGGACTTTCCCCGACCAATTCTTACGTTTTCGACAAATCTGTCGAATTGCCGCAGGACCGGTTTCATGTCAGGTCGGTCCCGGAGGACTACGCAGGGTATTATCATGATGAAAAACGAATCATCCCCCAGGAAATCGGGTCCGAGCATGCGTACTATCTGATCTATTTCACTGGTAACGGTGAAATCGAGATGCACGTTCCGGACGACTACAACGTTTGTCTCAACGACGAGGTTCTCAACGTGGATCGCGACAAAAAGACGGCGAAATCACGTGTGAATGCAAATGCCCAGAACCCCGGAATCCTGCGAGCCTACCGACGATCCGATGTGGAGTTGAAAGGCCTGTGGGCGGATTTGCCGTGGTTGCCGCCCGGAAACCGGCCGGGACGCGTCATCGAAGACGAGAGCGGTGGATTTCACGTGGGGGTTTCCGGCTATGGGATCCTTCTGGGAAGAATGCCAGACGCAAAAAGGATTCGCATGACGGGTGCGTATGCAATGCGGAATTCTTCCATCGGCCCGCCCGGAGACGGTGTGATAAGAATCAACGGCGCCGAATTATTGCGGCTGAATCCGGGCCCGCGGCCATTCGTGAAACAGGAATTCGACCTGGATGTCTCCTCTTACGCGGGAGTGGAAGTAATGGTTGAGTTTGTTTCTGACGGCCACAACCGAACATCGACCGCCGATTGGTTTGAGCCACGGATTGTAGTCGGGCAGGAGTGAAGCTATGGCCCGCGAACGCGGTAGGTCTCTTCGTCGCCGCTTCGGGTTACGGTGGCTTCATCAAGCCCGGGCTGAATGGACACGACACCCGCTGCGCGCGGGGCCCAGCCGGCGGGATTGCCAGGATCGCTGTTCGCCTCTACCTCCACGCCTCCCACGGAACTGTCCCGAACCACGTCCAGAACGGCGTCCGCACCTGCGATCTCGATGTCGGTCAACCCGATCAGCGGAATGATTTTCAAAACTACGCCCGTCAATCCGCTAGGTCCCGTAATCGACGACCCGCAAACGTAGATTTCTCCCCGATCGTCCTGGCCAAAACCCTTAACGTTAAATGCGTGCCCTCGATCGTCATTGCCGATTGTGAGTCTCTCGATGTTTCCTTCGGCATTCAACACGAGCAAACGGCGGCTCGGACCTCCGAACTCACCAAACACGTACCGATTGGCAAGGGCGGGAATCGCGGTTCCGTGATAAACATATCCGCCGATGATTGAAACCCCGTCATCGTGGTCATATTCGGCAATCGGATCGATCAAATCGGGGGGCACCGGATCGACCGGTGCGCCGGAGATTTCCGCGGTGATCGAATTGAAAAAATAGGAACCTTCCTTGACCCGCCATCCGTAATTTCCTCCGGAGGTGACGAGATCCAGCTCCTCGATTTCCCTCTGGCCAACGTCTCCGGTATACAATTCTCCACTCACGGAATCGAATCCGATGCGGTAGGGATTGCGGAACCCGTACGCATAGATTTCGTCGAGCTTGCTTACGTCGTTCGTAAACGGATTGGTTGCGGGAATCCCGTACTTCCCATTCACCGAGTTGGTGCCGTCCACGTCGATCCGAAGAATTGCGCCGAGCGCATTCAAGGGATCCTGGCCATTCCCCAATGGACCATGTCCGCTTGCCGAGTCGTTGCTGGAACCCCCGTCGCCCACTGCAATGTACAGATTGCCGTCGGCGTCGAAAGCAATGTCGCCTCCGTTGTGGTTTCCTTGCGGTTGGTCGATCCGAAGTAGCTCGCGCTCCGATGTCATTTCTATTAGGTTGGAATCGTTTGTTGAAACATTCCACTCGGTGACAACCGAGTGGTGATTCTGCGATCCGGACACGGGAAAATCCGCAGTTCCGGAACTTGGCTCCGAAGTGTACGTGTATAACTTTCCGTTGCTGGAAAACTGGGGGTGAAACGCAAGGCCGAGCAGGCCGCGTTCGTCGAATCCCGCAGACAATGTCACCAGTTGGCCGGACAGATCCGCAAACGGTGTGCCGAGCAGTACCCCGTCCTGAAGAATGTGAATTTTACCGGGTTGATCGAAAATGAAAAGGCGATTGGATCCGTCTCCTGCGCTCCGAACGCCCAGCGGAGAGACAAAGCCACTCGCCACTTCACGCAAGCCGATAGCGGTCGTCGATTGAGGAATATCCGGAATCGGATTGGTTATGGTAAAGAATTCGCCGGGTGTTGGCGGCAGACTCTTCCAGTTTGTCGCGACCGCGGGGTCGTCGCCGATCAGCTGCATCGTCTCCCCGGGGTCAGGTAGCGGAACGAAAGTTGATGAGGAGGGCCACAACCCCGCGGTGACTGCCACTCCTTCGCGCCCGACAACTGTGCTGCCCCCGTATTTCATGCCCGTGATCATGTTGGCCGGAGTGCCGAAACCAGAAGTGCCGATGTAGAGCCATACGTCGCTCAGCGTGTCATGGAGAGAAAAATTGAATACCTTCGACTCGCGGGCTGCGAAACTTTCCCCGTTTGGAACACTCGTGGCGTAGTTGAAGCGATGGCAAAAATCTCGAGTCGCGTTGTTCACAAAAGCAACGTCGCTGAAATGAGTGACCTCCACCCAATTGCCCAACGGGTCGACTTCCGTTATTCGAAGATCCGTGACACCTGCTGATGCTTGAATTGCTCCCAGTAAAAGAATCCCGAGGATGGATACGAAAGTCCGACTTGTCATGTTAACTCCAGGTTGGTTTACAGGGTGCTGCACGATTCGATTCGTGCTTGAGTAGTCGGGACTATACCTGATTTATTACAGTTTGTCCAAAGGGGTCGATACGCTCCGTCGGATGAGGAGGCTGGATTGACTAAAGATGGGAGGAAGGAACCGGCGAAGGTCCCTGCTATCTCACCTGATCGTCCCCTTCCCGGAGGTGGACGGCTATTTCCCGAACCAATACGAGAACAGTTTCGCGTTCCGCAGCTCCAGTTTCAGCCGTGCCGGCTGCGGTGGGAGTTCGCTCGTCAGAATCATCGTCCCGTCCAGGTGATCGCCGGTCAGCGGGCGTTCGAAACCGGATATTACCCTGCCTGCATCATCGACCACGCTTGCGCGAATTTCGCCGTTCGTGGCGTCCGCGTTCAAATGCAAAGTTTCTGAGGAAACGGCGATGGGCTTGGTTGTAATGCTTCCGCCCTTTGGATCCGCGTCGAGAGATACCCAACCGTCCCGTCGCAGCCTGGCCAGGCCGATGGCCCCGGGATGCGATCGGACAATCTGTTTGCCGGGGTGTGCGGGTCCGGAATGGGGTCCGTTGACCAAACCATAGTAGATAAAAATCTCGTCACCACGAACGATGTAGTTCGCGGTCGTGCGTACCATTCCGTCGGACATGCCGCCCTTCGGACCCAGCGGCATGAATACCTGTCGGTCTGCGACGCGATTCCACAGTAATCCGTCCCGGCTTACAGCGAGTTCGGTATCGATGCACCCGTCGGTCCCCGGACGATAGACCCACAGACCGCCAAGGTACAATCCCTCGTACAGACCAACCGACATGCCGTAGAACTGGGTGTCCGACTCCGGCCCGGCGACCTCCTTGTCGTCCGGCGACACGACCAGTACGCCTTCGTTCCAGTTTATGAAATCGTCACTGGTCATGCATCCGATGACCCGCCCGCCCCTGGGAGCGAAGCGACCGTAGGCGCGGTAGATTCCGGTGGACGGGTCCCGCACCACGTAATGGCTGGTGTCGCTGCTGGGTCCGATCGGGTTGCCTTCATAGTTGGACCAGTGGATACCGTCCGGGGAAAAGGAAACCCACATTCCGTCGGTCCCGCCGGCCGCCCACAATACCAGCCCGTCTTCCCGGGTGACGACATCGCCTGAACCATGCTCCCAGTAGATTGCTTTGTAGCGTCGTGAAGTGTCCGGGTCATTGGGTTCGTCGACGATGCCGGCGCCCTCCACGTTGATTGCGCCGATGTGGATCATGTTGTTGTCGGTCGACCCTTCGAAGTCAACCTGTCCAAGATTCGGGCGTTCCCAGTGTACGCCATCCTTCGAAGTCGCATACCCGAGGAGGGTTCGGTTCGCCAGCCACTGCTTTCCGCCCATGGTGACCATTTCGGCCTGGTAGCCGCCGGATCCTGCGTGCGTCAGGTAGTACATACGAAACAACGCCTGCTCCTTGTCGTAAAGCACGGTTCCATATTGGCTGACGCCGCCCATCTCCCACGGGCGTTCGGGTTTCAGTACAGAGGCTTCCGAATCCCAGTCAGGTTGATTCACGGTCCGGCTGAGGTTTTGAATGGAATCGATGTCGTGGTCGTCGAGGAACAGGTTGCGGTTGGAGTTTGCGGCGGTCATGGAATTTCGAGTCTTTCTTTTTGTTTGGGTGTTCGGTGTTCCTTGTTTCTGAATGCGCCTGATTCTTCAATCCTAATCCCAATCCTAATCTTAATCTTTATCGATTAGGATTGCGTATGAAAAGTGAAGTCAACACAGAATCCTCCCAACCCGTCGAGGCCAAATTATT
>Ga0315336_1002029_pt1 | contig 33746 bp, 28 predicted proteins | sample ASW5metaG_FD_204512 | JGI IMG/M metagenome (GOLD analysis project Ga0315336, IMG submission 204512) | Ammonia-oxidizing marine archaeal communities from Monterey Bay, California, United States - ASW #5 | ecosystem: Environmental > Aquatic > Marine > Intertidal zone | place: USA: California...
ACAAATGCGCCCGCGAATGTCCTTCTGGTGCGATCACAGCTGGACCGAAGCTTATGTTCAACGGCTATGAAATCTGGAAATCAGACAGCCAGAAGTGCACAACTTATCGCATCACCAATGAGGGCGGCGCCATGTGCGGTCGCTGCATGAAAACTTGCCCTTGGAATTTGGAGGGCATTTTTGCTGAGAAACCATTTAGATGGGCAGCCATGAACATTCCAAAAGCTGCGCCATTACTCGCAAAATTGGATGATGCTGTAGGCAATGGCGAGCGTAATCTGATCAAAAAATGGTGGTGGGACCTCGAACTTGAGGATGATGGTGCATACAGACCTACGAAGAAAAAGGTTCATGAGCGAGATCTTCAAAAAGAACTAGATTTGAAGTACGAAGACCAAACGCTTGCTGTCTATCCCGCAAACCTTGCGCCACATCCTTGGCCTTTCCCGTTTCCGATGGACAGAGAGCAGGGGATCGAAGCCTACCAAGCGATGATCACAGCGAAACAGTACAAGGCAAAACTTGCGGCAGGCGGAACTAAGGGACTAGCCCACGAATACAAAATCCTCGGTGACGCACCGGTCATTCGAGTACAGATTTCCAAAGTTGATCAAATGACCGAGGGCGTTACAAAATATGAGTTTTCGGCCCTAGACGGCACGCTACTTCCTGCATGGGAAGCTGGATCACATCTTGATATTGTCGTTGCTCCAGAATTTTTGCGTCAATACTCAATGAGCGGAAACCCAACCGATCGAACAAAATACCAAATCGGAGTACTTCGTGAGGATGAAGGACGCGGGGGCTCTCAGCTCCTACACCGTATTTTCACACAAGACCGAAAAGTATTCATTTCAAAACCGATCAATCACTTCCCATTGGAAGAAACCGCGAAAAAGACATTTTTGATGGGTGGCGGTATTGGGATTACACCCATGATTGCAATGGCCCATCGGCTTCATGATCTAGGTGCTGACTTTGTGGTTCACTATTCATGTTCGCAGCGCGCATCTGCCGGTTACCTTGATGACCTTTCGAGATTCGATTGGTCTAACCGAGTGCATCTCCATTTCAGTGACGAAGATAGTCGCGCAGATTTGGACAAAATTCTAAGCGGCTATGTAGAAGGAAACCATGTCTACACATGTGGGCCCGAGCGCTATATGCAATCTGTAATGGATGCAGCCGAGCGCCAAGGTTTTCATGAGGAAGAAAGACATCTTGAGTACTTTAATGTGCCAGAGCTTCCAGAATATCAAAATCATCCGTTCACACTGAAACTTTCAAAATCTGGCAAAAGCTTTCACATTCCAGCTGAAAAATCTGCAACAGATGTATTGGCCGATAATGGCATCACGATTGATGTAAAGTGCTCCGATGGTATCTGCGGCGTTTGCAAATGCGGTCTTGTGTCTGGTGATGTGGAACATCGGGATTTTGTTCTGTCAAACAAACAAAAAGAGACTTCAGTCATTCTGTGTCAGTCAAGAGCCGCAGATGCTGATGGGATTGTTGAAGTCGACTTGTAGATGTTTGGGTTCTGACATTTCCAAGTTTTCACTAGTACATAAAGTTCCATAATATATATTATGCGAATATGATATAGTGAATTGGCATTATCTTATAAGTGCTTACTTGTGATGCCTTCGACAGAAAACAACTCACTCATATTTGATAGACCGATCGGTTTTGAATACACAAAACCTTGGATCAAGTTAACTCCAACGCCTCTCAGCAAATCAAGCTCTGCCTTGGTTTCAACACCTTCAACAATACAGTCGACTTCAAGGTTGATGCAGAGATCGACGATTGATCTGATGATTTTGAGAGACTTTCCTTGCTGTTCAAGCTGCAAAACGAAGCCCCTATCTACTTTTAGCTTGTCAAATGGAAGCCTGCTGAGATTTGAGAAACTAGATTGCCCTGCACCGAAATCGTCAATCGCAATTCTCACTCCCAATTCAGATAACTGCGCAAAGACTTTGCGAGCTTCTTCGAAGTCTTCAACCACAGCTGTTTCTGTCAGTTCAAACTCAATCCTGGACGGGCTGAGTTCGCTATCTTCGATCATTTCACAAATTCGGCTAACAGTGGTGGACGAAGCTATGTCATGCGCTGACAAGTTAAATGAAAGTCCAATTTCATCTGGCCAAGCTTGGACGGCCTCTAACGCTTTTTGCAGTAAAACAAGCGTAAGTTGATTTATCAATCCAGTTCGTTCCGCAGACCGAATAAACAACGCAGGCGGTACATCGCCAAGCTCAGGGCTCGACCATCTAGCCAGAGCTTCAAACGCGACAGTTACCCCCGTTCCAACTTCAACTTGAGGCTGGAACTCCAAGTACATTTCTGGCTCAAAATCGCTAGCTCTTAGGGCAAGATCAAGAGTTTGCTGACTTTTCATTTCTCTTGAAAGGTCCTGAGAAAAGACAACGAAATCGTCGGACTTGTTTAACTTCGCTTTTTGCAGGGAATATTCAGCCTGCTCGAAAAACAGTTCTGAGTTTTTGTTCGACCTGTCTTCTTCGACGTACCCAACTGACGCTGAAACTCGCAACTCCAAACTAGCAAAAATGAATGTTTCTTCGAAAACGGCGCTTATAATTCCCCGTATTTCGTCTTCCCCTGGGGAATAAGCTCCGCCAAAGCTGAATAGTGCAAACTCATCAGGACCTGAGCGTGAAAGCAATACACTCTCATTGAGAAAGCCGGATAACCGCCTTGTAATTGCAACAAGCAGCTCATCACCAATCGAGTGGCCGTGGACATTGTTTATTGTCCTGAAATCATCAACATCCAAAATTGCAATTCTAATTGTTTGATTGTGGTCTTTGGTTTCTTCAGCAGCTGAACTTATTTCAGACAGAAGTTTCCCGCGGGTGGCCAGCCCAGTTAACACGTCAGTATCTGCTCGCGTTTCTTCCTTCTGCCGGAGCTCTTCAGCGAGGACTCTTGCCTTAATCTCACGTGTTACAATTTTTTGAAGCGTCCAATTAAGCGCAAACGAAGCTACTGTCATACCAACTATTAGGCTGTAATATTGTGGTTGCTCTTCGGGGCTCAACCAAGAAACAAAGACAATGCAAGCCAATACTGACAACGTGATGAGCGGCATCGCAATCCGCATACGACCACCCATCACAGCCATGACCAACGCCAGTATTGAGAAATTCTGGAGCCGCTCTGACTGGAAATTAAAGGTCTGTTGCACAATTACGTTCGACAGAATTAGCAAGAATGTTAATGTCGCCAACGTTTCTAGTTGGCCAAGATTTGACATGCCTTTTGCCTGGAATATGTAGAAAAAGGATGCGCAGCAGAAAGCAGTTGCCGCAGTCATCGAAACAAGCCACACTTTGTTTGGAGAATTCGGGATGGTGACGAAATTCACTACCGTCATCAACAAATAGGCCAAGCAGCCAATAACGAGCAGCCCCCGGAGCACGGGTCTATAAGCCTCAGAAAGATACTTTTCCAGGCCTATTCGTGCATCATCATAGGCAGAACTAATAGCTGTCGTTTGGCTTTCTGAATTCATTTAGCCCAATCCCCAATATCGCTTGCGCCGTAACTAGATGGAATATGTAACTACAATTCGTTTAATTTGTAATACACAGTAAAGTTTATCGAGATTTCTTGAACTTTACTGACTTGGCCCCACATTAGCGTGTGAAGCATTATGAGTGTATCACGGCATTGTTGTACCGCGAGAGACTTTGCGACGATCCGTTTCTGAAGATGGATTGTGACAATCTCGCAAGCAAAGACGCACATTTAAACATCCAGGGCTTAGCCAAGAGTGCTATGAAGAGTTTATCCAGATTGAAGGTTCAGATCTTCATTGGTTTGAGGACAGAGCGCCGCGATGCACCCTGCTCCACTGCCGGCATAAACTCAGAACGAATGACATTTCTGATTTGTAAAATCAGCGACAATTCTAAACGGCTGTAACAATGTTCTGCATTGTAAGAATCCACCCATTTTAATCGAGTATTCTATCTTGCGTCTCTTGCATTCATTACCCAAATTAAGTCAGCATATGGGCACGATCTCACGTCAGAAAACAGTAACAGCCTCATTAAGAAATCAATAAAGCGCTGCGCATTCTAAAACCACAGTACAAGAAGCATTCCAATTATGAACACCACCATCGATCAACGGCTGACTGACTACGATCCTGATGTCCAAGAAACACTGAGTTCTTTAAGGACATTAGTACACGAAGTAGCAAAACAGACTGATGGTTGTGGCACTATCGTTGAAGATCTGAAATGGAACCAGATTAGCTTTCTAACAGTCAGACCGAAATCCGGAACGACGCTAAGAATTGATCAAAACAAGACAAATGGCGTCTCGATGTATGTAAACTGCCAGTCAAATCTCATTGATCAGATTGCTGATCAGTATCCCACTGAATTCGACTATGCTGGAACACGGGAAATAGCGCTAAAGAGCCCTATCAAAGACTGTATTGCCGCTTTGAAACATGTCATCGCTATGGTCCTTTTGTACCATCAAAACAAATGAGTTTGACCATGCGGCCAACACGCAACATTTCTACACTTATTCAAATTATGGCAAAACTCCGCGACCCAAACGGCGGTTGCCCATGGGATCTTGTGCAGGATTTCCAATCAATCAAACAACATACAATTGAAGAAGCATATGAAGTCGCGGACGCTATTGATCGCGACAACATGCAAGATCTGAAGGCCGAACTTGGAGATCTATTGTTTCAGCCAATCTACTATGCCCAAATGGCTTCAGAGAATGGCGATTTTGATTTCGGCGATATCGTCTATGGCATTTGCGACAAGCTCATTCGCCGACACCCACATGTTTTTGGTGACCTTGATGTGAGCGACGCGGTCGATGTAAATGCGAATTGGGAAACTATCAAAGCATCAGAGCGATCGCAAAAGAAAGACAGTAACGTTGCGCCATCCGTTTTAGACGATGTTCCCATAGCGCTGCCTGCACTCACACGTGCCAACAAATTGGCCAAAAGAGCGGCGCGTATTGGATTTGATTGGCCTGACGCAAATGGTCCGTTGGAAAAAGTCAAAGAAGAAGCCGACGAAGTTTTTGCCGAAATTCAGTCTGGAAATCATCAAAAAATCAAAGAAGAAATTGGTGACCTTTTGTTCGCTGTGGCTTCAGTTGCCAGAAAGTGCGACGTGGATCCAGAGCAAGCACTTGCAGACGCTAACCGCAAGTTCGCGCGCCGCTTCCAGTATATGGAACAACGATGTGAACAGTCAGGTGTGGAGATAGCGAGTGCTGGCATTAAGCAGCTAGAGCTGTTTTGGGAAGAAGTTAGATTGGCAGACAAAGACTAGGACAAAGGCCTAGTCTTCTACGACAAACTTGTCGAATATTGCCAAGAATGGAGACATTTTATTCTTCAAAATGCGAACTTCATAACGCATCGCATCATTTTCTTCGTCAAACTCTGCACTAACCACTTCACCATTTTCATACATCCAATGTGCATGCTTGGCTTCACTGTGCGGCAACAAGACTACTTGATTTCGAGCGGTTTTACTCAAAACCTCTTCAATAGTCGCCAAGAGCTCGTCTATGCCCTCACTGGTCGTCGCGGACACTTCAACTACAGGTATTGTTGCGCTACGGTGACGGCGTTTCAGTTCGAGTTCTTCTTCGCTCAACGCGTCGATTTTGTTCCAAACTTCAATGAATGGAACTGTGTCTGAACTAACATTTAGATCATTCAGGACGTCATTCACATCTTGTGATTGAGCCAAATAGTCATCGTTAGCCACGTCACGGACATGAAGCACTACGTGCGCTTCTGTCACTTCTTCTAACGTGCCGCGGAATGCTGCAACAAGATCAGTCGGCAAATCTGCGATAAAGCCAACCGTATCAGAAAACACAACTTCGCGCTTATGCGGTAGAATTGCACGTCGAACAGTCGTATCAAGCGTCGCAAACAGTTGATCTTCAGCATTAATGTCTGAGTCAGTTAGCACATTGAACAGCGTTGATTTCCCAGCGTTGGTATACCCAGCCAATGCAATGATTGGAAACGGAATGGAGCGGCGAGCTTTGCGCTGCTCGAACCGCGTGCGCTGAACCTTGTCCAGTCGTTTGGAAATCAGTGTCACACGCTCTTGCAAGAGACGCCGATCAGACTCAATTTGAGTTTCACCTGGTCCCCCAACAAATCCTAGACCACCGCGCTGACGTTCCAAGTGGGTCCATGACCGCACCAAACGACCACGTTGGTAGTTAAGGTGCGCCAATTCAACTTGAAGCACCCCTTCTCGTGTCGCAGCACGATCGCCAAAGATCTCTAGTATGAGAGCCGTTCGATCAAGTACTTTTGCGACCAATTGAGTTTCAAGGTTTCTCTGTTGAACAGGTGTTAGCTGAGCATCCACCAAGACAAGCTTGATGTCATGTTCCTCAACCAGCTTCTGAATGTCGTTAACATGGCCGCCACCGATAAAAGTGTTCGGCTTGATCTCGCGTACGTTGACGGAGAAAGCATCAATCACGTTCAAGTTGATAGCGGTAGCTAAGCTCTTAAATTCTTCCAGCCGCGCTTCAATTGTACGCCGGCTGGGAAGTCTCGCCACATCTGGACACACCAATAGCGTGCGCGTAGGTGCTACCTTGCGATGATGAAATGCGTTTGGCCCGCGATGAATGTCAACGCCGGTGTGCTCGTGGTCGGTATCATTTGAATCAGACAGACTGATTAGTCCTTATCGTTCACTTCCGGATCGAACAACTGGATTGGAGCGCCAGGCATGATCGTAGAAATTGCGTGTTTATAAACTAGTTGCGACTGAGACTCTCTTCTCAACAACAAACAGAAATTATCGAACCACGTAATTACGCCTTGCAGCTTAACTCCATTGACCAGAAATATTGTCACTGGAATTTTGTTTTTGCGTACATTGTTCAGGAATGAATCCTGCAAATTTTGATTTTTGTCGCTGGGCATTTTGGGCCTCTTTTATGTTGTTTGGCTGTCCACTCGCGCCAATGTTCCCTTGGTCTTGTCGTGCTGATACTCCGCAAACTCAGTCTGTTAGCGAAACTTGTAAACTCCGCCGCCTTTAATCGGTAAGGCTAACTGACTTATCTGTCAATTGTTTAGCCGACTTAACGGTTCAATAAACTGGCAATTGCTGCAATTATGACCAAGATTTCCACACGTCCCACCAACGCAAGAACTGACACCCACAAACCAACTTGCAAACCAATATCAGATTGAAGGACCGTTGGGTCAACAAGATTGCCGACGGAATTTATGCTTCCGACAGAAAACGCCATCGCAGTTTCGAACGAAAGCCCGAACGAGGCGAAGCCGATAATGCCAACTGCCAGCGTGATGATAAACAAATAGAAATGGCTCCAAACAGCATTCACCGTTCGGTTTGGCTCCTTCTTCTGAATACCCAATCCTGCGATCACCGCATGGGGAGACATCAAGTGACGCGCTTCGCCAATGGAATGAAACATCATCAAACCCAACCGATAGACCTTAATGCCACCTGATGTTGAAAAGGTCGTTGCACCACCCATTCCCAACATCAAGGCCAGGAAAAGCGGAATGCTCAAACCGGTATTTGCATTGTGAGAAATTCCTGTGGTGGTCATCAAAGAAGCAGTATCAAACAAATAGCTGATTGCGCTTTTGGGCAAAACTCCAAACACACTTGCGCTAACCGTCATGATTAGTGCCAATACGAGAATAATCCCGACGGTGGCGAAACTCTCTTTGTGCTGTGTAAACAACAGTTCAAATCGACGAAAAACGATCATTCGGTGCCAGATAATGCTGGTTCCGCCAACCATCATAAACACCATCAGTGAGACTTCAGCGTTCGCGTTGTTGAATATAGAGCCACCTGAAAGCGTTGGAAGAAAGCCGTTTGTAGACAAAGCTGCAGTTGACGCCAAAACTGCATCTAAGGGCCTAACACCCTGCCCCAGCAGCACCAAAAGGCAAAGCACGGTCAACGTAGCGTATGGCACAAAAATCTCGGCAAGTGTACGCACAAGACTTCGCGCATTTTCGCCTGCCGTATGCAAAACGAACCTTAGGTCACGATTTGGCAGGCCTCCCACAGAATATGGACTGAGAACATAAACGATCATGGCCAACGTCAAAAAACCGCCATACCACCCAACTATTGCGCGGTAAGTCTTCATCGGGGTAGAAATTGAATCAGTAGCTACTAGCGTCGAACCTAATGTGGTGGCCGCAGAAACGGCCTCAACCCATGCCGCAGCAAGGCTCAAACGCTCCATCACCATAAATGGAACAACTGCGGCTAGAACCAATGTGAGCCAACAGCAACATGCCAGCATAAACATCTGTCCTCGACCCAAGTGTTGGTGCCGACCGTTGAATGTTAGAATTAGAGCAGCAGCCAAGAACAAATAGCAAATGGCGACTAAACCAAAGCCCTCGATTGAAGCCAAGTCCTGGCCGATCATTCCAACTACTAATGGCGCAAGCAAGCAAGCAGCGAAACCGGCCAGCACAAGCGAACAAACGGAAATGATCGTGGTCATTGAGCCTGCCTTAGAAGAAATCGATGCTGACGCGGAACATCTGCTCAACACTTCGAACAGAGTCTGCAAGTGCAAAAACGATCACCAAGTCGCCAGCTTCAACCTTGGTCACACCAGTTGGTACGATCATCGCGCCCCCACGAATGATAGCACCAATACGTACGCCTTCACCAAAATCAAAGTCTTTCAAAGGCTTACCCACTAGCGGAGAAGTCTCTAAAGCCTCGGCTTCTAGCAACTCAGCTGCGCCATCGTACAAAGTATATACACCACGAATACGACCGCGCCGAACATGGCGAAGGATTTTTGATACAGTCACAGTTCGAGGGTTCAAGAATGCATCAACGCCAAGACGTTTTGCAAACCGCGGATACTGCGGTTGGTTCACCAAAGCAATCGTGCTCGCGCCGCCAAGTTCACTTGCAAGCACCGATGACAGAATATTAGTTTCATCATCATTCGTTAGGCCCAAATACATTTGCGCGCTCTGGATGCCGACTTCTTGCATCAAGTCTTCATGCAAGCCGTCACCAAAAACGACAATTGATTTCTTCAATCTTTCCGCAGCGCGTTGTGCTGTTTCTCTGTTGTTTTCAATCAAACGAACCGAGATTTCATCGTCAAGTTCTTCCAGCTTTCTTGCCACATATTGACCAACATTTCCGGCACCACCGATAACAACTTTGTTGGGAAACGGCGCGTCCTTACCAAACATTGCCAACACGCGGCTAACCTGCGGGCGTGCAACGGCGACAATCGCATCATCGCCAGCCAAAAGAAAATCGGTCGACTTCAAAGCCAACATCTTTCCATTGCGTCGAACGCCCATGACGGTCGCTTGAAGATTTGGGAAAAGATCAGTTAACTGCTGCAGCGGCGTATCAATAATTGCACAATCTTCGGTTACAGCTACCGTGATTACGAGCACTTGATCATCATCAAATGACACCAAATCTGAAGCACCCGGATACGCCATGCGTTCCAGTATAAGATCACCAACTTCAACTTCAGGCGAAATGATCACGTCAATTGGCAAGTGATCGCGTGCGAACAAATCACTCCACTCTGACTGCAAATAACTTTGAGCTCGAATTCGCGCAATACGTGTGGGGACTTTAAATATTGAGTGCGCCACCTGGCAGGCAGTCATATTAACTTCGTCAACCTGCGTTACCGCGATTAGCATATCCGCCTCGCGAGCACCGGCTTGTGCAAGGACGTCTGGATGTGAGCCGTGGCCGTGAACGCCTCGAGCGTCCAACGTATCTCGAACCCGTTGCACCAAGTCCGGATTGCTATCGATAACTGTAACTTCGTTGTTTTCCATCGCCAATCGCTCGGCAATTCCGTAACCAACTTGTCCAGCTCCACTGATAATCACGCGCATTGTATTTCCTAAACCCGCTTAGAGGCCCAATGATTTTAGTTTTCTGTGAAGCGCACTGCGCTCCATGCCAACGAATTCGGCGGTTTTTGAGATGTTGCCACCAAAGCGTTCTATCTGTGCCACCAGATACTGGCGTTCGAAAATCTCACGCGCTTCGCGAAGCGGCATAGTCATAAGGTGCGCTGCACCTTCACCTGTTTCGTCGATTGACGGCAGTACTTCGCCAATATCCGCAGGCAGCATATCAGCAGTGATGACGCCATCATCTGGAAAGTTGTCGCGATGTAGGATCACAAGCCGCTCCAATGAGTTCTTCAATTGGCGCGCATTGCCAGGCCACTCTTGCCCCTGCAGCACGGCCATTGCATCTTCTGCGAGGCTGAAAAACTTCAGATTGTGAACTTGAATGAGATTCTTGCTCAGCTGGTCCACGATCAGGGGTATGTCTTCTCTGCGCTCTTTGAGCGGCGGAACCGCAAGTGGAATAACTGCTAATCTGTGAAACAGGTCGGCACGAAAACCACCACTCTCAACAAGTTCTGAGATGTTGGAGGAACATGAAGAAACCACACGAACGTCCACACCGACTTCAGTTGATCCTTCTCCACGGACAAACTTGTTTTCAACCACAGCCCTTAGAAGCTGACCTTGTAGCTCAGCCGACAGAACTTCAACTTCTGAAAGATAAAGCGTGCCGCCGTGCGCGCGTTCAAATGCGCCAGCAAGAATAGATTTTGAATCTCCAGACTGAATTTCGCGCCCGAACAGCACTTCCTTCAAATCTTCATCGGAATACATAGCCAAGTTGACTTGCACGTATGGCCCCTGCGCACGATGAGAAAGCTCATGCAGACTTTTTGCACATAGCCCTTTGCCGGTTCCTGAAGGGCCGCTAAAGAACACGCGAGAATTACTCATGGCACATTTGGCTAGGGAAGATTTAATGCTACTCAGAGCGTTGGAAACACCAACAAGTTCGTCATTCGCGTTTCCCGAGCGGACCTTAAGTTCTTCAACTTCGTTCTTGAGCTTAAATGTCTCAAAAGCTCGCTGAGCCACCAATAACAATCGATCAATCTTGAATGGTTTCTCGATATAGTCGTATGCGCCGCGACGAATGGCAGAAACTGCAGTCTCAACATTGCCGTGTCCTGATATCATAACTACAGGCATACCCTCATGACGCTCATGGATAGCATCAAGAAGCTGAAGACCGTCCAAGCGAGAGCCTTGCATCCAGATATCCAAAAACACCATGCCAGGACGCCGCGCTTCAATAGCTTCGAGTGCTGAATCCGCATCGAATGCAAGCCGCGTTTCATATCCTTCGTCTTCAAGAATACCGGATATCAGGTCGCGAATGTCTTCTTCATCATCAACTATAAGTACGTCTTGGGCCATTTACACATCCACTGTCTGAGCGGTCTCAGACTCAATTATAATAATATCACTTTGATCTTGGGCACTCTTGGTCATTTGAATGGGCAATGTAAAGCGGAAACAAGCACCTATATTTCCATGTACGTCCGGGTCTGAATCTATCAAATCCACTTGCCCACCGTGTTGCTCTACAATCTTGGAAACGATGGCAAGACCGAGCCCTGTTCCCTTGCTTCTTGTGGTCATATAGGGTTCCAGCAGTCGATTTCTATTCTCGTTGGGCCAGCCTTTGCCGTTATCAGCTATGCTGACGACAACACTTTGTTCCAACTGCACAGCCTTCACCCAAATAGTCGCATCTTTAACGGAGAATTCAGGCGTTTTTTCAAGAGCTTCGGAAGCGTTCTTAATCAAGTTAGTTAAAACCTGAGAAATCAACCTTTCATCAAATTCAAAGACAATGTCTTTCGCTGGTAAAGTTGTTTTGATTTTTATCTCGGGCTGTCGCACACCCTCAGAAAACACGGCTTGTTTAATCACTTCGCTCAAATTGGCATTTGCGATACTCGCAGTCGGCATACGTGCAAAACTAGAAAACTCATCCACCATCCGACCTATATCAGCAACTTGCCGAATGATCGTTGAGGTACATTTGTCGAACACGTCAAAATCATCTTCGAGCTTCTTAGCGTATCTTCGCTTTAAGCGTTCAGCAGAAAGCTGGATTGGTGTAAGCGGATTCTTAATTTCATGCGCAATGCGCCGCGCCACGTCTGCCCAAACGCTAGTTCTTTGCGCGGCCAGTAGATCAGAGATGTCGTCAAGAGTAATCACGTACCCTTTTGAGTTATCTAGAAGACCTTCACGTGTGATCCGAGCTTGATACGTTCGTTCGTCACCCTCTCTGGATTTAATATCGATTTGCTGAAGATGTTGGCTTCTAGGCGATACAATAGCAGACGAAACAAAATCATTTAGTGCGGGAACTGTGTCCACAATGTTTTTTCCGACAAGGTCGCCCTCATCCATTTCAAACATCTTAAGTGCGCCGCCGTTTATGATGCTAACTTGTCCATTCGGCTCTAACCCGACAATGCCCGCACTGACACCTTCAAGCACTGCTTCTGTAAACTGGCGCCTTTGGTCAATAGTTTCATTCGCAGAAATCAGATCACCGTGCTGACTGCGCAATTGAGCGGTCATCAAGTTAAACCGCGAAGAAAGATCATACATATCGCCGCTTGCACCGACGACCGGCACTTGAACGTCGAGTTCGCCATCAGATATTTTCGTCGATGCCAACATAAGGTTTCTAATCGGCGAAACTAGCCGGTTGGCAAGTGCTATCCCCAACCAGACAGCTGCCAATAACACTACAATCGCAAGACCCACGTACATAAATGCAAACGTGATCTGGAAAACCAAGCGGTTGGATTCATACTCTCGGTAATCAGAAACGTTTTGCTCCGCTAATCGCAAGTACTCAAGTACTTGAGGGTCGATCCCCCTGGCAACAAAGAGAAAGTTATTGTCATAGCCACTGAGCTTAATAATGCCGCCAACCAAATTCCCTCGACCAGGGCGAATTAGAGATGGTACATTCTCAGCAACGTCGACCGTAAGGTCCTTAGGAAGATCAGGTGGCACACCCGGCGCATTTATGCGCGCCCTGACGATAATAGTGTTGTTTTGGTCCAATATATAGGCAAACGGCAGCGTGCGGCTCTGCGCAAGCGAAGTTAGGACGTCTGTATAGCTTGCTTTGTCGTTGGCAAAGACATCACTTAACTGAGTCAACTCTTCGTTCACTGCCAAAATGTCGTCGCGAATAACATTTGCATGTTCAAGCAAGTATGACTGCGCAACCAGTCTCGAACTCTCCACCATCGAGCGAGAGCGCTCAGAGAACCAGTGATCCAAACCCTGATTAAGAGCAATCGTCGCTATTACAGCCACAATAAAAGCGGGCACTGCGGCCGCCACAGCGAACATTGAGACCAGTCGAATGTGAAGCCCTGCCCCCGGTTGCTTTGCCCGCTTCGCTTGTAAGAGCAAAAATGCTTCCGTTAGAAGCAAAGCAATAACCAGCAGAATGAGAATACCATTCACCAGCCAGATAATCGGCCAAAGTGATGGATCAGGCTCAATTGAAGTTGCTCCGGTCAAAATGAGAAATGAAAGAGATGCCGTTACAATTGCTGCAACCACAAGTAGCAACCCTAGAAACCGAAACACTCGGTTTCTTCGCAAAAACAATTGCCGTATCTGAGGTGCGCCTGTGTCGGTCAATCAAAGAATCCCATTTCGATCAGCAAGACTGTGCCACAAATGTAACACCGTTGCTGACAGACTACTGAATTCGCATGACTGGGCAACACAATTGTTGCCAAATTGTGACACTTATCGTCCGCTGCTGCCCTTAGAAACGCGAATTTGATGGTGATTTATCTTTTTTCGCAGCGTATTGCGGTTCAAACCCAACAGGTCGGCAGTACGAACCTGATTTCCATTGCAGGCTGAAAGCGCGATTTCCAGCAGTGGAACTTCAATTTCATCCAATATGCGATGGTAAAGATCATCGGCTGGAAGGTCCGGCTCTGCGTCTGCAAAAATCTTGACCAAATGACGCTCAACACTTTCGCTCAATGACTGCCCGTCGCCGTTCGATGCAGTCGAAGACTGAGCATATTGAGATTGGTTGAGTTGCGTTTTGACCATTTCAACTGAAATCAACTCTTCAGGCGACAGCGCAACAAAACGATGCACTAAATTTTCAAGCTCTCTAACATTTCCGGGCCATGAGTGTTTGCCAAGTTCGGCGAGAGCATCGGACGAAATGGTTTTTCTTAGTTTTGTTTCTTCGCTGTATTTCTCAATGAAGTGCCTGACCAGATCACCAATATCTTCCGGTCGTTCCCTTAGTGCGGGCATGCGCAATTGCACAACATTGAGGCGATAATACAAATCTTCGCGGAACAGGCCTTGGCGAATAAGCTGGTTGAGATCTCTGTGGGTAGCCGCAACAATGCGCACGTCCGTTTGGACAGTCTCGCGTCCACCAACGCGCGTAAACTCACCCTCTTGCAACACGCGCAGCAAACGTGTCTGCGCAGTCATCGGCATATCGCCAATTTCATCCAGGAACAACGTTCCACGCGCAGACAACTCAAAGTGCCCTTGTGTTCGCGCATTAGCGCCAGTGAAGGCACCTTTTTCGTGGCCGAACAATTCGGACTCGATCAAGTCTTGAGGAATAGCGGCCATGTTGATGGCGTTAAATGGACCGTTCTTACGTTTTCCGAACTCATGGAGCGCTTTAGCAACAACTTCCTTACCTGTTCCACTTTCACCCGAAATCATAACTGTCAGGTCTGTTTGAATCAGTCGCGCCATTGTACGATAGACTTCTTGCATTGGCGCGGAGCGACCAACCAGCGGCATCTCTTCAGCTTCGTCTTCGACAGCCCTACTGGCTTTACTGTCACGCTCCTGCAGTGCTTTTTCCGCAGTATTTGTGACTTCAACAAGGTCAAAAGGTTTAGGCAAATACTCGTACGCGCCAGCTTCACTTGCCTTCACTGCTGTCATAAACGTATTTTGTGCGGACATAACGATAATTGGCAAATCAGGTCGCTGACTTTGAATTTTCGGCAGAATGTCAAATGCACTGCCGTCCGGCATCATAACGTCTGTGATCAGCAGATCACCTTCACCGCGAGAAACATGGTTCCAAAGAGTTGCGATGTTACTCATTGGCAAAACTTCATACCCAGCACGTGTAAGAGCTTGGCTTAGAACTAGTCGTATCGAAGCATCGTCGTCGGCTACAAGAATTGTGCGTTTACTCATGAGAATTTCGCTTTACTTTTGCTTGATGCATCGTTCTGCGCAATCGGGAGCAATGTCCTGAATACGGTTCTGTCACCAACATAATCGACATCTATCATGCCGCCATGCCCGCCAATGAGCTTGGCGACCATGGCTAAGCCCAAACCGCCCCCAGTTTGCTTTGACGTTACGAACGGTTCGAATATATGTGGCAGTAACTCGTCATCTATACCCGGGCCATTGTCTTCTATAGTAATTTCCAGAGGCAAAGAGAGCCTTTCCCGTGTGCCTGGAACACCGACGCGAATACCTGGACGGTAGGCCGTCGAAACACGCACAAATCCCTTTGGCTCGCTTTTGACAGCTTCTGCTGCGTTTTTGATCAGGTTCAAGTATATTTGGACAAGCTGATCCCAATTTCCATGAACTTCTGGCAAGCTCGGATCAAACTGCTTGTCAATCGTTACTGATTTTGCGAAACCATTTTCGGCGAGCAATATTACGTGATTCAGGACGGCGTGAATGTTGATCGGTTCCAAATCCGGCTGACGTTCATCCCCGAACACTTCCATACGATCAACAAGTTTAACGATCCGCTCTACTTCTTGTTGTACAAGTTTAGCGAGTGGCCGATCTTCATCCTCTGCGCTTTGTTCAAGCAATTGTGCAGCACCTTTTATACCTGAAAGTGGATTTTTGATCTCGTGCGCGAGCATTGCTGCCAAACCTGTCACCTGCCGAGCAGCACCTTGGGAAGTCATTTGCTTGTCAATCTTGTCAGCCATCGTTCGTTCAAACAATGTAACAACTGTCAGTTGAGGATCTGAACCCATAGGCGCGGCATGTACATCCACAAGCCGTTCCTTTGGTAAGTTCACATTTCCAATAGCAATCTTGTGTTCACTTGAAGCAGCGTGCCTTGTGTTGACTTGTTCAAGCAAACTCAACAAAGGAGAAGATTGAGCCACATGATCGTCGACCCTTTGCCGCTTCAACAAATTCTCAGAAGTTTGAAAGAAGTGCTGGGCTTCGTAATTTGCCATGATGATTCTATTTTCAGCATCACAAATCAAAACAGGATGCGGCATAGCTTGGAACGCAGAGAATGCCAACTCGAATGAAGTCACGCTCATGCGGCTTTCCTTTCCAGCTGTCCAAAAACTGATTTGATCATCGCCGGCACTTTAGATGCATCCCCCTCGGTCATCATAGACGAACGAAGAACTGATGATATTTCAAATTGTTCGGATAGAATATCAAAGTACCAGTTTAAGTGTTTTCGGGCACACCTAACGCCAAGTGCGGGACCGTACTCGTCCATCATCATGCTATAGTGCTCCAGAACCGTTTCTTCTTGCACTGAAAGAGATGGCGTCTCTGGATAAGCATTTCCATTTAGCGCTTCACCTATTTGGCCAACAATCCAAGGCTGTCCTTGTGCACCACGCCCAATCATTACAGCATTAGCTTTTGACAGATTCAGCGCATCATTGGCTGCATCCAAACTGACAATATCACCATTAGCAACAACAGGAATGTCAACGGCATCCACTACGGCTTCGATGGGAGCCCAGCGAGCAGTATCTTTATAGAATTGCTGTCTTGTTCTACCGTGAATGGTGATCAAACTCACGCCTGCATTTTCCGCCATTTTTGCAATTTCTGGCGCATTTAAAGAGTCATCATTCCAACCTAGACGCATCTTCAATGTCACCGGCAGGTTTGTGGCACCAACAACTGCCTCAACCAGTTCTTGTGCCTTGTCTGGTACACGCATTAATGCCGAGCCTGCGTACCCGTTTGTCACCCGTTTAGATGGGCACCCCATATTGATATCAATAATGTCGGCGCCGCTTCCTTCGGAGATGCGCGCGCCCTCGGCCATCCATTCTCCTTCACACCCTGCTAGCTGAATGATGTGCGGCAGGCCCTCAGGTTTACCTAGTCGTCTCGCCATGTCTGCGTGGCCGTTTGTAAGTGCCGCACTAGCAATCATTTCTGAAACAACCATACCCGCACCAAAGCGCGCAGCGATCGTTCGGAAAGACTTGTCGGTGATACCTGACAAAGGTGCCAAGAAGGCATTATTCGGAAAAGTATGTTTGCCAATCGTAATTGGCTTTAGAACATTTTGCATATTTTTTGCACAGGCCATTTCGTTGGCGCAATAATAGACAGTAACAAGTGCGAAAGCAAATAGGGTTTGGGATGAATAGGTAAACAGCCGTCACGAGCTTGCACAGCAATTCAACACTGTTTACACCCAATAGAACGATCACGTTAGCGGAACGATTCATGTCGGTAAGACAACGCAACATTGCTGTTATTATTGTTGCTGCGGGTTCCGGCACGAGAATGAACAATGGCAGCGCGACCGATGTGCCCAAACAATACCAGGCGCTTGGCAAGCATTCTGTAATTTTGAAAACAATCAATGCATTTTGCACCCATGCCAAAGTGGACATTGTGTTGCCGATCATTAGCTCCGAGCATTCTGAACTGTACAACGCAAGTATCACATCTCACAGAAAGCTTCTTGAACCGGTGATTGGCGGGAACTCGCGTCAGTCCTCAGTCCGGAATGGTTTGGAATTTCTGAAGCCGCACGCCATTGACTTGGTTTTAATCCATGATGCTGCAAGACCGTTCATCAGCGAAGAGGTCATCACTCAGGTCATTAATGGTGCAGCTGAATGTGGTGGTGCCATCCCTGCACTGCCGGTTACAGATACTTTGAAGTACTCCCGTGATGGAAAGATTATTTCAAGTACTATTGATCGTACAAAACACTACGTGGCTCAAACGCCACAAGCTTTTGATTATGCGAAGATAGTTGAAGCGCACAGCTGCGCAGCGAACACAACTGAGGTTGAGTTCACGGACGATGCATCAATTGCCGAATGGGCAGGCCTAACTGTAGCCTTCGTTAACGGTGATCCGAAGAACAAAAAAATCACATTTCAGAATGACCTTATAGAGGCGCGTAACAGTATGAATGACAACAAAGACATCGAAACTCGCGTTGGAACCGGATACGACGTTCATGCTTTTGAAGATGGCGATGCGGTTATTCTTGGTGGAATAACTATTCCTTTCGAAAAGAAGCTTAAAGGGCACTCAGACGCAGATGTCGCTTTGCATACGATTACCGACGCCATATATGGCGCACTTGCAGACGGAGACATTGGGCAACACTTCCCCCCGTCAGATGACAAGTGGAAAAACACAGATTCTGCAGTATTTTTAAAGCACGCTATTTCCCGAATGAGTGAACGTGGCGGTCGACTGCTAAACGTCGATTTGACCATCATTTGCGAACTACCGAAAATTGGTCCACATTGTTTGGAAATACGCAAAAACATTGCTGACATTTGCTCCACTTCCATGGGTCGAGTATCAGTTAAGGCAACAACATCAGAGCGACTTGGTTTCACTGGTCGTGGCGAAGGAATAGCTGCACAAGCTGCCGTAGCAATAGAGTTACCTGTCGAGGAATAGAATGCTCGAAGAAGACATACTTCATCTTGCCCAGATTACTGTTGAGCAACTCACATCAAAACGATTGACCATCGTAACGGCTGAAAGCTGCACTGGCGGCCTAATAGCAAGCGCCCTAACAGCAATTTCGGGTTCTTCGGCCGTCGTCCACGGTGGTTTCGTAACATACTCAAATGAAGCAAAATCTGAGATGATCAATGTAGATCCAGAGCTCATCGAGAGTTTTGGAGCAGTATCCCAGCAAGTCGCCTGCGCCATGTCAAAAGGGGCTATAGACCAGACTGGTACAGATGTTTCAATTGCGGTGACAGGTATAGCGGGACCATCGGGTGGCAGCGTCGAAAAACCCGTTGGAACTGTTCACTTCTCGTGCTCATTCAATGATCAAACAAGCCACATCAAAAGAAATTTTGGTGACATAGGCAGAGATGAAGTTCGGGAAGAAACTGTTAGGGTCGCCCTGACACTAGTGCTTGCCTGCGTTGATAAAGGCTAACTCTTGTAAAGCTGCCCTGCTCGCTCGATAAATGCATCGACAACTTCACGTTGCTTTTCCGTAAACAATGGCTCAGCAATCGCAGCAATCAAACGATTTCGCATGGCAAAATCGACTGAAAACTCGATATGAGCACCACCCTCAGTCTCAGTAAATTTCCAAACACTTTCCAAATATGAAAACGGATCTTCTTCTGAAATAGCCGTCACTGACATATCCGCTCGGTCAGCATGGACCTCACTTTCATATGCCTGAGATATTGGCCCAAAAGAAACATGCATGTCCGCAAGGCACTTACCTTCACCCGGCAGGTCGGTCAGTGTCATATCTGAACAATTCGGCACGAAGTCTGGATATTTGGCAAGGTCGCTCACCAAATCAAACATCTGAGTTGGCGTGAAGGACACTTCACGTTCAAATTCAATCTTAGTCATGATATTTGCCTAGCCTAGTTTGGCAGCACGTGCAGCACGCAACTTCTCGAAGTCATCACCAGCGTGATGCGAAGAGCGTGTAAGTGGGCTCGAAGAAACCATCAAGAAGCCCTTCGTATAAGCAATCCGCTCATAGGCTTTGAATTCTTCTGGCGTAACAAAATCATGTACTTTGTGATGCTTACGAGTTGGCTGTAGGTATTGGCCAATAGTCAAGAAATCGACTTTAGCAACCCGCAGGTCATCCATGAGCTGAAGAACTTCATTACGTTCTTCACCAAGACCAACCATGATGCCTGATTTGGTGAACATGTTTGGATCCAACTCTTTTACCTTCTGAAGAAGACGAATTGAGTGGAAGTACCGGGCACCCGGGCGAACAGTAAGATAGTTCGATGGCACAGTTTCAAGATTGTGATTGAACACGTCTGGCTTTGCAGCAACAACTTTTTCGAGTGCTCCCTCCTTACGGAGGAAGTCAGGTGTCAAAATCTCAATTGTTGTAGCAGGTGAAACTTCACGAACAGCTTGAATAACTTCGACAAAGTGCTGCGCACCACCATCGGCCAAATCATCGCGATCAACCGACGTGATGACCACATGCTTCAAGCCGAGCGTTTTGACAGTATTAGCAACATTCATTGGCTCCGCAGTATCAAGCGCCGTTGGCATGCCTGTACGTACGTTACAAAAAGCACATGCGCGCGTACAAATTTCACCCATGATCATCATGGTAGCGTGCTTCTTGTCCCAACATTCACCAATGTTCGGGCAACCCGCCTCTTCACATACCGTGACGATATTGTTGTCTTTAACGATTTTACGCGTTTCCGCATACCCTTTAGATCCAGGTGCTTTTACCCTGATCCAAGAAGGCTTTCGCAACACCTCAGAGTCTGGCCTATTAGCCTTCTCTGGATGGCGAGGACGTTCTTTTTGCGTATTATCAACCAAAGTCACCACGGTGGATGCTCCTTTGTCAAAACGGATGAATGTTTCAAATAGTGATTAGACGATTGTCTTACATATTGAGTGCTTGATCGTAAGCGTCAAGTACACTCTCTTTCATCATTTCGGATAAGGTAGGGTGTGGGAAGATTGTATGCATCAACTCTTCCTCAGTTGTTTCCAAATTCATCGCGACTACAAAGCCTTGAATAAGCTCAGTAACTTCCGCACCAACCATATGTGCGCCCAGCAGTTCACCAGTCTTTTTATCAAAAATGGTTTTGACCAAACCTTCTGGTTCACCCAAGGCAATCGCCTTACCATTGCCCATGAATGGGAAGCGGCCGACACGAATGTCTTTACCAGCAGCTTTCGCGGCTTTTTCGGTCAAACCAACGCTCGCAACTTGTGGGTCACAATAAGTGCACCCCGGAATTTGCAGGTTGTTCATCGGATGTACGTCTTTGCCCGCAATCTTTTCGATACAAAGAACGCCTTCATGCTCAGCCTTGTGAGCCAACATTGGTGCGCCAGCAACGTCACCGATCGCATAAATGCCGGCTACGTTAGTTTTACAGAACCCATCAATTGAAATGAAGCCACGTTCTGTCTTTACACCTACTTTTTCCAAACCGATGTTTTCAACGTTGGCCATAACGCCAACTGCAGAAATCAATTTGTCAGCTTCAATAACTTGGCTCTGACCGTCTTTCAGCTCAACATGGGCTTTCACGCTCTTTGCAAGGTTCTCAACTTTTGAAACTTTCGCTTCTGTCAAAATTTTGATGCCACGTTTTTCCAAGCGCTTGCGAGCATGAGCAGAAATTTCTTCGTCTTCAACGGGCATGATCTGGCTCATAAGCTCAACCACGGTAACATCAGCGCCCATCGATGCGTAGAATGAAGCAAATTCAATGCCGATAGCGCCTGAACCCATCACAACGATAGACCTGGGCATCTCTTGAGGCACAAGTGCTTCAAAGTATGTCCAAATATTCTTACCATCTGGCTCAATGCCCGGCAGCACGCGAGGACGAGCGCCTGTAGCAACGATTATGTGTTTCGCCGAATAAGTTCCATGTGGAAGAACGCCTTTTGGTGCTGGAACGGACGGTTCCATTACCTTTTTGGTCGATGCACCAACTTTGACCTCGCCTGGTTTTGTGATTTGTGCTTCACCCCAGATTACATCGATCTTGTTCTTCTTCATCAAGAAGCCAACACCATTGTTCATACGGGCAGCAATCGAACGTGAGCGTTTCACAACGTCAGAGATTTCAAATGTGAACTCACCCGACTTCAAACCGAAGTCCTTGGCATGTCCCATGTGGCTGTAAATTTCAGCGCTACGCAGCAATGCCTTTGTTGGGATACAACCCCAGTTAGAGCAAATGCCGGCTAGATGTTCGCGCTCTACAACAGCAACCTTCATGCCCAGTTGTGCGCCGCGAATTGCCGCAACGTAACCACCAGGTCCGCCGCCAATAACAATCACATCATACTGATTAGCCATATTCTTTTCCTTATCGTGATCACTCAACCAAGATTAGTCGAGCGACAAAATTTCTCTAGCAATTAGCGCGAGTGTCTCACCAAGAGCACGTGTATTCTCTGCATCCATGTGAATGCCGTCAGTTGCGGCGTCTGCAACAACAACAGTGGCAGCATCGAAAAAGCTTACGCCTTGCTCGACGCAAATTTCTTGATACTTCTCCGCATATTCTTTTGAAAGTTCGATTGAGCCTTCAAATTGGTCACCTGCAAATGAATCGCCACGTTCCACAGTGAGTGGTGGCGACACCACCAGAATCTCAGGAGCAGCGTGAGCGTCATTGTACTCGAACGATTTTGTAATCTGAATGAGCCGTTTAATGCCTTGCGCCGAACCCGATGAGTTCCCGCAAACATGCGGTTTCATATCATTGGTACCAAGAACAATGATCACAAGATCAAGTGGTTCATGCGTCGCCAACAAAGTCGGCAACACTCTAGTTCCATTTCGATCAGTAGGGCTCGAATAGTCATCGAACATAGTCGTCCGACCATTCAAACCCTCAGCATAAACATGCACTTGCTCGCCAAGCTCATTCTGAAAAGCATTAGGCCAAATGTCTTCAAACCCGTGACGAACGCCAGTTGCGGCGTTCGCACCCCAAGTCAAAGAATCCCCAAAGGCAAGCACGTGTTTCATGTCTAAGTCCTAAGCCAGCATCATCACTGGATTTTCGATCAATTGTTTAAATACACCAAGTGCTTGTGCGCCGAGAACGCCGTCAACGACACGGTGATCGCATGACATGGTAACAGTCATGAAATTACCAACGCTGATTTCGCCGTTATCGACAACAACGCGTTCTTCACCCGCACCAATAGCTAGAATAGAGCCATGTGGAGGATTGATAACAGCTTGGAAGTTGGTGATGCCGAACATACCAAGGTTAGAAACTGAAGTTGATCCACCTTGATATTCATGCGGCGCCAGTTTCTTCGACTTTGCACGTTTTGCAAGATCTTTGACTTCAGCTGAAATCTGACGAAGCGTTTTTGTTTCCGCCTTGCGAACAACTGGAGTGAACAAACCACCTGGAACAGAAACGGCTACAGCCACATCAGAGTGATGATGCTTAAGCGTGTTTTCGCCTGCCCAAGATGCGTTCGCATCCGGAATTTCTTGCAACGCCATTGCCCAAGCTTTCATGATGAAATCATTCACTGAAAGTTTAAATTCTGGGCGACCATTCTCATCTTTGCCGGCGGTTGCGTTGATGTTGCCACGTGCTTCAAGCAACGTGTCCAAACGGCAATCTAGGCTCAGATAGAAGTGAGGAACAGTTTGCTTCGCTTCTGTGAGACGAGCCGCGATGACCTTACGCATGCCATCATTTGGCACAACATCGTAAGAGCCTTCTTCGTAAAGCGCTGTCACTTGCGCATCGCTCATGCCTGTAGCCACAGCTGCAGTTGGCGCAGCGCCAGCCGCAACTTGCGGAATACCTTCGCGAAGTGCTTTTTCGATATCGCGTTTAACTACACGACCTTTAGGGCCGGTGCCCGTCAGCAAATTTACATCAATGCTGTTTTCAGTTGCAAGTCGGCGTGCCAATGGTGAAGCGAATGTTCGCGCACCTGACGCTACTTTTGCTACAGGAGCTGCAGTGGAAACTGGAGCTGTTGCGGCGGCAGCAGGCGTCGTCGCAACAGGCGCTTCAGCTGCTACAGGCTTTTCTGCTTTGGCAGCTGTCGGAGCAGGCGCAGCAGAAACTTCACCGATGTCCCCTGCACTTTCTCCATCTTCAAGCAACACAGCGATTACTGTGTTGACTTTGACGCCTTCGCTACCTTCTGCAACTAAGATTTTACCAACAGTGCCTTCATCAATGGATTCAACTTCCATTGTGGCTTTATCGGTTTCAATCTCGCAGATAACATCACCAGAAGAGACACTGTCACCTTCTTTAACGTTCCACTTGGCCAGGTTGCCCTCTTCCATAGTTGGCGACAGGGCTGGCATTGTAATATTGATCGTCATGTTCGATCTCTTCCCTTGTTTCCCCGACTAGCGGTAAGTGACTTCGTTGACTGCGTCGATAACGTCTTTAACAGTTGGCAATGCCAACTTCTCAAGGTTCGCCGCATATGGCATTGGCACATCTTTACCCGTGACGCGCATTACAGGTGCGTCTAGGTAATCAAATGCTTCGTCCATCAAGCGTGCTGAAATCTCAGAGCCGATTGAGCCCTGAGGCCAACCTTCTTCAACAGTTACGCAACGACCCGTTTTCTTGACTGAATCCACAACCGTTGGCATGTCCAGCGGACGCAAGGTACGTAGATCGATCAGCTCAACATCCACGCCAGCAGCAACAAGTTTCTCTGTTGCTTCAGTTGCGTAGCGCATACCCATTGAGTGAGAAACGATTGTTACATCAGAACCTTGACGAACAACCTTTGCTTTGCCCAAAGGAACAGTCCAGTCGTCCATATCGGGAACATCAAAAGTTGTTCCATAAAGCAACTCGTTTTCCAAGAACACAACAGGGTTTGGGCTGCGGATTGCTGACTTAAGCAAGCCTTTTGCATCTGCCGCAGTGTATGGTGACACGACAATCAAACCAGGAATGTGCGCATACCATGCGGAGAAATCTTGGCTGTGTTGTGCGCCAACGCGTGATGCGGGGCCATTAGGACCGCGGAAAACGATTGGTGACGTCACCTGCCCACCCGACATGTAATGTGTCTTGGCAGCAGAGTTGATGATTTGGTCAATTGCCTGCATGGCGAAGTTGAATGTCATGAACTCAATCACTGGTTTCAAGCCAGCAAATGCAGCACCAACACCAAGTCCGGCAAAACCGTGTTCTGTAATCGGTGTATCGATCACACGACGTTCGCCAAATTCTTGAAGCAAACCTTGGGTTACTTTGTAAGCGCCTTGGTACTCAGCAACTTCTTCGCCCATCACAAACACATCACCATCAGCGCGCATTTCTTCAGCCATCGCATCACGAAGAGCTTCACGAACTGTGGTTGGAACAAGTTCCACACCCTCAGGTACTTCTGCGTCAGCCTGTGGAACAAATACTGGCGCTGCAGGAACAGCTTCACCGTCTGTTTCCGCCGCCGCAGGCGCCTCTGAAGTTGCTGCCGGTGCTGCATCAGCAGCTGGTGCAGCTGGCACCTGAATATCGTCAGCGCTTTCGCCTTCTTCAATCAATACAGCAATCAACGTGTTTACTTTCACGTCTTGAGTACCCTCAGCGATGAGGATTTTCCCCACTTTGCCTTCGTCAACAGCTTCAACTTCCATTGTCGCTTTGTCAGTTTCGATCTCAGCAATTACGTCACCTGAAGTAACAGTATCACCCTCTTTGACCAACCACTTGGCAAGGTTACCTTCTTCCATCGTAGGCGACAGAGCAGGCATCAAAATTTCTATTGGCATATCTTTTCTCCTGTTCCGTCCGCTTAAACTGTAATCTCTGTGTAGAGTTCGCTTGGATCCGGCTCAGGATCGTTTGTGGCGAAATCAGCAGCTTCTGAAACGATAGCGCGAAGTTCTTTGTCCAGAGCTTTTAGCTCTTCTTCCGTCGCCCAATCGTTGTCCAAGATACGAGCCTTAACTTGCTCGATTGGATCACGTTCACTGCGCATAGACTGAACTTCGTCTTTCGAACGGTATTTCGCTGGATCAGACATTGAGTGACCGCGGTAGCGATATGTCTGCATTTCAAGAATGTAAGGACCATTGCCTTCGCGAGCATGTTTCATTGCCCGTTCAGCGGCTTCTTTCACCATACGAACATCCATGCCATCAACTTGCTCGCCGGGAATGCCAAACGAAGCGCCACGTTGTGACAAGTCTGTTGTAGCGGCAGCGCGCTCAAGGCTAGTGCCCATTGCGTATCTGTTGTTTTCAATGACGTAGATAACTGGCAACGACCAAAGCTTGGCCATGTTGAAGCTTTCGTACACTTGACCTTGGTTAGATGCGCCATCGCCAAAGTAGGCAAGGCTCACTGTATCTTCACCACGGTACTTGGCTGCGAAAGCAAGCCCCGTACCAAGACTAACTTGGGCGCCCACGATGCCGTTACCGCCGTAGAAGCGTTCTTCATTAGAGAACATGTGCATTGAGCCGCCCTTGCCTTTCGACAAGCCGTTCTTACGACCGGTTAGTTCAGCCATTACTGCTTTTGGATCAAGTCCAACGATCAACATATGTCCGTGATCGCGGTAACCTGTGATTGAAGCATCGCCTTTTTCAGACGCCATGTGCATGCCAGTAACAACAGCCTCTTGGCCGATGTAAAGGTGACAGAAACCACCAATCAGACCCATGCCGTACATTTGACCTGCTTTTTCTTCAAAGCGTCGAATGAGCAACATTTCGCGGTATGCGTAAAGATCTTCATCTTTGGTGAACTCTGGGGCGTTCGTTTTAGCTGAACTTCCCTTTGCGTCAGTCTTTTTAGCCATTGGCCTCTCCAACTTTGCACTTGCAAATCAGAGCAAAATCACTTGCTCATCAAAAGCGCTAACTTCACGTTTGTGACATCATATCGCCATGCTTAATAAGACAACAGCCCTGCCACAATCGGACAAAAGAGCGTAAACATTTGAAAACATGAGATATTACAATTAACTCAAAACCAGTTGATTGGATTTGATAACTCAATTTCAGTTAATCTTGAATTACGGGAATGATTACGTCTTTGGGCCCAGCCCAGCCAAGTAAACCTCGCGCCTTTTCGGTCAGCAAATCAGGATCTAGCCTATTGCTAGCCAACAAGGAATTCCTGTTTTGAGCAACCGCGATCCTATCGTCCAAAGAAGCGTTTTCCGCCTGCAATTCAACAACTTGAAGATTGAAAGCATCCTGGGACTTTATGCCGAAATTTCCTTCGACAAGATGATAGCCCAAATAACCTTGAAATGCGACGAGGCAAATAGCGATAGCCAACTTGTTTCGTAGTGAAGGTCTTCTTTGACGTGTAGACATAGATAATAGGTACCAGTTACTCAGTCTTTGCATCAATATGCACACAAGCCGTTAATGGTCTGTTGAGAACTGCGAAGCGGACACAAAAAAGGCGCCGCTCGGAAAAGCGACGCCCACAAACTTTGAGACTTTTAAGAGAATTAGCTCTTCAAGATGCTACGGCCAGCATATGCAGCGCTGTAGCCCAATTGCTCTTCGATACGAATGAGTTGGTTGTATTTCGCCATACGGTCAGAACGAGCTAGTGAGCCCGTTTTGATTTGACCACAACCGAGCGCAACAGCAAGATCAGCAATTGTAGAATCTTCAGTTTCACCAGAACGGTGAGACATAACTGACGTGTAGTTCGCTTTGTGAGCCATATCTACAGCGTTCAAAGTCTCTGTTAGCGTGCCGATTTGATTCACTTTTACGAGAATTGAGTTTGCAACACCCATCTGGATGCCTGAGCTCAATCGCTCTGAGTTTGTCACGAATAAATCATCGCCAACCAACTGGCACTTATTGCCAATTTCTTGAGTAAGTGATTTCCAGCCATCCCAATCGTCTTCGTCCATGCCGTCTTCGATGGAAATAATTGGATAGTTGCCAACCAGATCAGCCAAGTAGCGAACCATTTCGTCGCTACCAAGTGTCTTGCCTTCGCCTTTAAGGTTGTATGTGCCGTCCGAATAATACTCAGATGACGCACAATCCAAAGCAAGGAACACATCTTCGCCCGGCTTGTAGCCAGCTTTTTCGATCGAAGTCATGATGAAATCAAGCGCAACTGTTGTCGAAGACAGGTTTGGAGCAAAGCCACCCTCGTCACCAACATTTGTGTTGTGACCTTCAGCTGCCAAACCTTTTTTCAAAGTATGAAAGATTTCAGAACCAATGCGAACTGCATCAGTCGCTGATTCAGCTCCAACTGGCATAACCATGAATTCTTGAATATCAATTGGGTTGTCTGCGTGTTCACCACCATTGATGATGTTCATCATTGGAACTGGAAGTAGATGCGCGTTTGAACCGCCAATATAGCGGTAAAGCGGCAATGCTGATGATTCTGCAGCAGCTTTTGCCACAGCCATTGAGACGCCAAGGATCGCGTTCGCGCCCAAATTTGCTTTATTTGGCGTGCCATCTAGATCAATCATCACTTGGTCGAGTGAACGTTGATCAAGCGCGTCCATACCCTGGATCTCGTTGAAGATGTGTGTATTCACAGCATCAACGGCTTTGGTTACGCCTTTACCGTGGTATTGCTCTCCGCCGTCGCGAAGCTCAACAGCCTCGTGTGCGCCCGTTGATGCACCAGATGGAACCGCTGCGCGGCCGAATGATCCATCATCAAGAACAACATCGACTTCTACAGTTGGATTTCCACGGCTGTCAAAAATTTGACGGCCAGTTACATCAATAATGGCGGACATTGCAGTCTCCTAAAAGTTGTGATTTGGCGCTGTATTAGAACTAATTGATGACAATGGGAAGTCTGTTTGCACCAAAATCGGCCAATGGAGTCCTAACAATGTATACATTGAGGTGTAAATTGACACTTAGAGCGTCAGAATAACAACAAAACACCGAAAACGAAGCGCTAGTTGTAGCAGGTACAATGGCAACCCAACCAACAACTTCTTCATCTTAACTCTTGCCATAGCCCCTTTAATCGTTATTTTACGATAAAGCATACGGAGTAAGACATGCCGCTAGAACTGCCAACAGACAACATCGAAATCGTGCACCATGCCAACTGGCTTAACGAAAACTGTCCGTGCACATCGTTGGATCGTCAACTCCTTCCAAACATAAAGGCAGCAAGCGCGCTATTCTCCGAAACACCAGTTTTTATTTCCCAAACTGAACTGGACCAAATGAAGCAGCAGATATCCGCCTTGGAAACTGTGATTAGCAACCCCAACTATCAGAGCAAAGTACTGCAGCAAAGTCCGGCAATCGCTAGTATTGAAGCGAAGTCAAAGGGTGTATTTATGGGCTATGACTTTCACATGAGTGATGCAGGTCCTAAACTCATAGAAATCAACACTAATGCCGGCGGTGCAAACTTCGTGGATGCACTGTATCGTGCACAAAATGCGTGTTGCATTGGCGACCATCCGCTCGACAATACCAACTTCGATCATACTGTGATTGAAATGTTTCACAAAGAGTGGATGCAATCCGGTTTGGAAGGGCAGCTAAAAACGATAGTGATCGTAGACGAAGCGCCAAAAGAACAATTCCTATTTCCCGAGTTTGAAATGCTACAGTCTTCTCTTAAAACGCATGGATTAACAGCCCATATTGCGGCGCCAGAAGAACTGGAGTTCATCAACGGCAAACTGATGTTTGGCCAGCTTGAAATTGATCTAGTCTACAATCGCTCGGTCGACTTCTACTTCGAAAAGCCAGACCATTCTGCTCTCAAGTCGGCATTTGAACACAAAGCGGCTGTGATCACACCCAACCCCCGCGATCATGCGCTTTTTGCTGCAAAGAGCAATCTTGAAAAGCTCTCAAATCCAGTTTTCCTACAAGAACTCAGAATCGATACTATCACAATCAACGCGTTGAAAATACTTCCTAAAACCATACGAATGACTACAGAAAACGCTGATGAACTATGGTCTAAACGGAAAAAACTGTTCTTCAAACCAGTCGCCGGAAACGGCGGTAAAGCGGTTTATCGTGGTGACAAAATTACCAAGAAAACATGGGCAAATATCCTTGCGAATGATTATGTTGCCCAAGAGCTTGTGGCACCAAAGGTACGCAACGCCAAAAATGAAAACGGTGATGGAAGCTCACTGCTCAAGTCAGACATTCGCTTGTATACCTATGATGGCGAAGTTTTGATTGCAGCAGCGCGGCTGTACATGGGACAAACCACCAACTTCCGCACAGCTGGTGGCGGCTTTGCACCTATCTATATCGCATAAAAATGGCCGCCAGCGGCGACCATCATTTATTCTTTATCTAGCTTATGCTGATCCAGCGATTTGTCGGCCATTTTTGAAAGCTTTGCCACTTTCGTTTTGGTCGACTTAGTTTGCCCAAACTTGGCACGATTGGCTTCGGCTTTCGTTTCTTTGTCGGCTCGCGCTTTGTGTTTGCGAGCCTGACGAAGATTAACAATCTCAGCCAACAACCTCTCCTTAGACTAAACGGCTCTGTTCCACTGCAGCTTCGATAAACGAAGAGAACAATGGATGAGGCTCAAACGGACGAGACTTAAGCTCTGGGTGATATTGAACGCCAATGAACCAAGGGTGGTCTGTACGCTCAACAATTTCAGGCAGCTTGCCGTCAGGTGATAGACCGGAGAACAACAGACCGTTGGCTTCCAACACTTTGCGATAGCCCATGTTGACTTCCCAACGGTGACGATGACGTTCAGAAATCTCTGTACCGCCATAAATGTCAGCAACTCGGCTTCCGCGCACCAACTGCGCAGGGTACGCCCCTACCCGCATTGTGCCACCAAGATCAGTACCATCTGTACGTTCTTGCTTCTGGTTGTCTTTGGTCCACTCGGTCATCAAGCCAACAACTGGTTCTTTTGATTCACCGAACTCAGTTGAACCTGCATCTGTAATACCAGCAGTATTACGAGCAGCTTCGATACATGCCATTTGCATGCCGAAACAAATACCGAAATAAGGAACATCACGAAGACGCGCAAATTTAGCAGCTGCTATCTTGCCTTCTGAACCACGCTCGCCAAAGCCACCCGGCACAAGAATGCCGTGAATGCCTTCGAGGTGTGGCGCTGGATCGTCGTTTTCAAAGATCTCAGAATCAAGCCACTTCAGGTTCACTTTGACTTTATTGGCAATACCGCCGTGTACAAGTGCTTCGGAAAGCGACTTATAGGCATCCAAAAGACCCGTATACTTACCAACGATAGCAATATTGACTTCGCCATCTGGGTTATGAATACGATCAGATACTTCAAGCCATTTGCTCAAATCAGGCTTAGTTGCTGTGTCCAAGCCAAAGGCATTGAGCACTTCAACGTCCAAGCCTTCATCATGATATGCAATTGGCACATCATAAATGCTCTTTACGTCCAACCCTTGGATAACGGCGCTTTCACGCACGTTGCAGAATTGAGAAAGCTTGCGACGCTCGCCTTCAGGGATCTCACGATCACAACGAACAAGCAAAATGTCTGGCTGAATACCGATTGAGCGAAGCTCTTTCACAGAGTGTTGAGTAGGCTTTGTTTTAAGCTCACCTGCACTTGGAATGTATGGCATCAGGGTTAGGTGAACATAGATTGCGTCGCCACGTGGCAATTCATTGCCAAGTTGGCGAATAGCTTCAAAGAAAGGAAGCGCTTCAATGTCACCAACGGTGCCACCAATTTCGCAAAGAACGAAATCAAAGTCATCATTGTCTGAAAGGACGAAGTTCTTAATCTCATCCGTCACATGCGGAATAACTTGAACAGTGGCGCCTAGATAGTCGCCACGTCGCTCTTTCGCGATGATGTTCGAGTAAATACGACCGGTTGTAATGTTGTCCTGCTGATTAGCAGAACGACCTGTAAACCGTTCATAATGTCCAAGATCAAGGTCAGTCTCTGCGCCGTCATCGGTCACAAATACTTCGCCGTGTTGATAGGGTGACATTGTACCAGGATCAACGTTTAGATAGGGGTCGAGCTTCCGCAGGCGGACTTTGTAGCCACGCGCTTGAAGTGCCGCACCAAGTGCAGCTGAAGCTAGTCCCTTACCTAATGAAGAAACCACGCCACCAGTAATGAATATATACCGAGCCATGGGCCTAAACCTTAATGCTGAATTCGAATGATTCGAAGTAAAAACTTCGCGTTTAACCCAAAAAAAGACGGGGGCTATAAACCCCCGTCTCAATTTCTAGAACTTTCACCAACTCTATTGGGAAGGAGTTCCCTCAGTTGTTGTCGTCGTGTCTGCTTCGGGCACCGGCAAATCAAGGCCGTTTGAATCAGCACCGGTTTCACCGCTTAGCTGGTTCAAAGCATCAAGCACAGTCACGTCACCGTCTGTTTGCTCAGTTGCTTGCTGAAGAATTGAACTCGACTCGTTATTCAATTGACCCAAAACAGTTAGGCCAATTGAAGTCGCAAAGAATAGCGCCGCCAAAATGCCTGTTGTTTTCGTCAATAGGTTTGCAGAACCACGTGCAGACATAAGTCCACCGCCGCCACCGCCGCCAATACCTAGCGCGCCACCTTCTGAACGCTGTAGTAAAACCACCGTAATTAGGGCGATTACAATGAAAAGGTGCGCAACAATAAGAACTGTTTCCATTTTGGAAATCTTCTCTTGAGTTAGTTTTTGAATTTTGCGGTTCTACACAACTAGACGGCAATTGACCAGAGGCAATCGCTATTTAGTGCACTCATAAGGTTAAGCGGCTGAAATAATGCCCCAAAAATCCTCTGCTTTGAGGCTTGCTCCGCCAACTAAAGCGCCGTTTACGTTCTCTACGCCCAGCAATTCCTTGGCATTTGCAGGTTTAACCGAACCACCATAAAGAATTTGTACTTTTTCGCCTTGCCCACCAAACTTGTCAGCCAGAGCTGCACGAAGCGCATTATGCATCTCCTCTACATCATCAACAGAGGCTGTTTTGCCAGTGCCTATTGCCCAAATTGGCTCATATGCGACAACAATTGACTGATCAGGGCCAAAACTAGGACAAGAATCAATTATCTGATCCACGACAACTGAAATCGCATTGCCGCTTTCTCGTTGCTCAAGTGATTCACCGCAGCAAACGATGGGAATGATCCCACCTTCAAGAGCAGTCGCCGCCTTAGCTTTGACATCTGCATTGCTTTCACTATAGGCACCACGGCGCTCAGAATGCCCAACGATCACATATTTACCGCCAGCTTCTTCAATCATTGAAACGCTGATATCACCTGTGTAAGCGCCACTTTTTTCGGCGTGGCAGTTCTGTGCACCAGTCTCAACACCACTATCGTCCAGCAATTCGCTGACCCGATGAAGCAACGTGGATGGCGTGCAAATCGCAACTTCAACATTCAAATCACTTTGGACAATCCGGTCTTTAATGATTTCAACTTCCAAAAACGAAGCTGCATCGCCGTTCATTTTCCAATTTCCAGCGATTAAAGGGGTGATTTGGTTGGTCATTCTGGTTCCTTGCGAAATAAAATTAGCCTTAGTGTCAAAAGTGCCCATTTGGTCTCTTGCGGTAATCTACACACCCTGTCTATTATGCGCCGCTCCATGCTAGGGCAAATCTTAGCTGGAATTAGACAATAATAATAAATGGATGCGAAATGCTAGACTCCTTTAAACGTGCTTCGAACAGTTGGATCGCCAAAATCTTTATGGGCATCTTGATCCTGAGTTTCGGTCTTTCTGGTATCGCATATGTATTCCTAGATCTAGGGAGTTCAACCATTGGCCGTGTAGGCAATGAGTCTATATCAACTGTTGAGTTCGAGCGCGCCTATCGCAGCCAACTCAATAATTTCGCAAATCAATATGGTCGCGTCCCTACTCCAGAACAAGCTGCTGCGTTTGGCATTCCTGGCGAAGTCCTAAATAGCCTATCTGGCACAGCTACATTGGATAACCTAATCACTGCATATGGCGTTGGCGCGTCAGATGAAATGGTTGCGACTGCTATTTCAGAAGATCCAAATTTCTCAAGCACATTGGGATTGTTTGACGAAGGTCGTTTCAACCAAATCTTGGCGCAAAGCGGCTACACACA
>Ga0315336_1002030_pt1 | contig 33741 bp, 26 predicted proteins | sample ASW5metaG_FD_204512 | JGI IMG/M metagenome (GOLD analysis project Ga0315336, IMG submission 204512) | Ammonia-oxidizing marine archaeal communities from Monterey Bay, California, United States - ASW #5 | ecosystem: Environmental > Aquatic > Marine > Intertidal zone | place: USA: California...
GTTGCGCGCGATGCCGAACGATCCCTTGAGGATGCCGCCGTAAATTTGTGCTTCACCGATGCTGAGCGCCAGCGTCCCGCTGCGCAGGTTGGCGCCGAGCGCGGTGCGGCCGAGTTTCGAGGACCCGATGGTGACCTTTGCTGCCGACAGCCGCATGTCGAGATCGGTGGCGGACAAGCCGCGCAGGTCGAACAGTTGCCGGTTCCAGTCGCGCGCGCCGCTGGCGACGAGGCGGATTGTGTCGATGTAAGGCGTGAAGTCGAGCGCATCGGCGGCGAGGGTGGCCTGCACCGTCTGCCGGTCATTGTTGCTGTAGGTGATGACACCTTCGGCGGTGTTGCCATCGAGTTCGAGATTGACGTTGGTCAGCGAGACCGACTCGCCGACCACATTGGTGCGGGCCTTGAGCGCGAATCGCCCCAGCCCCCCGGTGCCGGGTGTGGTTTGTCCGGTCCAGCGCAGCGCGTTGCGCAGTGACGGGCTATCGGCAGTGAGGGTGCCGTCCATTAGCAGGCTGGCGCGGTTGGCGAGCGCGCCATCGAACGCGAATTTCAGCGGCGAACTTGCAACACGAACCTTGATGCCGGAGCGGTCACCGGACAAAGCGGCAATAAAGTCGGTAATGCTCAGGCTGCCGTCGACGAGTTCACCCCGCCAGTTGAACTGGCCGGTGGCGGCGAACGAGCGCGAGATCGATGGCCATGCGAGCGAGAGATCGATGCCGTTGACGGTTTCGGCAATATCGCGGGCATCGTTCTGATAGGTGAGGACGCCGTCCTTGATGCGGATTTCGGAAAACGACACCGGGCTGTCGATGCCGGGCTTGATGGTGCGCGCCAGCGTCTCGACGATGGCGCTCCAGTTGCTGTGGCCGTCGGCGGCGCGCTTCACGTTGATACGCGGATGCTGCAGCGTCACGTCGGCGATTTCATAACGCCGCATCAGCAGCGGCAACAGGCGCAGGTTCGCCGTCAGTTCATCGACCGTGAGCGGCTCATCGGCGACGCCGCTGCCGCGCGAGCTCGCGCCTTTCAGTCCGACCTGCCGCAATGTGATGGAGCTGCCGGGGAAAACCGAAACGCGCACATCGCCATTGACCATCAGGTCGAGGCCGGTTGCGGCGCGAATCTGCTTTTCGACCGAAAGCCGCACGGCGTTCGGGTCGATCATCCAGGAAATGGCGATCAGGCCGAGCAGCGCTGCGGCAAGAAACGCCGCAATCGGCATCCCCAGGCGCTTTATCCCTTGGGCCATCGTCAATGAGTTCATCCGGTAAGTTTGCGGTCTGAAGGCACCGGCAGGTTTCCCGCCGCGGCGCAGGCTGCAACTTGATTGCTTTTCTTGACGCTTTCAAGGCCATCCGAAGCCCTAAAGCCTGCAATCGCGCGTCAAAACCAAAGGTATTCGAAGGTGTTCGGACCAGATGACGCGCGGGACCGGAGCGCTGGAAAGTCGCCGGAGCGGGGCGCGGCGCGGCAATTGACGCGCCTTGAAGGTTTCGCCTAATAATCGCCCGGACCAGGCGGGCGACCGTCATTTTCCTCCATCAGGTTGCACGCTCATGAACAAGGTTTACCCCGACGCGAAATCCGCGCTCGAAGGCGTTGTCAAAGACGGCATGATGATCATGTCCGGCGGTTTCGGTCTCTGCGGTATTGCCGAGACCCTGTCCGACGCGTTGCGCGAAACCGGCGTCAAGAACCTGACGGTTGTGTCGAACAACGCCGGTGTTGACGGCATCGGTCTCAGCCGCCTGCTGGAGACCCGGCAGATCAAGAAAATGATTTCGTCCTATGTCGGCGAGAACAAGCTGTTCGCGCAGCAGTATCTCGCCGGTGAACTCGAACTCGAGTTCAATCCGCAAGGAACGCTCGCCGAGCGCATTCGCGCGGGCGGCGCCGGCATTCCGGCGTTCTACACCAAGACCGGTGTGGGCACGCTGATTGCCGAGGGCAAGGAAGTGAAGGAATTCAACGGCGAGAAGTACATCATGGAGACCGGCCTCGTCGCCGATCTCGCCATCGTCCACGCCTGGAAGGGCGATACCGCCGGTAACCTCGTGTACCGCAAGACCGCGCGCAACTTTAACCCGATGATGGCGACGGCGGCGAAGGTCACCATCGCGGAAGTCGAGCATCTGGTGCCTGCCGGCGAGATCGATCCCGATCACATCCACACCCCCGGCATTTTCGTACAGCGCATGATCGCGGTCGATCCGCAGCTGAAGCGGATCGAGCAACGCACCCTGCGCAAGCGCGCGTAACTGATTTTCTGAAGGAGAGCCCCATGGCCTGGACCCGTGAACAGATGGCAGCGCGCGCGGCAAAAGAACTGCGCGACGGCTATTACGTCAATCTCGGCATCGGCATTCCGACGCTGGTCTCGAACTACATTCCGGACGGCGTCGATGTCGCGCTTCAGAGCGAGAACGGCATGCTTGGCATGGGTCCGTTTCCGTATGAAGGCGATGAAGATCCCGATCTCATCAACGCCGGCAAGCAGACCGTGACCGAACTGCCGGACACCAGCTATTTCTCCAGCGCGGATTCGTTCGCGATGGTGCGCGGCGGCCATATCGACCTGTCGATTCTCGGCGCGATGCAGGTTGCCGAGAACGGCGATCTCGCCAACTGGATGATTCCCGGCAAGATGGTGAAGGGCATGGGCGGCGCGATGGATCTCGTCGCCGGCGTCAAGCGCGTCGTCGTCGTGATGGAGCATTCGGCCAAGGACGGCGCGAAGCTGCTGCATCGCTGCAATCTGCCGCTGACCGGCGAGCGTGTCGTCGACATGGTTGTCACCGATTTGGCGGTGTTCACCATCGACAAGCACGGCAAAGACGGCATGGCGCTGATCGAGCTTGCCGATGGTGTGACGCTGGAAGAAGTGAAGGCGAAAACCGAAGCGACTTTCCGGGTTGCGCTGAAGAACACTTAAGCGCCTTGCGGCATCATCGCCGGTTCAAAAATCCGGGATTCTGCCCGAACGGCAGTTGCGAACCCACGTCGGTGTCGAGGGTCGCAGATGGCTGCACGAAACCGGCTGACAGCGACAGGCTGATGTTCGACGTCGGTTTGAACGCGATTCCGGCGTTAACGCTGGTCGCAAGCGTGCTGCTTCGCTCGAGGCCGGGTGTCACGAGCGACGTAAATACGTCCGGCGTCGTTCGAAGCGAGCTGACGCTTCCGAACAATGTGACCGGCGTGTCGCCGAGGCTCTTGAAGCTGTAGGCGTACTGCGCGCCGTCGGACGACAATCCGCTGCCGCCGGTCAATGCGCTGGCGGCAAAGCCACCCCCAGCAAAACTGTTGCTGAATGAATTTGCCGGTATGCTGAAGCTGCTGAACGAAAAGCCCTTGCGGAAGCCGTCCTCATCCGGAGTGCTTCCCCAATATTGCGTCGTGATGTTGCCGCCATATCCGAAAGTTCCACCTGGAACCCAGTAGGGGATTGGCGCGACCTGGGCCTGCGCGGCAGACGCCATCAGATACAGCGTGGCGGCAAGGGCAAGCCCACGTTTGGCTGCGGCTCGGTATCTCAGTACATCCATCATCTCGTACATTATATCGCTGTGGTGAACCCAAGCCCAGCCGGTTCAGAACAAATTATGCAGGTCCCTGCGGGATGTCCGAGAACCGCGTCAGCCATGCGACCGGGCCGATGCTCGCTGCCACGATCAGAAGTGCGGCCAGCGCGCCGTCCTCGAAGCTGCCACGGCTGGCATATTGATAGATCGAGGTCGCCAGCGTCTCGACATTGAGTGGACGCAGCAGCAGCGTTGCCGGCAATTCCTTCAGGCAATCGACGAACACGACGATGGCTGCGCCCAGCAACGCCGGGCGCAGCAGCGGCAGGTGAATCCGCCGCATCGCTGTGATCTGTCCGGCGCCGGCGCTGCGCGCGCTATCGTCATAATCGAACGGGATACGTTCGAAGCCGGCTCGCAGAAATCCGGTGGGTACTGCGAGAAAGCGGATCACATAGGCTGTGACCACAGCCGCTCCCGAACCCATCAGCAGGAGGCCGGGCAGTGCAAGTCCGAGCGATGCCGCAAGTGTGTTCAATGCGTTGTCGATTGCGAGCACCGGCGTCAGCAGTCCGAGCGCGAGCACCAGCCCCGGCAGCGCGTAACCTGTCTGGGCGATGTTGGACGCGAGCGCGCGCCATGAGCCGGGACGCCAGCGCGTCGCAAGGATTGTTGCCAGTCCGAGTGCGAGCGCCACCAGCGTGGCGAGCGCTGCGAACATCATCGAGTTGAATGCGTCGCGCCAGATCGCCGTATCCATCATCACCAACGAGCGGCGAACACTCTGCTGCAGCAGAAACAACAGCGGCACGATGAAGCCGAGCAGCACCGGCAGGGCGCATGCGGCGAAGGCCAGCCAGCCCCTGATCCCGGTGAATGGCGTGCGCGGTGTCAGCCGCGGACTTTCGGACGAGAATTCGGTGACGGCGTTGCGGCGGCCATAACGCTCCAAGGCGATCAGTCCGCCGACGATCACCAGCACCAGACATGACAGCTGCGCCGCGCCCGCAAGGCTGCCGCGATTGAGCCAGGTGGTGAAGATCGAGACGGTGAGCGTGCGCACGCCGAGATATTCGCTGGCGCCGATATCGTTCAGCGTTTCCAGCGCCACCAGAGCGAGGCCGACGGCCAGCGCCGGACGGGCCATCGGCAGCGAGATACGGCGAAACACGTTCCATCGTCCCGCGCCGAGCGTGCGCGCGGCTTCCGCGAATTCGGCGCTCTGCAACTGGAACGTCGCACGCGCGGAAAGATAGACATAAGGGTAGAGCACAAGACCGATGATGAAGATTGCGCCGGGCAGCGAACGCAGGCTGGGCAACAACGCCAGCGCATCGCGCGCGGGAATCCAAAGCGTCAGCGTGCGGTGGATCAGGCCGAGCGGCTCGAACAGATCGACATAGACATAGGCCGCAATGTAGGTCGGAATCGCCAGCGGCAACGGCAGCAGCCAGAGCAGCGCACCGCGACCCGGAAAATCATGCGACGACACCAGCCATGCGGTGCCCGCACCTGTGAGCAGCGCGACCGCTCCGACACCCATCAACAAGAACGCCGTGTCGCGCAACGCTTGCGGCAGCACATAGTCGATCAGATGCGGCCAGAGATCGGGCACAGGCTGCGCCGCGATGACAACAATCGCGAGCACCGGCAATGCGACAAGCGCGGCCGTAAAGATCGCCAGCGCGGAGACGGCGGGCTCTACGATGCGTGTGCTTGTCACGTTGGGAACGACGGATGTGGCTCAGGCCTCAATTATCGAACCCGACTTTATCGACCAGCGTCGAAGCCGACTTGCGGCTGGTTGCGATCTTGGCGATCGGCAGCGTGTCGGCGTTCAGCTTGCCGTAACCCGCGATGGTTGGATTGACCACGACACCGGCGCGCACCGGATACTCGTAATTGGCGTCGGCGTAGAGTTGCTGTGCCTTTTCACCGGCCAGCCATTCCATCAGCTTGACGGCGTTGGCGCGGTTCGGCGCGTTCTTCGCCAGTAGTACGCCGGAGAGATTCACATGGGTGCCGCCGCCTGCGAAGGTCGGCAGGATTACTTTAGTGGCTTCCGCCCACGGCTTCTTGTCGGCGTCGTGGTTCATCATCAGCGCCCAGTAATAGGTGTTGCCTATGCCGATGTCGCACTTGCCGGCCGCAACATCGCGCGCGGTTTCGCGGTCGCCGCCGGATGGCTTCTGCGCGAGATTGGCTTTCACGCCCCGCAGCCATTCTTCGGCTTTCGCTTCGCCATGATGTGCGACATAGGCCGCGAACAGCGCATTGTTGTAGATGTGCTGGCCGGAGCGGATGCAGATCTTGCCCTTCCACTTCGGGTCGGCCAGTTCCTCATAGGTGATGGCGTCCTGCTTCACGCGATCCTTCGACGCATAGATCACGCGCGCGCGCATCGAGATGCCGGCCCAGTGGCCGTCCGGATCGCGGTATTGCGCCGGCACGATCTTGTCGAGCGCATCGGATTTGATCGGCTGGGTCACGCCCGCATTCACGGCCTCGGCAATGCGGCCGACATCCACCGTCAGCAGCACGTCAGCGGGGCTGTTGGCGCCTTCCGCCTTCATCCGCTGCTCAAGACCGGAGCTTGCCGAGACCACATTGACCTTGATGCCGGTGTCCTTGGTGAAGGCGTCGAACAGCGGCTGCACCAGCTTGGTCTCGCGATAGGTGTAGACGTTGACCTCTTCCGCAGCTTGCGAAACAGACGGCGTGAGGCCGGTCCATGCGATGACGGTTGCGGCGGCGAGGGCGCGAGAAGAGATCATGGAACGGCTCCGGCAAGTGAATTACATTGCCGGTGTGAGTAGCGCAGCCCGTGCGTGGAACGGGCGCGGCGCAATGTCGCGAAAGCCAGAGTTTAGAGGGATTCCAGATCGGTTACGCGATGGCGCTGGCGTGCGAGAACACGACTTCGATCAGGGTGCCCGAATGCGGCGCGGTCTTGATATGGAATTGTGCGCGGTTGGCTTCCACCAGCGCCTTGGTCAGCGACAGGTTCACCACCGAGCCATCGGCGGTCTGGTCCGATGCGCCGGATGTGCGGAATGGCGCCATGGCCGCTGCGATCTCATTGTCGTTGAGACCGGCGCCGGTGTCGCGAACACGCAGCACGATGTCGCCGAAATCGGTGGTCGCCGTCGAGACGATGACCTGCCCGCCGGTATTGGCCAGATGGATCGAATTGCCGATCAGGTTCATGGCTATCTGGCGCAGCGCGCGGGCGTCGGCCTTCACGGTCGGCAGCGCATGGGCGAGCGAGGTGCGGATGATGATGCGCTCGCGGTTGGCCTGCGGCTGCATCACCGCGACGCATTGCTCGACCATGCTGTTGAGGTCCTGGTTTGCGAACGACAATTCCATCTTGCCGGATTCGATCCGTGACAGGTCGAGCAGGTCGTCGATGATCGTCATCACGCGCTGACCCGAGGCGCGGATGTCCTTCATGTATTCGACGTAGCGTTCGTTGCCGAGTGCGCCGAAGCGCTCTTCGATCATCACATCTGCAAAGCCGATGATCGCGCTGAGCGGCATGCGGACCTCATGGCTGATCCGCCCGAGAATGTCTGCTTTGGCGCTGGTTGCACGCTCGGCCTGCCGCCGCGCCTGTATCAGGTCGCCTTCGCCTTTTCTGGTCCGCGACAGGTCGCGGAAGATCGCGAAGAAACGCGCGCTGTCCGGCCGGGTGCGGCCGATGGTCATCGACAGCGGAATGACGCTGCCGTCGCGCGCGCGGCCCAGCATGTCGCGGTCGTGGTTGAGAAGGCTGGTGACCGCGGCAGTCCTGACCTCGCTCACATAGTCCTGCACCGCGCGCTGGCTGTCCGGTGCGAACAGGTCGCTGAAATTCAGCGCGGCCATGTCATTGTCGTCGCGGCCGAACAGAACTTCTGCGCTGCGGTTGCACGAGAGCAGCCGGCCCTCGCTGTCGAACACCACGACTCCTTCTGCGGTGGCGTCGAGAATGGTGCCGAGTTCTTCCGCCTGGGCGCTGTCGTTGCTAACGGAGGCCACCGGCGCAATTGCTACCGTTGCGGCGGGTTCGATAGGGGCTTCGACGCGTGGCTCGGCGCGCGGACCGGAAAACACCAGTGCGTGAGACGGCTCGCCGTCCCATGTGATGGCGAACAGCCGCGCATCGGCGGGTTCGCCTTTTTCCGGGCCGCTTTTGCTGGTGGCCGCGATCACGACCGGCGTGCCTGTTTCGGAGGTGCTGCTGGCAGTGCCTGCGCCGGCCTCGACGGTCAGCGCATCGAGACCGCCGGCCTCGGTGAGCGCATGAAGGTCGTCATATCCGGTGGAAGCGAGAAACGCCTTGTTGGCATAGAGCAAGCGGTCGAGCCGATACACCAGCACGCCCGCGGGCAGGCGATCGAGCAGTTGCGAGTCCTGTGCGGCATTCGCGCGCGGCAAAACCGGCTCGGGCTGGAGGAAAGCGGGAGGCTGTTCCAGCGCAGGTGCCTCGACAGCAGGAGAATGCTGCTCGGTGTCGTCGGCTGCGAACAATTCAGCGACCGACGCATCGGTCAGCGTTTCGTTTTCGGTTGCGTTGTCGAGGCGCGCCGACAGCCGCCGCGCCAGTTCGTCGAACGCGTTGCTCTCGACCGCCGTCAATCCGGACGATTTCGGTTCGGCTCCCGGAAACGGGACGACGTTCTGAGGAATGTCCACGGCAGCCTTCGCTTCGGTCTTGGTTTCGCTTTTGGGGAAACCGTCTTTCGGAAAATTGTCGTTCGGAAAGTTGTCTTGCACACTGCCGGCGGCGGGCATCGTGTCTGCCGGAGGCAGCGTGTCCTGTGGCGGCTCGTCCGCAATGTCGCCGGCGATCGGCTCGTGGTCTGCCAGATCTTGCAACGGCATCTCTTGAATCGTCACGTCAGCCATCGCCGGATCTTGCGGCGTGGATTCATGCGCCGGTGCCGCTGCGGATGGCTGCGATGAATACAGCATGTCGTCATGGCGCTGCGCGGCCAGCCGCGTCATGCCGTCGATGTCGCGGCAGATACCGAAACCGCGATAGCCGAGAAATTGTCCCGAGCTGTCGTAGATCGGCAGACCCGACAGTTCGACCGGCAGCCGCGCGCCTGCGCCGTCGGCGGGCCAGTTGACGACGATATTGCTCCAAGTCTCGCGGGTTGCGACCGCTGCCGCCACATGGCCTTCGGGATCGAGGCCCAGCGCGTTTGCGATCTCGCTCCACGGTCTTCCGAACGCAGCAGCAGTGCGCGCGCCGATCAGACGGGTAAATTCATCGAGGCCAAGCGAAAAGCGGCCGTCTTCGTCCATGTGCCACATGAAGCGCAGCGGATGCTGCCGTGGCGTCAGCGGCGGACCTTCCAGATCGAGCAGCGTTGTCGAAACATCGCCCGTGGGGATGTCTTGGGTAGCAGGCTTGCGGCGTTCGTCATCGATATAGATTCGGGTCACATGATCCAATGGCGCATCATGCTGTGCAGGCTCATCGCGCGGCGCGATCTGCTGAACCGGAGTTTCCCGTTCGGACGGCTCGTCGAACACCGAACTGAAAACATCGACCGGCATCACCTCGGCAAGTGTTTCAATTTCAGGCGTTTCAGTTTCAGGCGCTTCAGTTTCAAGTGCTTCAGGTTCGAGTGCTTCGCTGGATGCCTGATGCGACGAAACGCCGGTAACGACGGGCGCGATTGCTTCAGGCTGAACGGGCTCCATGGGTGTTTCGGGCGCAACAGCCACCGGCGTGGGCCGAGGCATTGGCTTCGGCACGACCACGGCGTCGATCAATGCGACCAGCGCGGTTTCCTCGCCGGTTCCGACGCGATGCACGGTGACACGGCCGAGAGTCGTCTGCAGCGTTGCCTGTCCGTCGCGCAACGCGCCGTGGCGCGCATCGTCGAAGCCGGGTCCGGTGAGATCGTTGAACAGGCCGGGAAAATTTTTCGAAAGCTCGTTGGCACCCGCCAACGCGCCGTTCGGCGTGAAGGTCATGGCGGGCATCGTGACGCTGTCGACGAGATGTGCGAGCCGTTCCGTCAGCGGCACGGCACGTCCGATGGCCTCGGTGGCGGCGATCAGTATTCCGGCTGTCCCGTCGGCGAAGGTGAGCCGCGCGCAGGAGCACGTCAGCAGGCGGCCGAGCGGAGCGCCGAAGCCGCGCAGCCGTTCGAGCCGTGGCGCGCCGGACTGCGACAGCCGTGCCGCGAGTTGCGCGGCCTGACGGCGATGCGGGTCGGCGGGGCCGATGGCTTTTTCGGACAAGGCTGCGGCGTTGCGTTCGCCGAACAGCCGCGCGCCGATCGTATTGGCCCAGAGAATATGCGCGCCGTCGAGCGACCAGACCCATGCAGGCAGGCCGCTCGTCGCAAGAGCCGCAAGGCGCGGATCGCGGATGCCATGGAGCTGGAAATCGGCTTCGCTCATGTTCGACAACGGGCCTGTCATTCGCTGTCGCGCCGGATCGCGGCGCGGGAGATGGGATTGGCAGCCTTAACAAATGATTAGTATGGCGCGGTTGCCGCAAGGTCCACCAGTGTGGTGTGAGACTACCCATCCAAACCCGCGATAACGTTAATTCGCCCGGTGTCCTGAACCTCGACGTCGTTCGGGCGTTGGGTGTTGCAAAAGATATTCAAACGTTCACGATACCCCTGCAGGAACTGTCGCTGCGCTGCGTCATATGCGGTGTCGCCCGGCGGTGAATTGCGCGACGGACGGGCCGTTCGAGTGGCACCGGCAACAGAGAGGATGCGACATGTCAGGCAATCAGTTCGAGATTCCGAAGGAAATGCGCTCGATGGCGGAAGCCAGTCTGGATCAGGCCCGCAAGGCCTTCGAATCCTTCATCAGCACCGCGCAGCAGACCGCGTCGGCGTTCGGCGGATCATCGTTCGGCGCGCCGGGCGAGGCGGCCAAGGACATCAGCGCCAAGGCCATCGGCTTTGCGGAGAAGAACGTGCAGTCCTCGCTGGCCTATGCGCAGCAGTTGATTCACGCCAAAGACCTGACCGAAGTGATGCGCCTCCACACCGAATATGTGCAGGGCCAGATGCGTGCTCTGGCCGAGCAGGCCAGTGAAATGGGGCAGACCGTGACCCGCGCGGCGATGGACGCTGCCAAACCCAAATAACCCGATCTGGACGCGTCAAACCGCCAATTCGTGCCTGATCCGGCAGCCATGCCGGGTCGGGCGAGCCTTGCGGACGGGTCTATTTTGTTGCAATGCACAAAATTCTCCGTATAGTGCCAAATAGATACTGACCTTGCGCCGGCCCTTGAGCCTTTCGCATCCAGTTGCGCCGTTCCGGCGGCTTCAATTCCACACACAAGGAATGCCCAGATGAGCGCGAACGATCCTTTTTCGGTTGTCCCCTTCAAGGTCCCAGAGCAGTTTCGCGCCTTCGCGGAAATGGGCGTTTTCCAGGCGCAGGACGGCTATCAGAAGCTCAAGGACGCGGCCGTTTCCAACAACGGAGCGTTGGAGGCGATGGTCACATCGGCCACCAAGGGGGCCGGCGACTTCACCTCGAAGGTGATCGGCATGGCCCAGACCAACACCGAAGCCGCCTTCGCCTTTACCCAGAGCCTGATGGGCGTGAAATCGCTGCCGGAAGCATTCGAGCTGATGAACGCCCATGCCCGCAAGCAGTTCGAAGTTCTGAGCGCGCAGACGCAGGATCTTGCCACGATGACCCACAAGGCGGCAGCTGACACGGTCGAGCCGATCGCCGCGAGTGCTGCAAAGGCCTTCAAGCCGGGCGTCTGAGCGCCACGTCTGTGACCGGATGCGGGTCATGCGGATGAACCGTTTCCGTATTCGCGGCCACCAATAGCGGGCTGTTCGCGGCGTGGTTTTGGTCGGTCAAAGCGGCTTGCCAAAGCGCGGCGTTGCACCTAGTTTCCCGCGAAATCGCCGCCCCCGGCGGAGCTGCCTGATGGCGGCGGTTCGATTGAAAATGCAGTTGTAGCTCAGCTGGTTAGAGCGCCGGATTGTGGATCCGGAGGTCGGTGGTTCGATCCCACCCAACTGTACCACTTCTCCCCAATTCCCGATCCGAAACGCTCAGGCAGACTGCGCCAGCAGGATGCGAACCTCGTCGCCCGTCGGGAGCGCGTCCCCTGTGTGGGTCAGCGCCGCGAAGGTCGAGATCGGGGCGGGGCGTCCGACCAGATAGCCCTGAACCTCGTTGCAGAGTTCGGACTGCAGGAACGCCAGCTCCGCTGCCGTCTCGACGCCTTCCGCCAGTACCGGCAGTCCGAGACCGCGGCCGAGGCCCAATACGGCGCGCACGATGGTCGCCGCCTGTTCGTTGCTGTCGACCGCCTTGATGAACGATCCGTCGATCTTGATCTTGTCGAACGGGAACGCACGCAGGTTGGAGAGCGATGAATATCCGGTGCCGAAATCGTCCATCGCGATATGCACGCCGAGCGCCTTGATGCGCCGGAGCGTGGTGAGTGCGCGGTTGAGATCGCGCACCAGCGCGGTTTCGGTGATCTCGAGTTCGAGCCGGCCAGGGGCGAGGCCGGTTTCCAGCAGCACTTCATGCACGAGCTGCACGAAGTTATCGTTGTAGATCTGGACCGCCGAGACGTTGACCGCAATGGTCAGAGGTTTCGGCCAGCTCGCAGCCTGCTTGCAGGCCTCGCGCAGAACCCATTCGCCGATGCCGAGAATGGCGCCGGTTTCCTCGGCGATCGGAATGAACACAGCCGGTGAGATCGAACCGCGAGTCTTGTGGTTCCAGCGCAGCAGAGCCTCGAAGCCGACCATGGTTCTGTTCTGGATATCTTGCTGCGGCTGATAGACCAGCGTGAATTCGCCGCGGGACACCGCTTGACGCAGATCATGCTCGAGCACCCGGCGGTCGTGAACTTCCGCGCCCATCTTCGCTTCGAAGAAGCGATAGGTCGCGCGGCCTTCCATCTTGGCGCGATAAAGTGCGGTGTCGGCGTGCACGAGAAGTGCTTCGCGATTGTCCGCATCGTCCGGGAAGATCGCGATTCCGATGCTGCAGGAGGTGATGTGATCGGTGCCTGACGTGTCGTCGTCGGATCGCAGCGCGTCGATAATGCGATCGGCCAGCCGCCCTGCCATTGCCGGATTGAGCAATCTGGGAACAAGAACTGCGAATTCGTCGCCGCCGAGACGCGCGACCACGCAGGTTTTGTCGAGGATCGCAGTGACGCGCGACGAGATGGTTTGAAGAACCTTATCGCCGGCCGCATGGCCAAACAGATCGTTGACCTCCTTGAACCTGTCGAGGTCGAAGCAAAGCACCGCGAATTTCTGACCGCCTGCCATGGTTGCGGCGATCTCAAGATCGAGCCGCTCATGGAAGGTGGCGCGATTTGGCAGCGAGGTCAGCGCATCGTGATGCGCGAGATAGCGGATGTGCTGCTCGGCCTGCTTGCGCGCCTGCAGATTGCGAACGGCGATAACGTGATGGGCTTGCCCGCCGAAATCGATCGGACGCAGGATCAGTTCGACCGGGACCACCGATCCGTCGGTATGGCGCAGCTCTGCCTCGACGGGTTGGTTTGGCGTTGTGAACAGCTTGGTACGGACACCGGCATCGGGAATGTATGTTGCCAGTTTCGCGCCGATCAGTTTGTCCGACGTGGACCCGACAAGCTGGGCAAAACTGGTATTGGCGGTCACGGCGGTGTCGCCGTCGCACACCAGCAGGCCTTCGACGGCCGCATTGGCCAGACCGCGCATCCGGTCGGCCTCACGCGCAGAGCGGCGCTGATCGTGGATGTCGAGTGCGATACCTGCCAGCGCCAGCAAAATGATGGTGAAGCTTGAAACGGCGACGCCGATGGCCAGCCATCCGGCGGGGATCGCGGCCTGCGAAACGCTCATGGTCGAGTCCGGGATGATCGCCACCGCGCCCATCGCTGTAAAATGATGGCTGCAGATCGCAAGCGTCAGCAGCAGCGCACCGGCAATCTTCCAGCGCTGCGAACTGTCATAAAGTCCTGCCGGCAGAGCGGTTGCGCCGATCAGCGCACCGAGCACAATCGATGCGGCGACGAGGGTGGAATCCCATAGGATGATGCCCCCGACTTCAAAAGCCGCCATGCCCAGATAATGCATCGTGGCGATGCCGCCACCGACGACGGCGCCGCCGAGCCATGGGCCGAGCCGCCATGCAGGCAGCATCGCCATCGCCAGGCCCGCGCCGGTGAGCAGGATGGCGGCGGCGAGCGACACGACGGTGAGGGCGATGTTGTAGCCGCTCGGGATTCCCGGCGAGAATGCCAGCATGGCGATGAAATGGGTGGACCAGATGCCGAAGCCGGTCGAGATCGCCGACACGGCAAGCCAGACCGTGCGCATGTGACCCGACGACAGGCGCGCATGCCGCAGCAGGCTGATGGCCGCAAACGAAGCCAAGGCGCAGATGACCGCGGCGAGACCCACGAGCCGCAGATCATGCGCCGTGATGATACAATTGTAGACCTTGAACATCGGGAGACCTGCAACGCGAGAACAGTATGATCGCCCGATCACTAAGGAGAATTGCGTAAGAACAGGTAAATTCAGCGATGCGTGCGAGCGCTCATGCGTGAATGCAGTTGCGACGTGACAATGTGTGTCAACGCATCAAATCATCGGGAATTGCAGTCCGATGCAGCATTTCATTCTGTGGACATAGTTAAACGATTTGCGCGAACCAAAAATGCTAACGCGCGATCAACTATGTCGCGAAGTGGTCATCCGGAGAGCGTGCGAATCTAGCGATCAACGCGGCTCACGACATCCATCAGTTCGGCGATCTTGCGCCGTTGATCGGCTTTATCGCCAGACGTAATCGCGTGCTCGACACAATGGGCGACATGGTCGCGCAGGATTTCTTCCTCGACCCGCCGCAATGCCGCGCGGGCGGCCGCGATCTGGGTGACGATGTCGATACAATAGCGATCGTCATCAACCATGCCCGCGAGGCCGCGAACCTGGCCCTCGATCCGCTTCAGCCTTTTCAGGCACGACGTCTTGATTTCCTGGCGCATGACGACTTATATACCCCCATAGGGTATGTGGGTCAAGGAGAGCGATGGTGACGGCCAACACAGACGGTGGGAAAAGTTGCTGCGGCGGACACGGTCACGCTGACCAAGATCACGCGCATCATGCCGGGCATAACCACGCGCACGCAGATGCCGATGGGCGCGTCACCGATCCGGTTTGCGGGATGCGCGTCGATCCGCTCACCACCAAGCACCGGTTCGCGTACAAAGGGCAGGATTACTTCTTCTGCTCGGCGGGCTGCCGGACAAAGTTCGAATCCAATCCGGAAAAATATCTCGCGCCGAAATCATCCGCGCCAGCAGAGGTCCTGCCGGAAGGCACGATCTACACTTGCCCGATGCATCCCGAAGTTCGTCAGGCCGGGCCGGGAAGCTGCCCGATCTGCGGCATGGCACTCGAGCCGGAAACCGTTTCACTGGACGATGCGCCGGATCCCGAATTGATCGACATGACGCGGCGGCTCTGGATCGCATTGGCGCTGACGCTGCCGGTGTTTGTGATCGATATGACGGCGCATTTCGGCGGCGTGCATCTGCTGCCGGCGCAAACGGCCAACTGGGTGTCGTTCACGCTGGCGACGCCGGTGGTGCTGTGGGCGGGCTGGCCGTTCTTCCAGCGCGGCTGGCAGTCGGTCAAAACGCGCAATCTCAACATGTTCACGCTGATCGCCATGGGCACCGGCGTTGCCTACATCTACAGCGTGGTCGCGACGTTTGAGCCGCAACTGTTCCCGCAGGCGTTCCGCGATCACCATGGTGCGGTTGCGGTGTATTTCGAAGCCGCCGCGGTGATCACCGTGCTCGTCCTGCTGGGTCAGGTGCTTGAACTGCGCGCCCGCGCGCAAACCTCCGGCGCGATCCGCGCGCTGCTCGGCCTTGCACCGAAGACGGCGCGGCGCATCGGCGTGAACGGTGACGAGGACATCGAGATCGAGACAATCGCGGTCGGCGATCTTCTGCGTGTGCGGCCGGGCGAGAAGATCCCGATCGACGGCGTGGTGACCGAAGGCTCGTCGCTGGTGGATGAATCCCTCGTCACGGGGGAATCGATGCCGGTGAAGAAAGCCGAGGGCGCAAAAGTGATCGGCGGCACCGTCAACCAGAGCGGCGGTCTGGTGATCCGCGCCGAAAAGATCGGCCGCGACACGATGCTGGCGCGGATCGTCGACCTCGTGGCGCGGGCACAGCGCTCGCGCGCGCCGGTTCAGCGTCTCGCCGATTACGTCGCAGGATGGTTCGTCCCGGTGGTGATTGCAGCGGCGCTCGCAGCATTCACCGCATGGGCCGTCTTCGGCCCCGAGCCGCGCTTCACCTATGCGCTGGTCGCGGCAGTCACCGTGCTGATCATTGCCTGTCCGTGCGCGCTCGGTCTTGCGACCCCGATGTCGATCATGGTCGGCGTCGGGCGCGGCGCGCGCTCGGGCATCCTGATCCGCGACGCCGAGGCGCTGGAACGGATGGAGAAGGTCGATACGCTGGTGATCGACAAGACCGGCACGCTCACGGAAGGAAGACCGAAGGTCGTCGCCCTTGTTGCGGCCAAGGGATTTGAACGCATCGAGCTGCTGCGCCTTGCCGCCTCCGTCGAGCGCGCCAGCGAACATCCGCTGGCCTTCGCGATCCTGAACGCGGCGAAGGAAGACGGCATTGAGCTTCGCGACGTGCAGAACTTCGATTCCCCCGCTGGCAAGGGTGCGACCGGCACTGTCGATGGCCGCAGTGTTGTGCTCGGCAACGCTGCGATCATGCAGGTGTCGAACATCGATACACAGGCGCTGGAGAACGATGCGCGCATCCAGCGCGAGCGTGGTTCGACCGCAATTTACATCGCAGTCGATGGCCGTGCCGCAGGCGTTATCGCTATTGCCGATCCGGTCAAGCCGAGCGCGCAAGGAGCGTTGAAGCAGCTGCGCGCCGACGGGCTGCGCATCGTCATGCTGACCGGCGACAACGTGACGACGGCGCAGGCAGTGGCGAAGACCTTGGGCATCACGGAGGTCGAGGCTGACGTTCTGCCCGAGCGCAAGGGCGAGGTTGTGTCGCGATTGTGCGGCGAAGGCCGGGTGGTAGCGATGGCCGGTGACGGCATCAACGATGCGCCGGCGCTTGCGGCCGCGGATGTCGGCATCGCCATGGGCAGCGGCACCGATGTGGCGATCGAGAGCGCGGGGATCACGCTGCTGCGCGGCGATCTCATCGGGCTGGTGGAAGCAAGGCTGCTGTCGCGTGCGACCATGCGTAACATCCGCCAGAATCTCGTATTCGCGTTTCTCTACAACGCGGCGGGCATTCCGGTGGCGGCGGGCATGCTCTATCCGGTGTTTGGAATCCTGCTCTCGCCGATGGTGGGGGCTGCGGCCATGGCGCTGTCGTCGGTCAGCGTGATCGGCAATGCGTTGCGGCTGTCGCGCGCCAAGCTGCACGCGTAGAAAGTTCTGTCCGGAGCATTGCAAAGAAAAAAGGCCGGACTAAAGAGCCCGGCCTGTTTAGTTTTTGGCCACGTGAGGCCGACACAATCACCTTCCAAGAGGGATAACTGAACGCGCGTTCCGCTGGAGGAGGGGGACAGTGCGCAGAACGCTCATTCAGTGTGAGGAGAGTATGGGCCTCGATTTAGCCTCCGGACAACGCCGATCCCGGTATGTCAGTCATGCTCAGGATGCGGGCTCAAACGTGCGTTTGAACGGCCTTACGAAGGCCAGCGCTGCGCCTTACTCACGATAAAATCACGGAAAACCTGCACACGCGCCACCGACTTCAATTCTTCGGGATAAACAAAATACGTATCCAATTGAATCGAGTCGGCCTCGCTGAACAGCTGCACCAGCCGGTTGTTGTCCTCAACGAGATAGTCCGGCAGTGCAGCAATGCCGAGGCCCTGCTGGCAAGCGCGGACCAGGCCCAGGATGTTGTTGACCTTGAACACGGCTTCGCGCGGGCCGGAGCCGTTGCGGTTGGCCTCAACCAGCCAGTTCCGGTTTTGCAGGTGCTGCGGCACGTTCATGTCGCTGAGCACGATGATGCGGTGCGCGTCCAGTTCGTCGAGCGTGCGCGGCGTGCCGTGGCGCTTGACGTATTCCGGCGAGCAATAGGCATGGAAGCCCATCGAGAACAGCTTGCGCTGAATGAGATCCGGTTGGGTCGGCTTGCGGGTGCGGATCGCCACATCGGCTTCGCGCATCGACAGGTCGAGTTCCTCGTCGGTAACGATCAGCGAAATGCGGATGTCGGGATAAAGAGCGGTGAATTCGCCCAGCCGCGGAATCAGCCAGTTGATGCCGACGCCGGGTGTTGTGGTGACCTTAAGGTCGCCGCTCGGCCGCTCGCGGCTGTCGGTGAGCTTGGCGCGCGCCGCCTGCAATTGCATGAAGACATCATGCGCGGTGCGAAACAGCAGGTCGCCCTGCTCGGTGAGGATCAGGCCGCGGGCGTGGCGATGAAACAGAGAGACGGAGAGTTCCTGCTCCAGCGCGCTGACCTGACGGGAGACCGCCGACTGCGACAACCCGAGCTGCTCGCCTGCATGCGTGAAGCTTCCCGCTTCCGCAGCCGCGTGAAAGACCTTCAGCTTGTCCCAATCCATATCGCTTAATCCATCGCGTGTTCGTGGCATGGTTACTCCGCCGCTGCGCGTTCGGTCGCGCTGTGAGCCAGAAATCGTTCGGCTTCCAGCGCTGCCATGCAGCCCAGGCCCGCAGCCGTAACGGCCTGGCGATAGGTTTCATCCGCGACGTCGCCCGCGGCGAAGACGCCCGGCACCGAGGTCGCAGTCGAATGCGGTGCGATCTCGACATAGCCGGAGGATTTCAGTTTCAGCTGGCCGGTGACGAGTTCGGTGGCCGGTGCATGGCCGATGGCGATAAAGACGCCGTCGGCTGCGTGCTCGGTCACAGCGCCGCTCTTGAGATTTTTTAGACGAAGATGCGTGACCTTCGACGGATTCTCCGAGCCGCGGATTTCGTCGATCTCGCTGTCCCAGATCACGCTGATTTTGGGGTGCTTGAACAGGCGGTCCTGCAGGATCCGCTCGGCGCGAAGGCTGTCGCGGCGATGAACCAGCGTCACCTTCGAGGCGAAGTTGGTCAGGAACAACGCTTCCTCGACAGCGGTATTGCCGCCGCCGATCACGAACACTTCTTTGTTGCGATAGAAGAAGCCGTCGCAGGTGGCGCAGGCCGACACGCCGAAGCCCTTGAACTTCTCTTCCGAGGGAATACCGAGCCAGCGCGCCTGCGCGCCGGTGGAGAGGATTACGGCGTCCGCCAGATAGATGTCGCCGCTGTCGGTGGTGATGCGGAACGGACGCTGGCTCAACTCGAGCTTGTTGACGTGATCGGTGACGATCTTGGTGCCGACATGCGCCGCCTGCTTCTCCATCTGCTCCATCAGCCAGGGACCCTGGATGACGTCGGCAAATCCCGGATAGTTCTCGACGTCGGTGGTGATGGTGAGTTGGCCGCCGGGCTGGATGCCCTGGATCAGCACGGGCTCAAGCATGGCACGGGCGGCGTAAATCGCCGCCGTGTAGCCGGCAGGCCCGGATCCGATGATGACGACCTTGGCATGAATGGGAGCGGCCATAACGCGACCTTCGGTAGTGTTGTTGCATGGGATGGTCAGCGAAGAGGCGGGAAATGCCCGCAAAGGCATCGCTGGGCTGTTAAAAGTGCATGTTCCGAATGTAGGCCATCCTGCGAGCTATGCAAGATATGCAACCCCTATCATGAAATTTTCCCCAGCTAGCCATGACATAGCCTCTTGGCGAAATAAAATTGCGCAAACCACAGCCGGTAGCTAGAACAGTCCCGAAAACGGGCCGGACCGATCCGGCCGCCCAAGGATTCGGAACGCCAGTGTCAAAAAGCCCCGACGAAATCGATCTGAAAATTCTAAGCGAGATTCAGGCAGATGGCCGGATCACCAACGTGGAACTCGCCAAACGGGTTGGCATTTCGCCGCCGCCCTGTCTGCGCCGGGTCCGGACGCTGGAAGAGGAAGGCTATATCCTCGGCTATCGCGGGCTGCTGAACCCGTCGTCACTCGGCTTCGATGTCACGGTGTTTGCGTCGGTGCATCTGTCGAGCCAAGCCGATGCCGACTTGCGGGCATTCGAGGAATTCGTGCGTCACCAGCCGCTGGTGCGTGAATGCTGGATGCTGTCGGGCGAGATCGATTTCATTCTCAAATGCGTCGCGCCGGATATGGCGACATTTCAGAACTTCGTCTCGCACCTCACCGCCGCGCCCCACGTCCGCAACGTGCGAACTTCGCTGGTGCTGCACAACTCCAAGGACGCGCCCGACGTGCCGCTCGAGCTGAAAGTCGCGCAGGGCTAAGCATCGATAGCTCGAATGTCGTGACCTTTTGACGGGAATGACATGGTGGGCATACGGCGCGGGCCGTTCTCCTGCATCGACCAATGCTCTAAAAGCCGCGTGCCGGGCGCTTCCCTCGCGCCCACTTGCGTGAAGGGGCTGACGTGACTCTATTCCAGATCGTTGTGCTGGCCGTGGCGGGATTCGCCGCGGGCACAATAAACGCCATTGCCGGCGGCGGGACGTTCATCACCTTCGCTGCCCTTGTGGCAAGCGGATTGCCGACGCTCGATGCCAATGCCACCAGCGCCGTGGCGCTGACACCGGCCAATCTTGCCAGCGTCGCAGCCTATCGCTCTGAAGTTCGCACGCACTTCCGTGAAATAATTCCATTCGCGATCATCGGATTGATCGGCGGCGGGGTCGGCGCGTTGCTGCTGATCTGGCTCGGCGACGGCGGTTTTCGTCCGCTGGTGCCGTGGCTGCTGCTGCTTGCGACTCTGATGTTCGCGTTCAGCAACCAGATTCGCACGTTGGTGGCGCCGTTCTCGCAAGGTCAGCACGCCACCGCGAAGTCCGTCGCTTACGGCGTCATGATGATCGTTGCAATCTACGGTGGGTTCTTCGGAGCAGGTGTCGGCATCATGATGCTGGCCGCGTTGTCGATCATCGCGAGCGGCGATTATCACAAGGCCAATTCCACCAAGATCCTCGTCGCGTTCCTGATTCAGGTGGTGTCTGCGGCCATCTTGATTGGTGGCGGTCTGGTTCACTGGCCGCAGGCGCTGGTGACGATCGCAGCGTCATCGCTCGGCGGATATTACGGCGTCGGACTTGCGCGCATCGTGCCGGAAAAAATAATCCGCGCCGCGGTGGTGGCCGTCGGCGCGGGTTTGACTGTGGTGTTCTTTCTTAAATAAAGATCACGCCTTTAAGCGTTCAAGATTTGCCGCGCGACGCGTCGACGCTCCACGGACCGGCTCCGGCGCTCGCCAAGTAAAGGCAGACGAAGCAGAACAGGATCGCTGCGGTACCGCCATTGTTCAGCGGATGCCAGACCGGCGTTCCGGTCTTCATCATGTGGCCCATGAAATAGGCGAACGCCATTTCACCGGACAGGATGAACGCCGACAGCCGCGTGAACAGGCCGACGATCAGCAGCGCGCCGAGAATAAGCTCGATGGTGCCGGCAGCCACGATCAGCGGCGGGATGTTGGCGAAGTACGGCAGCACCGGAAACTTGAACAGTTTGGCAACGCCATACTGAAACAGCAGCAGGCCGGTGATGATGCGCAGCACGCTGAGAAGCTGCGGCCGGTATGGCGCAAGAAATTTGAAGTCCATGGAAAACTCCCCCTGTTTGATTCCACACAATTTGTTATCGCGCTAACTTAACAAACGGAAGATTGGAGCGGTGCGGAATCGATGACGATTTCGTGGGACGGTCTGGAATAATTCTCGGACTGCAGTGTTGCGCATGTGCCCTGGTCTCCTGCCGGAAACCGGTCCGGTTACTTTTTCTGCGGTTCGCTTGGCGGATCATCCGCGCCGATGCAGCGGACGGCTTTGGGCTGACAGGCAAAACCGATGTTGGAGCAGGTCGGTGCTTGGCCATCCGCGCCGCGCGTGCAGTTTACGCATTCGTCGGTCCAGCGCATGCAGGTCGGCTGGTTGACGTAAACCGACAGCTCTTTCGGTTTGGCGAGCGGTGCAATGTCGATCTCGGCGGCACGCGCGCCGGTAGCGGCGACAAGTGCCGCCAGCATCGCCATCGTTATAGCAGAGCGCCGCATCGTGTTCCTCATCGCCGCGACCGCAGTGTCGTCGCATGCTACCGCAATCCTCACAAAAATGGCCGGGAAATCCCGGCCATTTTTCTTAGATTAGCGATGCAGGCACAGGCTTACTTCCAGTCCACCTTGGTGATCTCGTAGGCTTTCGCGCCGCCGGGGGCGACGACCTCCACCGAGGAGCCTTTCTTCTTGCCGATCAGCGCACGCGCCAGCGGCGAGGTGATCGAGATGCGGCCCTTCTTGGCGTCGGCCTCGGGCTCGCCGACGATCTGCCAGACGGCTTTCTTCTCGGTGTCTTCATCGATCAGAGTAACGGTCGCGCCGAACATGATGGTGTCGCCGGAGAGTTTCGAGACGTCGATGATGTCGGCGCGCGCAAGCTTGTCCTCGAGCTCCGCGATGCGGCCCTCGTTATGCGACTGCGCTTCCTTCGCGGCATGATACTCGGCGTTTTCCGACAGGTCGCCATGCGAACGCGCTTCGGCAATCTGCTCGATGATGCGCGGGCGATCCACCGACTGGCGTTGCTTCAATTCAACTCCCAGGGCGTCGTATCCGCCTTGGGTCATCGGTACCTTTTCAACCATGTCGTCGTCGTCCTTGAATCTCGTGCGGCGAAACCTTGCCGCGTGCACGAAACATTTTGATTGATCCCGCCGGCCTCTGGCCGCCGTCGGGGAACGAAAGAGAACAGCATTGCGGCCGGACGGTTCCCGCCGCATTTTCACTTTTACGACGCCGGCGCTGGCCGCCGGCTTAACGATTCAGAGATCGGAAAAGTAACCTTGCAGGGTACGAACCTCGAGGTCCCCGCCCAAATAGGCCTGGATGCCCTGTGCGGCCGCCAATGCCCCCGAAAGAGTGGTGTAATACGGCACTTTATGCAAGAGGGCAGCGCGCCGCAACGAACGGCTGTCGGCCAGCGCCTGCGGCCCTTCGGTGGTATTGAAAACGAGTTGCACCTCGCCATTGGTAATCGCGTCCACGATATGCGGGCGGCCTTCCAGCACCTTGTTGATTTTCTCGGCGGGCACGCCGTTCTCGACCAGAAAGCGCTGCGTGCCTGAGGTGGCGATCACTTTGAAGCCAAGCGAGGCGAGCATCTTCACAGCGTCGAGAATGCGTGCCTTGTCGTTTTCGCGCACCGACACAAACACCGTTCCCTTGCGCGGCACGCGCGTGCCGCCGCCGAGCTGGCTCTTGGCGAACGCCACCGCAAATGAGCGGTCGATGCCCATGATCTCGCCGGTGGATTTCATTTCCGGGCCGAGCACGGTGTCGACGCCGGGGAAGCGCGCGAACGGGAAAACCGATTCCTTGACTCCGACATGGCCGAGCTTGCGCGGCTTCAGCTTGAAGTCGGCGAGCTTCTCGCCCGCCATGATGCGGGCTGCGATCTTCGCAACCGGAATGCCGACCACCTTGGCGACGAACGGCACGGTGCGCGATGCGCGCGGGTTGACCTCGAGCACGTAAACGTCGCCGTCCTTGATGGCGTATTGCACGTTCATCAGGCCGACGACGTCGAGGCCAAGCGCGAGTTCGCGGGTCTGGCGTTCAAGCTCGGCGATCATCGCTGCATCGAGCGAATGCGGCGGCAGCGAGCAGGCCGAGTCGCCGGAGTGAATGCCGGCCTCCTCGATATGCTCCATGATACCGACGACAAAGGTATCCTTGCCGTCGCACAGGCAGTCGACGTCGACTTCCGTGGCGTCCGACAGATAGCGGTCGAACAGCAGCGGGTTCTTGCCGAGCACCGTGTTGATCTGGCCGGTCTTGTCGTTGGGATAGCGCGCCTTGACGTCGGCAGGCACCAGTTCGGGAAGCGTGCCGAGCAGATAATCTCCGAGCTGGAATTCCTCGCGGATGATCTGCATCGCGCGGCCGCCGAGCACATAGGACGGGCGCACCACAAGCGGAAGCCCGAGATCGGCAGCGACAAGACGCGCCTGCTCGACCGAATAGGCGATGCCGTTTTTGGGCTGCTTCAGGCGCAGCTTGTCGAGCACGCGCTTGAAGCGGTCGCGGTCTTCGGCAAGATCGATGGCGTCCGGCGATGTGCCGAGGATAGGCACATTCGCTTCTTCCAGCGCACGCGCGAGCTTCAGCGGCGTCTGGCCGCCGAACTGCACGATGACACCGTGCAGCGTGCCGTTGGTGCGCTCGGTATCGATGATCTCGAGTACGTCCTCGGCGGTGAGCGGCTCGAAGTACAGCCGGTCCGCGGTGTCGTAGTCGGTCGACACCGTTTCCGGATTGCAGTTGACCATGATGGTCTCGTAACCGGCGTCATGCAGCGCGAAGCACGCATGGCAGCAGCAGTAGTCGAACTCGATTCCCTGGCCGATCCGGTTGGGACCGCCGCCGAGAATGATCACCTTGTTCTTGTCCGACGGCGTGCTTTCATCGGCCATCGCGCCCGCGAACGGCGCTTCGTAGGTCGAGTACATATAGGCGGTGGGCGAGGCGAATTCGGCAGCGCAGGTATCGATGCGCTTGAACACCGGGCGCACGTTCATTGTTCGCCGCAGCGACTTCACCTCAGCTTCGGTCTTGCCGGCGAGGACCGCAAGGCGCGCGTCGGAGAAGCCCATGGCCTTCAGCGTGCGCATGCTGTTGGCATTGCCCGGCAGGCCGTGTTGCTTGACCTTGGCTTCCATCTCGACGATGCCGCGCATCTCGGCGAGGAACCACGGATCGATCTTGCACGAGGTGAAGATTTCCTCGTTGGTCCAGCCGAGCCGCATCGCCTGTGCCACCTGCAACAGCCGGTCGGGCGTCGGCGTGCCGAGGGCTGCGCGCACCGCATTCTTGTCGTCGCTCTGGCCGAGGCCTTCGATCTCGATTTCGTCCAGACCGGTGAGGCCGGTTTCAAGCCCGCGCAGCGCCTTCTGCAAGCTCTCCTGGAAAGTGCGGCCGATCGCCATCACTTCGCCGACCGACTTCATCGACGTGGTCAGGGTTCGGCTGGCGCCGGGGAATTTCTCGAAAGCGAAACGAGGAATCTTGGTGACCACGTAATCGATGGTCGGCTCGAACGACGCCGGTGTTGCGCCCCCGGTAATGTCGTTGGCGATTTCATCGAGCGTGTAGCCGACCGCGAGCTTGGCTGCGACCTTGGCGATCGGGAAGCCGGTGGCTTTCGAGGCCAATGCCGACGAGCGCGATACGCGCGGATTCATTTCAATGACGACCATGCGGCCGTCCGCCGGATTGACGCCGAACTGCACGTTCGATCCGCCGGTCTCGACGCCGATCTCGCGCAGCACCGCCAGCGAGGCATCGCGCATAATCTGGTATTCTTTGTCGGTGAGCGTCAGGGCAGGAGCGACGGTGATGGAATCGCCGGTATGCACGCCCATCGGATCGAGGTTCTCGATCGAGCAGACGATGATGCAGTTGTCCTTCTTGTCGCGGACAACCTCCATCTCGAATTCTTTCCAGCCAAGCACCGACTCCTCGATCAGCACTTCGTTGGTCGGCGAGGCATCGAGGCCGCGCTCGATGATGTCGAGAAACTCCTCGCGGTTGTAAGCGATGCCGCCGCCGGTGCCGCCCATCGTGAACGACGGGCGAATGATCGCAGGCAGGCCAATTTCCGAAAGCGCCATCAGCGCGCGGCCGAGCGCATGCTCCTGATAGCGTTTGCGCCGGTCGCCTTCATGCAGCACCCACTGGCGCTCGTGCTCGGCAAGCGCCTCGCCGGAGAGCTTTTCTTTCTCAGCCTGATATTCGTCGCGATACTGCTTCTTCAGGTCGGAGGCGTTGGCGAGCCGCGACTTTGGCGTCTCGAGGCCGATCTTGGTCATTGCCTCGCGGAACAGCTGGCGGTCTTCCGCCTTGTCGATAGCGTCGGCGGTAGCGCCGATCATCTCGACGTCGAATTTTTCCAGCGTCCCTTGGCGACGCAGCGACAGCGCGCAGTTCAGCGCGGTCTGGCCGCCCATGGTCGGCAAAAGTGCGAAGCCGCCCGGAATGACGTGGCGTTCCTTTTCGATAATCTTGGCGACGATCTCGGGCGTGATCGGCTCGATATAGGTCGCGTCCGCCAGTTCCGGATCCGTCATGATGGTGGCCGGATTGGAATTGACCAGGACGATGCGATAGCCCTCTTCGCGCAGTGTCTTCACGGCCTGGGTGCCGGAATAATCGAATTCGCAGGCCTGGCCGATCACGATGGGGCCAGCGCCGATGATGAGGATCGTCGAGATGTCGGTTCTTTTAGGCATTAAGTCTCACGGCAGGAAATTGGGCATAAAAAAAGGGCGCGCGTCCGCGCGTCCTTTGAACCCGGCGCTTGGGGTTATCCGCGCGCGCGCCGTGTCTTTAGACCAGATTCCGTGACGGTGAAAGGCCTTAAAAGCCGCGATCAACTGCGAATTTCAGGCTGTTTTCGGAAGCTTGGGGTCCGCTGGATGCGGAGGAAGGAGATTGGAGGCCCAGCCTGGACTTGAACCAGGATATGAAGCGTTTGCGGCGCCCCCGCGTAGACATTCCGCCACCGGGCCATGGCAGGAGACTACCGTGGCGTTACGTGAAGTCCACGATAGTTGGCGCTTAACCCTAACAGGCGCAATTGTAGCTATCAGGCGCTCTCCCGATCAGATTTGGGGCGTCGCCACGAAGGTCATGCGCGCGGGGTTGTAGCCGATATTGGTTTTAGCCAGCGATGCCGAAAAACCGGCGGCTTTCAGCTTCGCGATCATCGCCGCTTCGCCGTAACGCTGCAGCCCGATGCTTTTGCGCAATTGCCAGTAGTCGGACAGCGCCGTGCGCGCCAGCCCCCACAACGCGTCGGTCAGGAAGCCGTTTTTGGCCGCAAGCTTGAGCAATGCGGTCACGTCGGTCGCAGCGCCCACTTCCGGGCGCAGGATATCGCCCAGCACCAGTTTTCCACCGGGCTTCAGTACCCGCCGCATCAGGCCGAACGCCGCGTCGAGTTCAGCCGGCGTCATGTATTGCGCAACAGAGTTCATCACCGCCAGATCGACAGACTTGTCCGGCAATTGTGCCAGGTCGTCGAGCGAGCGGACCGCGATTTTCGGATTCGGGCCGAAACGGGCGCTCAGGCGTCCGCGCACACCGGGGGCGGGTTCGGCAAGGATGAGTTTCTGGCAACTGGCGGCGACCTGCGCTGCGAACAGTGCCTCGCCGCAGGAATAGTCGAGCACCACGGCATCCGGCGCCGACACGTATGCGAGAATGTCATTGGCGATCACGCGAAAATGCACGTCGCGATGCAGCTTGCTGACATAAATCGTGTGGGTTGAATCGTAATAATCGATCCAGTCGTCCATCGGCTTTGTCCGGATTGGGCGCGATTTTCGAAAACCTCGGTTTTCAGAACAATCGTGCCTCCAAAGGAGGGGTTCCCGCCCGGGAACCAGCGGGTGCAGGATGCGTTAGTTGGTCTGGCGGCCCAAGTCCAATGCAAGCCAACCGCCGTTCCAATCCCCGGTTACCTAACAGGAAGCCTGCCGTGAGCAAATCCAAGAATTCCGTAAAAGCCGATCTCGATACACCCACCGATCTCGACAGCGCCGCTGTGGCCAAGGTCTCGACGGCGTTGAACACGCTGCTGGCAGATGCCTTCGCGCTCTACCTGAAGACCAAGAACTTCCACTGGCATGTCAGCGGACGCCATTTCCGCGACTATCACCTTCTGCTCGACGAGCAGTCGGACCAGATTTTCGCCACCACCGATCAGCTGGCCGAGCGGGTCCGCAAGATCGGCGGCAACACTGTCCGCTCCATCGGCCATATCGCCAAGCTTCAGACCATCAAGGACAACGACGAGAAGTTCGTGCCGCCGCGCGAAATGCTGCGTGAATTGATGGAAGACAACAAGAAGGTCGCAGCCGCCATGCGCAAGGCGCACAAGGTTTGTGACGATGCCGAAGACGTGGCATCCGCCAGCATCCTTGAGAACTTCATCGATGAAACCGAGCGCCGCACCTGGTTTCTGTTCGAAGCCACACGTCAGGAAGGCGGCAACGAGGCCTGATTTTAAAGCTCTTGTCATGGTTCAGGAAAACGCCCGCATTTGCGGGCGTTTTTGTTTGTTTTTTGATTAAGGGCATTCGATCGCTTAAGCTCCGGCTGCCAACGGAGCAGATCCTTGCACGCATTTGAATGGACCATCGGATTGATGCTGGGCGCGATGCTGCTGTCGGCGCTCGCGCGCCGCCTCGGCGTGCCCTATCCGACGTTCCTCGCGCTCGGCGGCATCGGCATCGCGTTTCTGCCCGATGCGCCGAACTGGACGCTCGATCCCGAACTGGCGCTGGCGCTGTTCGTCGCACCCGTGCTGCTCGACGCAGCTTTCGATACCTCGATGCGGGATCTGCGCGACAACTGGGTGCCGGTGGCGACGCTGGTGCTGGTGGCGGTTGGGCTGACAACCGCATCCGTCGCCTTCGTAGCACACTGGCTGATCCCGGCGATGCCGTGGTCGGCGGCCATTGCGCTCGGTGCTATCGTCGCGCCGCCGGATGCTGCGGCAGCGACCGCGATCCTGCGCACCGTCAAGCTGCCGTATCGCGTGCTCAAAATTCTCGAAGGCGAAAGCCTGCTCAACGATGCCAGCGCGCTGCTGATCTACCGCGTGGCCGTGAGCGCGGCTCTGGCGTCATCGCTGAGCGTGAGCCATGTCGCACCGGCGCTGGCGGGTGCGATCATCGGCAGTCTTGTGGCGGGATATGTTCTCGCGCGGCTTTCGATGCTGGTCACCTCGCGCATCAGCGACGTGCCGACCTCGATCATCATGCAGTTCGCCGGCACCTTCACGGTGTGGATCGCCGCCGAAAAACTCGGCCTGTCCGGCATTCTGACCATTGTTGTCTACGCCGTCACGCTCGCCCGTAATATCCCGGCCTACACGCCCGCGCGTCTGCGCGTACCGTCTTACGCGGTGTGGGAGACTATTGTTTACCTGCTCAACGTGATGGCCTTCGTGCTGATTGGCACGCAGCTGAGGCCGATCTGGGCCGGGCTGGATGACACGGTGCGCTGGCAATATTCCATCGCGGCGGGTGCGGTGCTCGCGACCGTGATCCTGACGCGCATCGCATGGGTCATGACTAACAACGCGGTGTGGCGGTTGCTGGTGTTTCGTTTCGGACTGAAGCCCCGCCGCGCGAAAATCAGCCCGCCAACGGCCAAGGGCGGACTTCTGGTGTCATGGTGCGGGATGCGTGGCATCGTCACGCTGGCGGCAGCCTTTGCATTGCCGGAAGGATTTCCCTATCGCGACCTGATCCTGTTGACGGCGTTCGGCGTGGTGCTCGGCACGCTGGTGATTCAGGGGCTGACGTTGCGTCCGTTGATCGCGTGGCTCGCGCTGGATGACGGCGATCCGGTGGGACATGAAGTTGGATGGGCGCGCCGCGCGGCGTTCCATGCCGCACTCGAAGCCATCGACGGCAACAAATCCCCGGAGGCTGAAATGCTGCGGCTGGAATATCAGCAGGTGCTGGCGCAGGCCGAGAACAATCCTCACGGACTGACGTCGGGCGAACTGCCCGCCGATCCGGTGCGCCGTGACGCGATCCGCGCCGCGCGGCAGAAGCTGTTCGAAATGCGCCAGTCCGGCGAGATCGGCGACGACGCGTTTCACCGGCTGGAAGAAGAGTTCGACTGGGCTGAACTCAGCGCTGCGGGCTAGTTAAGCCCGCTTCTTGTCGCGCATCAAATCCGCGAACCGCTTGAACAGATAGTGCGAGTCGCGCGGGCCGGGCGAGGCCTCGGGATGGTACTGCACCGAGAATACCGGCTTGTCTTCCAGCGCGATGCCGCAGTTCGAGTCGTCGAACAGCGAGATATGCGTCTGGGTGACGTTCTTCGGCAGCGTGGTCTTGTCCACCGCGAAGCCGTGGTTCATCGAGGTGATCTCGACCTTGCCGGTGGTGAGATCCTTCACCGGATGATTGGCGCCGTGATGGCCTTGATGCATCTTCATGGTCTGGCCGCCGAGGGCGAGGCCGAGCATCTGGTGGCCAAGGCAAATCCCGAACGTGGGCGTGCCCGACGCGATCACCTTCTTGATGACGGGCACGGCGTATTCGCCGGTCGCTGCCGGATCGCCGGGGCCGTTCGACAGGAACACGCCGTCCGGCTTCATCGCCAGAATATCTTCCGCCGAGGTCTTCGCGGTCACAACCGTGACCTTGCAGCCTTCGCCGGCCAGCAGCCGCAAGATGTTGCGCTTGATGCCGTAGTCGATGGCGACGACGTTGAACTCCGGCTTCTCTTGTTTGCCGAAACCCTTTTCCCATTCCCACGGCGTTTCGTCCCAGTCGAAACGCTGGGCGCTGGTCACCATCGGCACGAGGTCCATGCCCTCGAGGCCGGGCCATTCGCGCGCTTCTTCCTTAAGGCCGTGCAGATCGAATGTGCCGCTCTTCGAATGCGCGATCACGGCGTTGGGCATGCCCTTGCTGCGGATCAGCGCGGTCAGCGCGCGGGTATCGATGCCGGACAGGCCGATAATGCCGCGCGCCTTCAGCCATGCATCGAGATGCTTGGCGGAGCGATAGTTCGACGGATCGGTGATGGCCGCGCGCAGGATCACACCGCGCGCGCCCGGCGTCGCCGCCATGTTAACCGTTTCGATGTCTTCGTCGTTGGTGCCGACATTTCCGATATGGGGAAATGTGAAGGTGATGAGCTGCCCGGCATAGGACGGATCGGTGAGGATTTCCTCATAACCGGTCATCGCCGTGTTAAAGCAGACTTCGCCAACGGCCTGGCCTTCCGCGCCGAGGCCGAAGCCTTCCAGCACGGTGCCATCGGCAAGCACGAGGAGCGCGGTCGGTTTGAGGTCCGGCCAGGCTGAGGAATTGTCTGATGTCGTCATAAGTGCATCACATAACCCCTGTGCGGCGGCGCGTCAAAGGCAGAAGTGCCCGATATTCATGTCATTTACACATATTTGACAGGCGGCACGGGCTGCCTAATCTGCGCCCCGCGCGGCCCTCGAAATAAGAGCCGCAAGCGCATGATCCGCCAAAGTGCAAGCGGTTTGGCGAAATGATCATGCGCTCTCAATGAACTTTTGGGCAGGAGACACTCGATGAACGTCGCGATCAACGCACCGGATCTGGCTCACCTTCATTCCGGCGGCACGATGGGCAGCCTCATCGTCAATGCGATTGCGCGATTTGCCGGCCAGCCCGCCCTTGCCGACGGCAACCTGCGCTGGACCTATGGCGAATTCGGCGATCAGGTGGCGCGCTACATCGCGGTCTATCGTTCGCTCGGCCTGAAAAAAGGCAATGCGCTGTCGGTGGTGGCGAGCAACCGCGCCGAATCCTGGGCCGCGATCTGCGCCGCGCTGGTGATGGGGATGCGTTACACGGCGCTGCATCCGATGGCGGCGGAAGACGACCATGCTTTTATTGTCGATGACGCTGAGATCGATCTTCTGATCGTGGAAGGTGCGAAGTTCGGCCCGCGCGGTCTTGCCATCAAGGCCCGCGCGCCGAAGCTGAAACATCTGCTGTCGTTCGGCCCGATGGATGGCGTGCAAGACATTCTCGCCGATGTGGCCAAGGCTGTGTCCGCGCCGCTGGTGGACGAGAGCGCGAGCCACGAGCTTGCGTTTCTGGCTTATACCGGTGGCACCACGGGGCGCTCCAAGGGCGTGATGCTGCCGCATCGGGTCCTTGTCATGACAACGCTTTTGATGTTTGCGGATTGGGACTGGCCGCAGGACGTCCGTTTCCTCGCAGCGACCCCGATCAGCCACGCGGCCGGCATCTCGCTGTTTCCCGTGATGATGCGCGGCGGCCTGATGCGCCTGGTGCAGGGTTTCGAGCCGGAAATTTATGCGAGCGTGGTCGCGGCGGAAAAGATCAACGCAACCTTCCTTGTCCCCACGCTGATCTACGCGTTGATCGACAATGAAGACCTGCGCAAGCGTCACGATATGTCGTCGTTCGAGATGATCGTCTATGGCGCGGCGCCGATGTCGCCGGATCGTTTGCTGGAAGGCATGAAGATTTTTGGCAAGGTGTTCGTGCAGCTTTACGGGCAGACCGAAGCGCCGCAATGCATCACCACGCTGCGCAAGATCGATCATGACGAGACCAAGCTGCATCGGTTCGGTTCATGCGGGCGCGCGAGTCCCGGTGTGGATGTGAAATTGTTCGACGCGGAAATGCGCGAGGTCGCGATCGGTGAGCCCGGCGAGATCTGCGTGCGCGGGCCGCTGGTGATGGACGGTTACTGGAAGCGTCCCGACGCCAACGCCGAAACCCTTAAAGGCGGCTGGCTGCACACCGGCGACGTCGCGGTGCAGGACGCGGAGGGTTACTTCTATATCGTCGACCGCACCAAGGACATGATCATCTCCGGCGGCTTCAATATCTATCCGCGCGAGGTCGAAGACGCGCTGATGTCGCATCCGGCTGTGGCGTCCGCTGCGGTGATCGGGGTTCCTGACGACAAGTGGGGCGAGGCGGTGAAGGCCTTCGTCGTGCTGAAAACCGGTGCAAACAGTGGCGTGGCGGAACTGCAGGCGCATGTGAAGGACAAGCGCGGCGCGCCGTGGTCGCCGAAGACCATCGATGTCGTCGAAACAATTCCGGTCACGGGTCTTGGCAAGATTGACCGCAAGGTGCTGCGTGCGCCGTACTGGGAAGGCCGCAAGCGCGGTGTTGCGTGAATGATCTATCAGCCGTCATGGCCGGGCTAGTCCCGGCCATCCACGCCTTGATCGATCGCAAAGGAAGACGTGGATGCCCGGCATAAAGCCGGGCATGACGAGTTGAGTGTTCAGTGAATATATTCGGAGCCCCCATGCACAATTCGCTTCCCGTCGTGCTCGTTCCCGGTCTTGCGTGTTCGCCGCGCATCTATGATCCGCAGGTCCCGTCGCTGTGGCGCGCCGGTCCGGTATGCCTTGCCAACCATGCGCGCGGCGGTGACATGGCCGCCATCGCGCGGCGCATTCTCGCCGAAGCACCGTTGCGGTTCGCGCTCGCGGGCCATTCGATGGGCGGCTACATTATATTGGAGATGTTCCGGCAAGCGCCCGAACGCATCGCGCGGCTGGCGCTGCTGAACACCTCGGCGCGGCCTGAGACGCCGGAAGCCTCCGAGCGCCGCCGCGGCTTGATTGCCGAGGTGAAGCAGGGTGGTTATCGGAAAGTCATGGACGGCCTGTTCGACAAATTCGTTCATCCGTCGCGCGCAAGCGATGCCGGTCTGAAAAAGATTGTATTCGATATGGCCGACGATGTCGGCCCCGATGCATTTGTCTGGCAGCTTGAAGCAATCATGACGCGGGCGGATTCCCGCCCCACGCTGGCGGCCATCAAATGCCCGACGCTGGTTCTGACCTGCGATACCGACAACATGGTTCCGATCGATGCATCGATCGAGATGGCCAACGGCATTGCGGGCGCGAAGCTTGTGACGGTGCCGGATTGCGGTCACCTGCCGCAACTCGAGAAGCCGCAGGCGATGACGGACGCGCTGCTCGACTGGCTGGAGATGTAGTTCCGTTGGTTGTGCGACGGTGCAAAACGCCCTAAATCAACGCCAACCTGATTTGCCGAGGAAAATCCGATGCTGCGCGATGACATCAACAACGCCGTCAAGGACGCGATGCGAGCGAAGGACGAGCGCAAGCTCTCGACGCTGCGCATGGTCAACTCGACGCTGAAGAATTCCGATATCGAGGCGCGCGGTCTGGGCAAGCCGCCGCTGTCTGACGAGGACATTCTTGGTGTGCTGCAAAAGATGATCAAGCAGCGCCAGGAATCGGTCGAGCTTTACGACAAGGGCGGCCGCCCTGAACTGGCAGCGCAGGAGCGCGAGGAGATCGCGGTGATCTCGGCCTATCTGCCCAAGCAGATGTCCGAGGATGAAGTGAAGGCCGCTATCGCCGCCACGGTCACCGAAACCGGTGCTGCCAGCATGAAAGACATGGGCAAGGTGATTGCCGCATTGAAGGCGAAATACGCCGGCCAGATGGATTTCGGCAAGGCCAGCGGGCTGGTGAAGGCCGCACTGGCGGGATGATTTTCCTTACCTCTCCCCGCCTGCGGGGAGAGGTCGCGAGCCGATAGGCGAGCGGGTGAGGGGCTTTTCG
>Ga0315336_1002031_pt1 | contig 33696 bp, 28 predicted proteins | sample ASW5metaG_FD_204512 | JGI IMG/M metagenome (GOLD analysis project Ga0315336, IMG submission 204512) | Ammonia-oxidizing marine archaeal communities from Monterey Bay, California, United States - ASW #5 | ecosystem: Environmental > Aquatic > Marine > Intertidal zone | place: USA: California...
CGCAAGCCTCTGGGTCTGTGTGGTGATCACAGGCGGCGTGGTACTTCCCACCTCCGGAAATCATTCCACAATAGGGGAAATCCTCCGACTTCGAGGGTCGGTAGAGAGTCCTCAACTCGGCACTTACGCCACTACACACTAGGAGTAAGGTTGCCGCAATCGCTGTAATGATTAATCGATTCATTTACTCTCTCGATTTAGTAAACAGAACAAGAAGGCGAATCATTCCCAAATAATACGCCTACTCCTGCAGTGAATCTAATATGTGTGGGTGTGTGCGTGAGTCATTATTCCCACCACCCCTTCCCAACCCAATTTACTACTGAAAGGTAAACCTTTCTTGCCTAGGGAATTGCCGGAAGCAAGGCAATTATTGCTAGTTCTTGCGAGTTACAAGGTAACCCCTAGAAATGATCTATTTCTGAATCAAAACTCTGATTAATAAACACCAAAATGCTTAAATCTCTACCGGTGCGTGTAGACAATATATTAGAAAGGCGATGAGTCTGATGGGGGTGGGTACCCCCAGAGGGTGGAGCCAAAGTGGAGCCGGCTTCTGTCTATTGGTGTCCTCTCCAGTCCATTTGAGTCAGTTTGCGTGGAAGTCGGAGTGTTAGAATCGTTATAAATATAGGGCTTTAGTTAGACCTCTTCCTCGTACCAGTGGACTCATAATCCATTGGTCGAAGGTTCGAGTCCTTCCGGGCCCACCATCTTTTAAAAGGGTTTGGAGAGTCGTCCACAACTTTAATTCTGCCTAGTGCGGCTTGCTACCTTGATCTGACTGAATTAGAGAGTACAAAAATGGCCAGTTTTCCTAAGAGTGCAGACGCCGTCATCATAGGCCTTGGCGGCATCGTCGGTTCTTCAGTCGTCCACCACCTAATTGGAAAAGGATGGAAAGATATCGTTGGCATCGACAAATCATCAATCCCAACCGATATCGGCTCAACCTCCCACGCGTCAGACTTCTGCTACATGACGGCCCATGACAACATGACGTGTTACACCACGAGATACAGCGTGGCGTTTTACGACGAAATGGGGCATTACAGCCGCGTAGGCGGCCTAGAGGTAGCACGTCATGATGACGACGAACGCATGGAGGAACTCAAGCGCAAAGTCGGCTCGGGCAAGGCATTCGGAACTAATGTGAAGATGATCAGTTCGAAAGAAGCCAAAGAGATGATGCCGCTGCTTGAAGAAGACATGATTCAAGGTGCGATGTGGGATCCTGATGCAGGGCTTGTGATCCCACGCTCACAAACGGTGGCAGGCAAACTGGTCGATCAAGCCGTGGCGGGCGGCAAACTCCAGGCATTTCAGAATACCCCCGCGACCGGGCTGGACATCGAAAATGGCCAGATGAAGGGTGTAGAAACCAGTCGTGGTTATATTGCGACAGAAACGGTAGTCGTTTGTGCCGGACTTTGGGGACGACTCATCGCTGAAATGGCCGGAGAGGACCTACCCATCATGCCGGTCGACCACCCGTTGTGCTTTTTCGGGCCCTATACCGAATTCGAGGGTACCGGAAAAGAAATCGGCTACCCTCTGCTGCGAGACCAGGGTAATTCGGCCTATCTACGGGATACAGGTGATCCGACCACTGCCGAAGGCGGCCAGATCGAATGGGGATATTACGAGGAAAAAGACCCTCGCCTGGTGCACCCTAGAGATCTGCTGGAGAAAGGTGAATCGCACTGGTCCCCCTCCCAACGTGATCTTCAGACGGAACAGATCATGGCACCACTCGAACGCGCCATGGAACTGACACCTATCCTCGGTGAACTCGGCTGGAATGACAAACACTCTTTTAACGGGTTGTTGCAGGTTACCGCCGACGGCGGTCCTTCCATAGGTGAATCCCCGGAAACCCGGGGCCTGTGGTACGCCGAATCGGTCTGGGTGAAAGACGCACCGGGAATTGCCAAGGTCCTCGCGGACATGATGACCGATAGTATTACTGAGGTGGACATACACGGTATCGACGTGGCCCGCTACTACCCGATTCAAAAGACGCCCTCCTATATCCACGATCGATGCTACGAAACGGCATTCAAAATTTATAACCCGGCCGTACACAACCGTGAACCGTATACCAAGGGGCGTAGCTTGCGCAGAAGTCCGTTCTGGCCGAGAGAGCAGGAACTCGGCGGCTACTTTATGGAGTTGGCCGGTTGGGAACGGGCGCACGGCTATGCATCAAACGAACATCTGCTCGAAAAATATGCCAACAAAGTCCCGGTTCGTGACAACGAATGGGACAACCGCCATTTCTGGCGGGTCTCCAATGCTGAGCACCTCTCCATGTCGGATGATGCCGGCATGATCAACCTTTCCCATTTCGCTGTCTACGATGTTACCGGTAGAGATGCGGAAACCTTGATGGAATATGCTTGTGTTGCTAAGGTCGGTGGGGACACCATAGTCGGCAAAGGGGTCTACACTCATTTTCTCGATGACGCGGGTGGTATCCGGGCAGACCTGACGGTCTTACGTCTGACAGAAGACAAGTTCAGAGTTATCGATGGCGCCGACGCCGGAAACCGAGATTATATCTGGCTGAAACGAATGGCGGAGGACAAAGGCTGGGACGTATATATTGAGGACCGCAGCGACCATATGGCCTGCTTAGGACTGTGGGGACCAAATGCACGCAAGATGCTCAAGTCTATTGCTGATAAACCTGAAGCGCTCGAATTAGATAATTTCCCATTCGCGACGACCAAAAACATCACCCTGCGCGGCATTCCTGTCCTGGCGTTTCGTATCTCTTACGTCGGCGAGTCGGGCTGGGAACTCCATGTGCCGTTCAGTTATGGCCTGTCGCTCTGGGATCTGGTCTACGACCAAGGAGCCACCCCGGTCGGCGTTGAGACCTATGCCAACACCCGCCGTCTTGAAAAAAGCTTGCGCTTGCAAAATGCTGATCTACTGACTGAATACAACCTGGTTGAGGCCGATCTCGCTCGACCCAGGGTCAAGGCGGCAGATTTTCATGGTAAGGCGGCCTACCTGGCGCAGCGCGAATGCGAGCACCAATCGGCTTACCTGTGCACCATGACCATGACGGATAACGTCGATTCCAAGGGTGTCGCCCGCTATCCGGTGGGTCAATGGCCTATTCTGGATCCATACAGCAACGAAGTACTGATTGACGACGTGGGCAGACGATCCTATATCACCAGCATCGCCTTTGGCCCGTCCGTTGGCAAGAATATCGCGTTGGGCTATTTGCCAACAGACTACGCGACAGTGGGTCAGGAATTAACCATGGAGTACTTTGACGAGCCTTTCCCCATCAAGGTAGAGGCTGTGGGTTGTAAAGCGCTTTATGACCCTGACAATACACTGATCAAGACATAACTATTGTTTGTGTACTTTTTTGAAAGCGAGTGTTACGGACAACCTACGCCTAAAGTTCGACTCCTTCTTGGATCAGCATCTTTTTTGATTCAGCGCCACTGATCCCAGCGCATGACTTCTTCCACGGGCTTCCTGGTCACAGGCCCAAATTTTCCCAACGGATACCCTACGGGAATCAAACAATAGGCCACTATAGTGTCTGGTAAGTTGAGCGCCTCAGCCACCGCCTGACGATTGCCCAGCGCCAATGTTGTGGGTGTCGCGCCAAGACCAAGCGCTCTCGCTGCGAGCAACAGGTTCTGAATTCCTGGCCAAATTGATCCGTTGCCGTGTACGATCATTTTATCGTTGACCGAAGACTCAAATTCCATACAGGCCATCACGATTGCTGGCATCTCATGCATATATTCCATCTGCCAGATGACCGCATCGAGCATTCTTAACCGCTTCTCTTTCGACTGGTGGGGCACGGCATCCGGTCGAGACGTTTGCGGGCCGATGTAGCTCTCTACACCCTGACGATTCAAATCGGCCAGTTTTTTCTTGACTCCAGTATCCGTGACGACGATCCAGCGAGCTCTTTGCATATTGGACCCGGAGGCGGCCTGGTTTCCCGCATCTACAAGTTTGACCAATACTTCCGCTGGTACCGGTTTGTTATCAAGGCGACGCATCGCTCGACAGTTATAGATCACATCGAATATATCCATGGTGTTACCCGTCAATAAAATAGGTGTGTATTGAACCTTTATTCTTGAGATCGGTCATTCCTCGATCAACAATTTTCTCCGAGTGGTGCACGAATGCGCGAGTCATCTCTGAAATATGAACTTTGCCTACGTCGCTACTACTCTCCATGCGGGCTGCGATATTCACAGTATCTCCCCAAACATCAAAAGAGCCGCCTGAGTATCCAGCAATGACCGGGCCAGTATGAATACCGACTCTGATCGGCCAGTCCGACTTGCCCAACGCTCGGTGCTGCATGTTCGTCCCTTCCACAAACCGAACGAGATCGATACCAGCTGAACAGGTATCCTGTGGATGGGAATTCCGCCCTTCCGGTACGCCGCCAACACACATATAAGCATCACCAATGGTTTTTACTTTTTTCAAACCGTGCTTGACTATGATCTGATCAAACCCGGTAAAAAACCAATTCAATGTCTCAAGCAGTTCACCTGGCTGAATCTCCTCGACAAGTCGCGTAAACCCAACAAAGTCCGAAAACAAAATCGTGGCCGATGAATAATATTCACCTTTCCAGCCCTCTGTGGGCTCCAGTACATCGACTTTTTCTTCGAGGTCATAGTCAGTAATTCGACTGTCCTGCTCAAGCAGTGTAGTGACCTGGTCTGATAACAGCCGCAGCGCCTCTCGCTGACTATGATTTAGCGTGGTCGGTTCGAGTGCAGCAACACATAGGGTACCCAACGCATACCCCTGACTGCTGACTAGTGGTGAACCTGCATAGAATTTGATACCAGAACTCCCTGGCATGTTCTTGAAATTTCGAGTTCTTTCATCTTCATCGATATTCTCTATGATCAGCTGCTCCTCGGGTGCGGCCAGAACATATTGGCAGATGCTGATATCTCTCGGTATTTCTTGCTGAAGCAGTAGATTAGCAATCGGTATACCACTACTCAACTTACAATATTGACTATCTTTCCCCAGAATGTTCACGACACTGAACGGGCAATCAGTAAGATATCTGGCAATTTGAGTAATGTTGTTGAAACGCCGATCGCTTTCAAAATCTTTGTCTAAGATGCCAAGTCTCTCGAGCTCCTTGAGGCGCTTTTCTTCGTCTGACGGCGTTGGCACAGGAACGATACCGGCTTTCAGACCTTGTTCCTTGCGAAGCGCGAAATACTCTTTGTTGATCGTATTCATGAGTGCCACATTAATCGTTTAGTCGAGAACCGTAAAGGAGTAAACAGTGCTGAGATTAACGAATTTAATCCGCCAAAGATTCAGTATCCCCGACAGATATAATGGCGCTGAGTACAAGTCATGGAATTGCCCTGTCTTATGAAAGCGAAATGAAACAAATTGCAAATAGCGGTTCAGATTATCTTGGCGATACCTTTTGAAACCATTAAGACTAAATAGTCTAAAAGACTACTCACCAACACCCAAATGACAAAAAGCCCGTTATTGTCGTTAACACCTGAGCAATGGGAGTCCCTCTGTGATGGATGCGGGAGGTGCTGTCTGGTTAAGCTCGAAGATGAAGATACCGGTGAGCTTCACTACACCAACGTCACCTGCCGTTATCTCGATACTGAAACCTGTCGCTGCACTGACTACGAGAACAGAACCACGATCAACCCCCGGTGCATGAAACTTTCCCCGGAGAATCTGGAAATTCTTGAACTGATGCCCACTACTTGCGCCTATCGCCTTGTCCATGAAGGTAAAGAACCGAGCGCAGACCTCGATACGCTATCGGTACGTGGCCGCGTGTTCTGTGAAGATCTTGTTCACGATGATGCGCTGCCAGGGCATGTCGTCGACTGGATCAAAACCTGAATTCACCCAGTACTGCCTACAAGCCGGGGGGGGATAACACCTGTTTAATGACGAGTTCTCCTGTGTCTCTTCAGTTATATTGCTCGAGCAATCTAGGGAATTGCCAAATTCTGACTCCGCAAACAGAACCCCAAGTTGGTATGATATCTACCATTGTGGTTCACAGTGACATCCGGTGGTGATCCAACCCATCTAAACCTTTGGAGACAGCATCATGGATCTAGGCATAAACGGCCGTAAAGCCATTATCTGTGCCTCAAGCAGAGGCCTGGGTAAGGCCTGTGCCATTTCACTGGCCAGAAACGGCGTACACGTGACGTTGAACGGTCGTGACGAAAGCGTACTGGCCACCACGGCGGAAGAGATCCGACGCCTGACACCGGATATTGATGTGATCACCGTTGCCGGTAATGTCTCCGATCCACAATGCCAGCAGGCGCTGCTCGACGCAACGCCGGGTGCAGACATTCTGATCAACAACAACGGCGGGCCCCCTTTTCGTGATTTTCGTGAACTCGACCGCGAAGCTATGACTGAAGGGGTCACGATGAACATGATCACACCAATCGAAATGATCAACGGTGTCATCGACGACATGTCAGCGCGAGGCTTTGGGCGGATTGTGAATATCACATCGATCTCGGTCAAAAAGCCGGTACTCGGACTTGACCTCTCCAGTGGTGCACGTGCCGGACTAACGGCCTTTCTGGCTGGGGTCTGTCGGTCGGTCGCGCACAACAACGTTACGATCAACAACATCCTGCCGGGGTTTTTTAACACGGATCGGCTGCAGGGTAGTTTTAAGGCGAGCGCTTCGGCGCTGGGAATCACAGTCGAAGACGCGGCTGAACAGCGCTCTGCGCAGATTCCCGCAAAACGCTTCGGAGAACCCGAAGAGTTTGGTGAAGCCTGTGCCTTTTTATGCAGCAACCAGGCTGGCTACATCACTGGTCAGAACCTCTTGCTCGATGGTGGCGTATACGAAAGCGCGTTCTGAGTCGATTCACCCTCAGACCGTAGACCGTCAAACATCTCTACCATGAATCTCGATCAGGTCAGTCTCGACGATAAATACGAGCGGGCCAACGGCGAGCTGTATCTCACCGGTACGCAGGCGCTCGTCGAGGTCACCATGCTACAGGGGATTTGTGATCGGCAAGCTGAAATGCTCGACAGCTGGCACAACCCGATGTCTCGGCTGCAGTCGTTTGATCAAACCGACTGCAACGCCGGCAGCAACTCGTTAGAGATCATCCGCAGGCTGTGCAACGCTGTTGACAGCGGCATTCCAGTCCAGTGGGTCCGAATCAGCAGGTGGTTAACACCAAACTCTTCCCAATACGGCCGTAGCTGCTCGTAACACTCATCCGGTGAACCCAGAATAAAACGACCCGCAATCAGGTCATCAAATTCCTGGTCAAAGGTCTCGTTTTCCGGCATGGCCTTGTCCTGACCCCATTTCGCGTAGTCCTTGTATTTACCCATCAGATAAGGCCCTGCCATTGCAAGGGCTGTTGCCCGATCTTTGGCACAGAACACTTCCTTGATCACTGGCAACTCCGCTGGACGTGATCTGCCGCTTGCAGTCAACGCGTTCTCATAAATGGTCATGTGGCGCCGGATTGTCTCCAGGGTCGAATGGGGATTGATCATCCAGGCATCACTCATCCGGGCCGCCCGTTCAATGGCCCGGTCGTTGTTTGCGGCGATCCATATTGGCGGGTATGGTTTTTGCACCGGGCGCAAATTCATCCGCACGTTATCCAACTGACAGGTCTCACTGTGATACGTCACGGAATCTTCTGTCCACAAACGGACAATAAGCTCGAGATACTCCTCAAATCGTTTCACCCGCTGACCCTTGGGCACACCAAACGCATTGAATTCAACATCCCGATATCCCAGACCGACTCCAAACACAAGGTTTCCCCGAGACAATACGTCCAGCGTCGCGACGGTTTCGGCGGTATACACAGGGTTGTGCAGGTTGAGCAGTAGGATGCCCAAGCCCACCTGCATCTCACCAGCTTCCGGGATCAACCGGGCTAGAAATGGGACAATCTGAAGCTGCTGGTTATTCCCTTCGTTCAGATAGTGCTGCCCTGAAAACAACGAATCCCAGCCCTTGTCCCGGACCAGACGCACCATGGCGATCTGATCGTCCAGAGCACTGACCATATCCGTGGTGAGGTATTGCTGGTTTGTCACAAACAATCCGACTTTCATAATGCGGGGTTTCCTTTGGATTAAGCGCTACAGGAGAATATACATCTCGTAGGTATTGAGCAATGGTTCGATCACGACCTTACACTACAATCGACACGGCACTCCTGATCTTTGTAAACATCCCGATATACTTAAGACCATCAAGGTCAACTGGCACATACACCGACCATGACCCTACTCATCAATCATGCAACCGTCATCACGGTCGACCCAGATCGGCGCGAACTGACTGACTGCTCTATTGTCATCGCGAATGACGTAATCACCGCCCTGGGCCCCAGTCACGAACTTAAAAACCTGTATCGTGATGCCACGACGGTGATCGATGCGACCGGCAAGGTGGTACTACCAGGCTTTGTTAGTGCACATAATCACGTCGGCTATGCCGTGTTCAGAGGTCGGGCTGAAGATGTGGGCTATGCCCCTACGCACAGACTCTATCTCCCGATGAGCGGTGTGATCACCAACAGTGAACGCGAGGTGATTGGCGCCCTAGCGGTCACCGAGTTGCTCCGCGGCGGGGTCACTACTATTCTGGAGATGGAGGAAGATGCGGAATTGTTTGCTCCGTTTATCGAATCCAGCGGAATCCGCGCGTTCATCGGAGTCATGGTGAACGATGTCAACCTCGATGCCCTAGCATCGGGTCAAACAGTCTTCGATGACACCGTCCGCACCCAACAGCTGTCTCAAGCTATCGGACTTGCCGAACGCTGGCATGGCCGGTCAGGCAGTCGAATCCAGGTGGTAATGGCCGCCAATGGTCTGTCGATGTCGTCGCCGGCGCTTCTTAAGGGACTGCGCGCTGCAGCGGATGATCTCGGCTTGCGCATTTCAATCCACCTGGGATTTGGCGAACGGGAATTGGTTGAATCCGTACATCACTGTGCTCAGTTCGACTATGCAACCGACTGCGGCATGCTGGGTGCCGATATTATCGCCGTGCACTGCTACGATGTTGATGAAGCAGAAATCGACATGCTTGCAAAGTCTGGGACAAGCCTCGCTCACTGCCCCCACATGAACCAGTTTCGAGGCGAGGTCGCACCGATACAAACTATGCGATCAAGGGGAATGCAGGTCGGCCTTGGCATAGACAACTATTTTTCGGACTACTTTGAAGTCCTGCGCTCGTGTATTGCCAGCGCCCGCATTCGGGCACATGACCCAGAAGTGCTCTCCGCCCAGGATGCGCTGGCCCTGGGCACTATCGATGCGGCCGCGGTGATGGGACTCGATCATGAGATCGGCTCGATCGAGATTGGAAAAAAAGCAGACCTGCAGATCATCGATATGCGTCGTCTGGGACTGACGCCAACGAACGACCCCGTGGCGACGTTGGTGTACCACGGACATGGCAAAGATGTCGAAACAGTAATTATTGATGGTCAGGTCGTTGTATCAAACGGTCGAGTCCAGACCGCCGATGAAGATGCCCTGATCACCCAGGCAAGTCAGGCGGCAACCACAGCCTGGGATCGATTTTCCCAACGCTACGGCAGTTTTGTTGCGCCAGCACCCAACTAATCTCATGCGTGCTAGACAAAACCTGCTGTCCTAGCACCTGAACGTTAGCCAATCGCCTCATGCCGTTCTGCTGTAGATAAGCTTTACGCTACCAGGCCACCGTCCGGGGCGGGCCGGGCTCGTTGGTTGTACATAATGTTTGTGCGCCGCTGACTTTCTGCCTCGGATAGCGTCGAGGCGTCCACACTGAGGTCTGCACCCACTGCCATACCGCGTTTGACGGCCGGACGCTCTGACAGTGCCTGATACCAGCGCTTGAAGTACACAAACTCGTCGATGTCCTGACCCTGATTGGCAATACCCGCACACCAGGGATAACAGATCATATCGGCAATCGTATACTCATCTCCGACGAGATAACGTCGGTCATAGAGACAGTTGTTCATAACGCCGTAGAGCCGGTTTGCCTCATCAGTGAAACGGCGCACCGCGTAAGACTGATCGCCCTCACGATCGCCCAGTCGCCGGAAATGCCCGCATTCACCCAGCTTCGGGCCCTGATTGGCCATCTGCCACATCACCCATTGCGTGACCTCGGCCTTGGACGCAAGATCCTGCGGGAAGAATCGACCTTCTTTTTCCGCGATATACATCATCATCGCACCAGATTCGAAAATGGCTATCGGGTCACCGCTACCAACCGGGGCATGGTCTACCATAGCCGGCATTCGGTTGTTCGGGCTTATATCAAGAAACCCATCTGAAAACTGGTCACCGCGACCGATGTCACACGGCACAATCTGGTAATCGATGCCCAGTTCTTCAAGCAGAATCGTGACCTTTTTACCGTTAGGCGTGGGCCAGTAATAACAATCAATCATACAGTCGCTCCTGTGGTGGAAAGTGGGTCGTGAAGATAATCAGCATGGTGTTACTCAATTCGTTGCTTTTTCGGAGAGCACAGTGTGCTGGTCGATGTAGTTGTGAAAATGCACGGTAACAGATGCCTCATCAGCCAATACGACCGCATACTGCGCGGGGCCTTCGAGTTTTTTTACTTCTTTCCGATTGTCTGAACCAAGCGACACCGAAAAAGTGTAGTGACCACCGGCCACTGTGGTAAACGGGATCCCCCGGATCACGCCGGTGGTCGAAATATGCACGTGACCGGAAATAACGTGTCGTACGTCCGGGTGGATGTGCAACACGTCTAACAACTCGTTGGGATTCTCTAACAGGTATTTATCCATAAAAAAACGGACTTTGTTAACATGATGATGGATGATGACAATCACCGGACGATCTAGCGCTGCGTCCAGCCGGTCGCGCAACCACGCCAACCGTTTGCCACATAACACACCGGTGTGCCGACCCGCTTCCACACTGTCGAGAACAATGACCCGATAACCTTTTTGATCGATCACACGCTGTACATAGCCGTTGCTATCACAATGAGCCCTGCCAAAAACGGAAAGAAAGGCATCGCGGTCGTCATGATTGCCCAGTGCAGGGTAGTAGGGAATTTTCAGCGGCTGCATGATTGCTTTTAAGCGTTGATAGGCTTCTTTGCCTCCACGATCAACAAGATCACCGGCAAGTACACAGAAATCGGCATCTGGATATTCCTGGTTGATACTCTCAACACCGACCACCAGTCTTTCGGCAGGGTCCAGACCGTGAGCCAGCTCTGGGCTGGGCACCAGGTGCAGATCGGACATGACCAGAAACTTCAGAATGATCGACTTCTCCTTTGTCCCATAATTAATCAATACTGTTAAACAATTTGTTAGGCCTATATCGGCCCTGAATCGATTGTGACATTATCCCTCACAGATGGGTAAACAGAGGTACGTGATCGGTTATACTTATTTGCTCATTAATTCCGTTTTACTGGAGGCTTTCAGTATGACTAAGTCGATGATTGTGATAGTTGCTACCGCCTTATTCTTAACCGGCTGCGCAACAATGCAAGGTACCGTTGACCAAGCCTGTGGATCCGCCATTCTAAGTTGGTTGTGTGGATAGCAGATAGACGCAAACCAGGCAGTAGTCTGTATCTAAAACCCGGCTACGGCCGGGTTTCGTTCGTTAAACAATAGTTTTTCAGCGTTAGCTACAGTTCATGCTGTTCTGACTAAATCTGCATGAATTTTTTCTACGCTCCGCATGCGCTGATCAGTAATCAATTAGAGCGTATAACCCGCGCTTTGCGCGTCATCATAAAACATCTGAACCGTTTCCAGTGAATACTCGGCGAGGTTCTTACCACCCAGTGCCAGTTTTCGAATGAGATCGTTGGTTGCTGTGATGATATGGCAGCCAATACGGTCAGCCTGGTAAATGTTCAGCACCTCACGTGGGCTCGCCCATAACAATTCTGCTTTAGGGGCGCCGTCAAGAATTGTCAACGCTTCCTGCATGACTGGTACTGGATCGAGACCAGTATCTGCAATTCGTCCAGCAAATACTGAAACGATACTCTCAGGACCATCCTTAAGCGCGTCAGCAACATTCTGAACCTGTTCGAGTGTCAGAATAGCTGTAACATTCAAGTGAACACCGGCATCAGAAAGGCTCTCGATAAGATCGTAGGCCATTTCCTGACGCGTATTACTCACCGGGATCTTGACATAGACGTTCTCGCCCCATGTCTTGATTTCCAAAGCCTGGCGTTCCATGTCTGAGAATTCGTCCGCAAACACCTCGAACGATATGGGTCGATCAGGTATGGCCTGAAGTATCTCGTGGGCAAAAGCTTTGTAATTAGTGATCCCTGCTTTTTTCATCAGGGTTGGATTGGTGGTGAATCCTTGAATGTAGGGTTTGGCATACATTTCCCGCATCCCGTCACGATCCGCACCATCGGCGTATATTTTTACCTTCAAGATATCCAAAGCGTTCATTCTATGAACCTCCTATATCACCTATCGTCTCCCGGCGTATTAAAGGCACTAGTTGTGCCAACCGCGAAATCGTATGGTCAGGTGTAGCCCTAAGCCCCTCATCATACCCATATTCCAGAAACACGGTGGTACAACCCGCCGCAGCACCAGCATCAATATCCTTCCAGCGATCCCCAATCAACCAAGACGCAGTCAGATCCAGGCTGTATTCCTTTTGTGCATCAACAATCAGTCCGGGCCGCGGTTTCCGGCAGCTACACTGGTCACAGTCATCGTGATAGCACGCAAATATCTTTTCGATGGGTAACTCGGCCAGTATGGCCGTATGAAAAGATTCGACAATCTCACGGCTTTGTAACCCACGTCCAACATCGGGCTGATTTGTCACACAGAACAGTAGATATCCCAGACTTTTAAGCTCCAGAGTGACTTCTTTTATAGGTTCAACCCAGAAGAACTCAGTCATATCTGCAGGTGAAATAGGATGCCCATCTCGAACCTTTGCCTGATTAATGACACCGTCCCGATCTAGGAACACGGCTCGTTTTAACAGGTTGATTCCCATTTGGTCTGGCTCGCCTTCAAATTCGGGTGTGACACCAAAAGATGCCATATTACTGCCTGAAATGCTTCAGAGTGAGGTGTAATGGTCTCGATATTTACAGTCGGCACAATCAGGCAAACATCGGCGACGGTCGCCGTGAATCCACCATCTCTACCCACAACACCGGTAATGGCTGCTCCCACCGACTTAGCATGCTGAAGCGCTCGAACCAGATTCGGACTGACGTTCTTCTCAAGGCTCCCACCACCCACAGAAAATACGAAGACGGCATCCTTGTTACTCAAGCGACTAGTCTTAAGCCATTCAATAAAAACGGTGTCCCACCCCTCATCATTAGTCCGAGCAGTCAATTCAGACACATTGTCTGTCGGTGCATAGGCCTCGATACCGACGATTTTTCGGAAGTCATTAACCGCATGGGAGCAGTTCCCCGCACTGCCACCAACACCGAGAAAAAATAAACGCCCGCCGTTGGCCCTAACACGAGCCAAAAGCACAGCCATGCCTTCAATCGTATCAGTATCGAGTTTTGAAAGAATCTCGCTGGTTTCTTTCAAGTGCTGTTCACTATACGTCATTGCCTAAGACTCCTCATAAACGCCCTTTCGATCTTAAATAATGCTCCGCCTCAGCTAGACCATCGAATGAGCCTATTTCATAAAACCGCTCAAAAACTTCAAATCCGGCCAGTTGCCTGGCATTTGCAAGTGCTTCATAGACGGTTGCAAGATCAAAGACTTTTTCTTGGCAGTAATCCTCAACTACATTCTTAGATAAAATACCCAGCCCATAGTCTATATAAGCCATCCCACGCCGTGGCTTGGCCTTATTGTATTCAAGAATCTGCCCATTCTTAAAGACCGTGTTACTGGTATCCCACTCGCCTTCATTTCTATAAACAGTCATTAATCCCGATAGATCACTATCGTAATAAGCCTGCTCAACCACGGAGAAACTCACCGGCAAGAATGAATCGCCATAGAGGACAAAAAATTCAAGTCCAAGTAGCGGTAACGCCTTACCCAGTGCCCCACCTGTACCGAGAAGGGTAGTGCCATCATCTGAATACTCGACCACAATCCCAAGCTGCGATCCATCACCGACAATCTGCTCAATCTGGGCGGACCTATAACCCGTACACAGCACGACACGTGACACACCCTGGTCACGCAGATACTCTAGCTGCCATAGAATAAATGGTCGACCTGCAATGGGTACCAGTGCTTTGGGAATTGTCTTTGTGAGTGGACGCAGCCGAGTGGCAAGGCCACCGGCTAAAATTGCTACTGGAAGCATTGGATTCAGGTGATCGTAGTTATTGTACCTTCAAAATCGAAACGGAATCTGACTTCCTTTAGCCCTGCCTCGATCATTGCCTTTTTCAGCGGTTCGCGATCGCGAGCATAAAACATCAGAAACCCTCCACCACCCGCACCCACGACCTTACCTCCAACCGCACCATGGTTCATTGCAAGTTCATACCACTGGTCAATTTGTGAATTGCTCATACTTCCGGAGCGTTTTTTCTTGTGTTCCCAGTGCTCATGCATGATTTCACCAAACAGCACCGGATCACTGCCTTCAAGCGATTCCCGGCTCCTAAGGCCTAATTCCTTCACATAATGAAGATTATTCAGCATCTGCTGATCATTATTCTGGGTACGGGTTTTCTGATCCTTCAGAATCATTCCTGCACTGCGTGAGAAGCCAGTAAAAAACAAAAGTAGATTGTCTTCCAGATCATGCAGGGTATCGCTGTCTAAACACAGCGGCTCAGCCTTGACTGTGTCATCTGGGTTAAAGTTAAAACAGGTGATACCGCCATAAGCGGCGATATACTGGTCTTGTTTACCGATAGGTTCGCCCAAACGATCGATCTCGATCCGGCAGGCCATTTCTGCTAACTCCTGTGGATGTACCAATTGGCGTTGATGTGTCGATAACGCCCGCAGTAGCGCCGTCGTAAAGCTACCGGAAGATCCCAGCCCTGTACCTGCTGGTATGTCAGCCAGCGTTGTGATCTCGATCTGTGGCGATGGTAAGTCCATCAACAGAAGGGCCTCTCGGATAATTGGATGTTTCACTTCGTCAATTCTGGTCACATGCTCGAGTTCCGAATATTTGAGGTAAATCCCACGACTGAAGGGCCGCATCACCGTGACATAAACGTACTTGTCAATGGCTGCAGCAATTAGAAACCCACCATGATCCCGATAGTACGATGGTAGGTCGGTACCTCCCCCACCGAGGCTGATTCGAAGTGGGCTACGGGCGATAATCATAGCCACTTTTCTCATAAAGACTCTCGACCACTTGAAGGACGGCAACCGCATCAGCCAACCCCGGCTGTGGTTGCTGCCCAAGTTCGATATCCTGTCGGAACTGGTTCATTTCAACTTGGAAGGAATTGTCGCGCATCGGGTACTCCCAAGACACGGTTTCCGGGGGGCCCATCTCTGGCAGCATCTTGTACCAGGTCAAGCGCTCAACACCATAGCTGCCGCCCAGACCATCAACCTGCAACTTACCACTGCGCCCGTAAAGTTCAAAGGAAAATGTGTTCTTCCATTCAGTACAACTGACATGCAGAAACGCAGTCTGTTGATCTTCTGTTTTTAACAACATGAAAGCATTGTCATCAACGGGCATGTCCCAATAGTAAGTATGGGTGAATCCGTCGACCTCTGAAAAATTACCTAAGAACCATCTGGCAAGATCTATCAGGTGAACGCCCTGGTCAATCAGCTCTCCACCACCAGATAATTCCGGCTGGGCTCTCCACTCTTGCTCATAACCCAGGCGACCACCGTGCCCATATCGCGCACGAAGAAACATCAGTTCACCAATTTCACCAGCATCAACAATCTCACGCATTTTCTGGAATGCCCGATGGCAACGGTGATTGAACCCCACTCTAACCAGGACATTTTTTCTTTTGGCCATCGTGATCAGAGGGTCCAGTTCTGCCATGGATCGTGCTGCAGGTTTTTCAATCAGGACGTGGCAACCTGCCTCGATGGCACCGGTCATGATCTCAGCAAGATAGTTATGTGGCGTAGCAACAATGACGACGTTAACTTGTTTATCATTGACGGCATCCCGCCAGTCTGTAATTGGCTGACAACCTGGGAACCGTTCAGCCAGCAAATTTGCTTTGACCGGATCTACATCCACGCAGACCCGTAGCACCATACCGTCAAGCGCTTGTGCTCGTTTAATTCCAATTAGACCACAACCCACAATGGCGACGCCGAGTGTCACCAGTCAAGTCCGCGATCTGAAGGCACAATACGGCGAAGGGTATAAATGTCAGAATCTATTATTGCAGTTTTATGACCATCAAATGAACGCCAGGGATCCCACACTGCACTGATAAGCTTCCCGGATATTCCATCCGAGGCTGGAGACAACAGATAACTTACGAGATCGAACACCCGGGTCAGTTCTTCGTTGTCCCAGCTTCTCTGCCGCTGTTGCTGTGCCCCAGAAAATTCTCGTTCTCCAGCCTTTTCAAGCCCCGCTTCGATGACTACGTCCGTCATTCCCGTGGCGATGGCACCGGGTGCCACTACATTGATATCGATATTTTCATTTGACCATTCGACCGACAATGTTTCAGTCAGACGAACCACACCCGCCTTGGCGGCTCCATAAGCACTGAAGTTCTCCCTGGGCCCGGTGGCACCTCCACCCGAGAAACAGATGACTTTAGCTCGACGCTCACTGCTCATCAAAAGATCATAAAACGCCCGAATGGCAAAAAAGGTCCCGTCAAGATTAGTCCGCAACGAACGTGCCCACAACTCAGGGTCTTGCGTCATCGCTTTCCCGATAGGAGTAACAATCCCCGCGCAACAGATCAATGCATCACAGTCTGACCAGACATCTGACACTAATTCTACAATTGACTGAAGGCTTGGCCACGATGAAACATCACCTGACGTCTCGTAAAAAGTGGTTCCCGCCTCCCTTTTTACACCCTGAAGCACCGATTTGTTCCGGGCAATACCCCAAATTTGATGTTCAGCAGCTAGCGTCAACGCAAGGTGCCGGCCGATACCGCTGCTGGCACCGGTCAGCACAATCTTCATTGGCGCCCCTCGAATACCCAGTGGTTCGCCTGAAGCCAGCCTAGCGTAGCAAGAATTCCGTCTTGAATTGAGCTCTTCGGCGACCAACCGAGACCTCGCATCCGCCGGCAATCTAGAAGGATAAAGGGGTTATCCCCGATCCAGCCACGATCTCCCCCAGCATACGAACGTTGCGGATTCAATTTAAGGCGTTGCGTGATCAGATCCACTGAATCGTTAACTTTTACATACTTGTCGGTTCCAAGATTTAGTACGTTGACCCGCTCTGTTGCTAACTCGACTGCGATGAACATAGCATCAAGGCAATCATGAACATAAAGGTAAGATTTTTTCTGCTGCCCATTACCCAGAACATGTAAGCGCTCGGGATCATCCAACAGTTTTTTATAAAAATCAAAAATATGCCCGTGGGTATAACGTTCGCCCAGAATTGACACAAACCGAAAAATCCAGCTCCGCATACCGAAACCTTCGCAGTAGGCGCTGATCATCCCTTCACAAGCCAGCTTAGATGCCCCATACAGTGAGGTCTGTATTGGCATCGGGCATTCTTCCGGCGTGGGGATGACATTGGCCTCACCATAGATCGATCCTGTGGACGAAAAGCCGATGTGACGAACTTCGTTTTTTCGCATAGCTTCAAGTACGTTCGCGGTCACAATCGTGTTCTGTTCAAGGTCCCGGCGTGGTTGATCTGTACCAAATCGGACATCGGCATTGGCTGCCAGATGCCAAACAAAATCCACACCGCGCATTGCTGTTTCGATCTGCTGTTCATCCAGCAGATCTCCTTCTATTAGCTCAAATTGGTCGCTTTCCCTCGCGCTATCTAGAAATCTTTTTTGTCCGGTTGAAAAATTGTCAAACGCGATCACAGCTTGGCCATCTCGAAGGAGCCTATCCACCAGATGACTGCCGATAAAACCCGCACCACCAGTAACGAGTGCCCTCATATTTAACGCAACTTAGATGTCGTGCTGTTATAGAGTTGCCCATAGCGAAATTTCAGAAGTGCAATGATCCATAGTATCGGATCGAGCAGAGGCCGCACCTTCTTACCCTCACCATAAGAACGGGATGTGTAGTTCACCGGCATTTCTAACGGTACCAAGCCCTTACGAATAAACTTGATTACAATTTCCCAATCCAAATCAAATCGATTCGATTCCAACTCTAAGCCATAAAGGCATTCGCGATGGAACACTTTGTACATCGTAAACGGATCCTTGAGCTGTGTGCCACAGGTGATATTGATCAACCACGTAAAGAATAGTTGGCCAGTATTGAAGACCGCACTCAACAAGTTTCTATCTTCGAACTCACGCATTTTCCAGTGCCCTTTGTGCCTTGACCCCAACACAAACAAGCGTTGGAAACTGGCGATCGGGGCCAACAGTGCATCGTAGTCTTCGACATCGTATTCCAGATCAGCATCCTGAATCAGGATGATACTGCCTGAAGCATGATTCAACCCATTTCTAACAGCCCGCCCTTTCCCCTGGGGTTCTTTCTCATAGATAACTTTGACACCGGGTCGGGTCTCATAGGATTGAACGAGTTCACGTGAACCATCTGTAGAATTGCTCTCCACGATGATTATTTCACGATCCACAGTGTCAAGTGTTTTCTCAAGAATGGAATTAATCAGCTGCTCAAATGTACTACGCTCATTGTAAACCGGAAGCACAATGGACAACAGAGGTCGGTCATTTCCCCCGATTTCCTTTTGACAAATTACAATAACACCACTGGTTTCTGAATACATCTTGATCTGTCGATATCCCGCCCGGACCAGTAATGCACTCAATCCGTGGCGGTCGAAATATGTTAGTCGCCCTGTCACAAATTGATCCCATCGACTTTTCTGCCGTCGGGCTTGATCACTGTCGAGTGTGGGCACAGTAATTAACAATACTGCGCTGGGTTTGAGTACTTTTCGGAGTGACAAAAGTTGTTCTAAAGGATAAGCGTTTCCTCCAAGATTTCCCAGAAAAACGCAAGCGTCGATCGTGTTGCTCTCAACCGAACTTAAAGCATGATCGGCGAATTGGTAGTCCCGTTCCTTGGCATAACCGATAAATCTATCCGAATCAAGTCCAGCCACCCATAATCGACTTCCACCACCTACACCACGTGCTTCCAGAAGACTAAGGCAGTGGTCTGCCCACGAGCCCGCGTCATTTGGTAGGGATGCTTTGTTCGATTGAATTCCAAATTCAGCTATTAGATGCTCTGTAGTAGCGTAGCTCGACCGGAGTACAAACAAAACATTACAGTCAGCACAACGAAATAGTGTTTGATTTGAGACACGAAACTCGTAACGGACATCGGAAGCTTCGCAGACAGGACAAAAATCAGTGTCTAGCATAACAAGAATTGTACCGGACTCAGCAGCAAACAGCGGACCAATGTCAATCCCTTATTGAGCAACCTGAGATTCGTACTAGTGATCCTGAGGTCACACGTTACATCAATTATCACAGTAAAGCCTTCAGTCGCTCATTCACTGTTGTTCGCATCTTTAAGATAAAAAACTATAAACTCAGATAGATGGGTTAAGTCTCAACATGCAACTAAAATAAACAAGAAACGTATAGAACACACTTAAAAAGACTACGTTCGTATCTGTCAAGCCAGTGAATAAACCATCCATTGATATTCGAGTAGCCCTACTACTCAGCGTAGGCCTAACCGTGGTGTTCTACTGGAATTTATGGACATTGATTAGTACACCGATGAGCGGACCGCTCCAGGATCCGGCGGTCAGTCACTGGGTATACGTACCGGGCATCAAAACTCTTCAGTATGAGCTCTTCAATCACTTCAATATCCTATGGTCGAATCTCAGGGGTCTTGGGATGCCGATTCTCGCAAACGATGTTCAGGCAGCGCCGATGTATCCGTTGACATTAGCTTTGATTTGGGTGCCCGATGAGTATTTTTGGAATGTGTTTGTTCTTGCTAGGTGGATTATATTTGCGTCAGGCGCGTATCTTCTGGCTTCTCAGTGCTTCCGATTTAACCTCGTCGGATCGTCGATATTCGTGCTTGTATTTGTCTTTGCGCTTTACCATGCCCGATTTATTAATCACGCTTTTCTGAATGGTATGGCGGCAGGTGTCTGGTACCTGTACTTTACTCTGGCTCTACTAAACACCGACAAGTACCAGAATTACTTCAGGCATCTAATCGGCTTGGTGTGGGGTCTGATTATTGCTGCTTACTCTGTTGTCACCTGCGGTTTTCCAGAAGCGTCTGTCACAGTCGCTCTCGCAACAATTCTTATCTGGCCTTTTGCCTTCTATAGATTTTTGGAGATGGGCTCCAGATTGACCATGCGAATTCTAGGATTAACCTTCATCGCTAATCTGCTGGGTATCGCGATCGCCAGCCCTCAACTTCTAGCACTTGTTGAGATGATGATTTTAAGCTCCAGCGAATTCCGATCGAGTCATGCGCTCAGTCAATATGGCGTATCTCTATATGACTTTCTACTGGGAAAAATTACCCTATTTGGTCCAAGACCACCCGATCCAAATATCCACGTATTTGGACTTGTCCCAGTTTTTCTGTTTTGTTTTGGTTTAATTTCTGCTTGCACACCCAAGAAACAAACAACTTGGGGCCATGGAGCGTTACTCGCGTGCGGTGTATTTTTTCTGTTAAAAAATTTTCCCATATTTGGGAATTATTTTCCGCCAATTGAAACACTTCATCGAAGCATATCGTCCATACCAGTAATTTCTCAAACCTGGCTGACCTTATATTCTTTTCCTTTGCTGCTGTTATTTTTCGCGTTTTTTGCAGGTAAGGGAGCACATACACTGACTTCCTGTACGAGAAATACTAATAAAGTATCGCTGACAGCACCTCTAGTTTTCATAACAACATCTACAATTGTTGTATTGATGCTGCTTCATCTCTCAAGTTTTCATCTTACCGGCAAAAGCTACCTAGAAAATCTACGAGCGGACGCGGTCACCCGACAAATCGGCATAGTATTCACTATTTTCTGTTTAATGTTGTTTTCTATTAGCTTAACAACTCATCGTCTAGCAAACACGATAGCGGGGTTCGTAATTGTTGGCTTGGCCTTGCTTGAATATAACTTCATCCTCCCTGACAACTTCATGAATAGAAAGGCCTATTCGATTCAACACGAACGTTCCGACATCGGGAAGAACGTAGACGATGTTATGGATGAACATGGGCTTGGTAAAAACAATATACGTTTTGCTGACTACGGCAGCCAACACTTTGGCTTTTTTATTGGTCACGGCTACAGCACGTTTCGAAACGGTGCTGTAGCTATGTACACCAGCCGACAAACTGATTTCCGAAAAACAGTGCTTGGAGCAGACTGGGGTGGCTTTTTCCCAATCCTGGACGTCCCGAACAATAATGGATGGGCGATGAGCTCTGCCGGCATCCACTTTTCTACAGACTCAATTGATCCTCGTATACAGAAGAAAATACTCGATACAGGACGGACTGATGGATTAGGTGACATTCGATTAACCCAACACAAGAATTTAATGAGTGACCGGGTTGGATGTAAATCGTCAGCAGTTGGTCCCGACAACCAGATGGATAACGTTTTCTCTGTCGAATTTGACCTTTGGGACTATCGGAACTATCAATCTATTACCCAAATAGAACTAATTAGAAACAAGCCTTCCAGAGTGATCGACACATCGGGCAAGAATCATGTCCTCGGTGTCAGTAGAGCGCTCGACACACCACTGATCAACGGTGATTCTGTCCACATAGATATCCCAATTGATCGAGACAGGATGACAATTTGGTTATTTGCTTGCAACGATGGCCATGATCATGACGACAGCCAGTACAGTATTCGGACTACGTTACACAAGATTACTGACTTAAGAACACTGGGCTCTACTCGATCCGCCTCTCTTCAAGATCTTAGGATCCCGACAGAACTCTTCTCTTCAGGACTCATAGATGGCTACATCGATGCCGTACTCAAACTAGCTGCTAAAGGCGGAGGTGATCCCAAAGGGATAGAAAAACATACGATAGACATTGAAACTGCCGTAAGAAATTCGCCGTCGTTAAATATCGCCATTGCACACACTCTAAATTTTTTGAAAGGTGTCGGCGCAGAAATAATTGTCAATGCACACACGCAACCCAACCACATGTTATTCATTGACCCCATGGCTCTACCTCGAGCATATATCCCAATGAATTGTATCCGTTCAAAAAATCAAATCGATTCTCTCCGCAAAATAATCAGCAATCAGTTTAAAATCGGTCAAGCCGTTATTGAATTTCCGCCGGAGTACTCAAGCGAAGTTTGCAAAAAACATCGAGCCAAGATACAGGCAGTGAATATAGAATCAGACCAAGGCCGACATATTAGCTTGGAGCCCGTTATGGGGCCGAACATACTCGTTCTCAACGACAACTATTATCCAGGCTGGAAAGCGGTTGATACAGTCAGTCACGATGAAATTGAGATTTATCCGGTCAACCTCACGTTCCGAGCCATGATTCTTCCGGAAGAACGACAATATAAAATCGAACTTCGGTATTGGCCGCCCTGGCTCAGCGCTGCTTGTGCCATCAGCTTGACGACGTTAGCCTCACTCATACTCCTGACAATTCTGGCACGTCGAAAATTCTAGTCGTCCTGAGATTAGATCTTCTACACAATTAGAACCTTACTCGTTTCTTTCGTAACAAGAAAATCACAATGATCATGAGGACGAAACATCCACTGACCGACAAGAGAAGTGCGACGGTCCAGACTTTTGGTCGATAGGTAAACGTGATTTCGTAGTGTCCTGCTTCTGGGATTTCGACGCCCCGAAAGACATGATTGATTGTGAACACCTGGCTGGCTTTGTTGTTTAACCGTACGTGAACATCGCCTGGAATATCGACTTCCGAGAGAACAACCACACCTGCCGTCGGTGCGTTTACATGAAAACTCGTAGTGTTACTGGTCAGTCGATAGTTCCGAGCCGCGACGACAATCCGATTCACACGCGGTTCAACGACCTGACCAGTCGCGAGGGCAGCAAATGGGATACCCTCAGCTTGCCGAACAAAATTGGCTAATTCTGCTAATTTGGTATAAGCAGCGAAACTGTCGACAAAATATGCCCGAGGCCACGGTGATTTGCGGCTCCAAACTGACATGTCACTTTGATGAATTCGCTTAATCTTCGGAACTCGTTCAATTGCGACTCGTACCCAATAGTCCGCTCCAGGCTGATCAAAGCTATCGGCGCACCCAAATAACCACAGCGTCTTAGTTTCGGAGTCGATCGTGATCGCGACTTCGCCATTCTCATCATTGAGTAACGATGAAGTAGGATCTGCCTGACTCACACCAAGTACAAAATTCGGCCCACCGGTGTGGTTCACCCGAGGTGGAACAGTTCTTCCCAAACTCATCGCTGAAACTATGAGTTCTTCCATAGCGAAGTCATCGTGGTAGTCCGGCATGTGAATTTCGAGGGAAAACACGTTATCGAATTTCCTGTCGGGGATTAGAGCGTTCGAAGCACAACCTACACGATCCTCGGAAACCGTGGGATGGTGTTTCAGATGCATAGTGACAAGACCATTGCCGACGGGGTCTGAATCGCCTTGAAACTGGTAAGTCGTTGTGTTGCTGAGGAGATGAAAGACATTAAGGTCTTTCCGGTAACTTAGAAAATAACCCACATTCAAAAAGTCAAATAACGGCGCTAACTTTTCTATATCTTTAGACTTTAATGTTCTAAACCAATTTTGGCCGGGATGTCGTAACCAATCTAGTGAATCCAACAGTTCCATATAACGATGATTCATCAAAGCGTCTGGTCCATTTAGACTTTCCAAATGTAGGAATGAATAGAACCCTGACATCGGTGACCAACCTTCGCCAATCACACGGTATGGCTCACGGCTAAATTTCTCCATCTGTCTTTCAGTAAAATCCATCTTACTTGTTTCAGGCAGTTCATCAACTACCGAAACCGCCTCGAACACTTCAGGCCGTACACCAACCCCTCGCAAATAATGTTTTACGTGTGCACTGGCTGTTGCTCCATCTGGAGATGATCTGATCGCACTCCGAAGATCGTCCTCGAACGACACGATAGCTTTTTCAGATCCACCACCGTAACGCGCAATCTGCAAAACCTCCTCAATAAGCTTCGAGCGATCAGTTAAAACTATATATTGATTTTCATTCTGGCCATGAAGCAACGCAATGGCCGGAGACGGTTGCAATAAATCGGCTCGCGGCGTCGGATTGATCAATAGATTGTCTAGCTCAATGATGTCGGTTCTCATGTGAAGTCCATGATAAGAGTGTATGAGGACAAACAAGCCCACCATGCAGATTACGGCTCCTTGAGACCAACTCTGGCCTGATCGATAAAACCAGACTGCAACAAATAACAGCAGGACCGTCCCCCCAATGCTAATAATGGCTAGGCCTCCTGCCATGCTGGTAGCTTTCTCATAAGTTCCATAATAGGGATAAGCCCACCAGGTCATCAGAATAAGAACGAGCACACCGTAACCTAACCACTTGATTCGACCCTGATCGTGTTTGAGATCAGATAGAAAAGAAGCCATGCCCAAACCGGCAAGTAATATTGCAAACACGAGCGCAGCTGTGAAAAATGTGGTGTGAATATGATGAATAGAACCTATCAATGGAATCTGCCGGCAGATCGAGTTCGGCACTACACCGTAAGCTACCCCCAAAAGTCCAAACAAAGGCAAAAGGACCATCCAAAAATAAGATTGTCTATACCATCTGTTGACAGCGACCAATACCCCCAAACCGCTTACAAAAATAAACGTATTGACGGTCGGACCGGCCCAAGGCTTAGTCTGCTGCTCGACAAATAACGTATCAACAAACTGCCAGGGACGACTGGCGAAATTACAATTGGATATATCGGAAATCGTCGAGGCTTTGGAGAGTGTATCCAGAAACATCAGCCAGTGTGGCGCGGATACGAGCGCTATTGACGTCCAAAGCAGAATAAGCACACCTACATTCCTGACTAAGTCCCTAGAGCCGCGTGACGTAATTATCAGACCTGCCAGGCCAGCGACATGCAGCGCTCCAAAAAGTATGATGGCTTCTTTCGGGGTTCCTCCAAATAAAAGCAACGTAGAAGCCACGAAGATGCCAACAACTGGTAAGGCTTGCCGCTTGCGCAAATACAATCTTCCGCTCAACTCAATCATCCTGACCCACTGCAGATAACCATAGAACACCCACGGCGCGTAAGTCAGATTAAAATAAATTGGATGATTGAATCGGAAGTAAAAAAATCCGATAAATGCAGCAGAGATCGTTACTACAAACGTCGCGACCCGATTGCGGGTCATCAAAAACACACATGCTCCGATTCCAGCCAGAAACACAAGCTTCGATAATAAGAACTTCAGGTCCCAGGCCCAGCCGTTCCCTTCACCAACTACCGCAATCCATTGAAGTGGATCGAGAATCTGGGATTGGCCCTGACCAAAGAGTGGGAGACCAGCGGAGTTATACCGATTCCACAGTGGGAACTCTCCGTGCCTAAATACGGCCTCATGCTGAACCCGTGAATAGGGTAAGTTCTGCCACGGCATCGCGCCCACATCAGCTGGTAGATCTTCCATATCCGTCGACTGATAGCCAGGAACGAAGGGCAGACTGTCGTAAAGCATCTGGGCGCCATATCCGGGCGATACATAGCTCTTTCCGAAAAAAATGATCGGATAGGAGCTCAAGCAGACAGCGAACACCGCACCGATCAAGACTAACCTGATGGGATTTCCAAAGGTACTAGTTAACCACTTCATGATTAGGTTTTGTCCAACAATTAGACAGTTGCTTTTAGCCATTCTACTGCGCTGAGTCGCGCTACCAAAACGTAGCACCAACGTTGAACAGCGATCACACTAACTTAATCTCTTCTAGTCACGATATCTATCGTATGGCTTCTAAAGCTGTTCCAATTTCTATCATCAGATAAATTACGAATAAATCAAAACTTTTAACGATCCCAAATGAGTTAGTCACAAAGGTTAAATAGAAGGTCTTATTTTAGAAGCAGTGGAAGCATTGCGAAATCTTTTATGGTGATCGGTGTAGATCAGAATCTGGCAAGATCAAGAATCCGTTCGATACACCAGAGCGCGTCGCGTTTCGAAAAACACTGCGGGATTTTGTTGGAAAAGAAATCAAACCGAACGCGGATGCTTGGGACGAAGTGGGGGAGATTCCTTGGGATCTGCACCAGAAGGTTGGTGCCCTAGGCGTCTGGGGATTTGGTATCGAAGAATAGTACGGTGGTCTGGGTATGGACGACTGTTTTATGCGCGCTGCTTACAACGAGGAGTTCGCAATGTGCGGTGCCGATAGTGTACCTGCTGCATTGAACGGCCGCCTGATTTCGATCGAACCGATCCAGCGCCTCGCCAACTCTGAAATCAAATCAAGAACATTGCCCGACATTGTATCCGGCCGAAAGGGTTCAAGCCTGGGAATTACCGAGCCCAGCGGGGCTCCGATGTCGCCGGTATGAAGATAACAGCCGATTCGACAACGGCACCTATGTGATTAACTGATCCAAAATGTTCATTACAGGAGGCATGACCTCTGATTTCTTTGTGATCAGTGCCCGAACTGGCGACGATGGACTTGCCGCCATCTCACTATTTTTGTGGAGGCGGCCACACCCGGATTCTCGCGCACAGCTCTAGATCGGAAAATGGGCTAGTGGTGTGCAGATCAGGCAGCGATTTATTTTGAATAACATGCGTGTGCCAGCGGAACACCTAATGAGCGAAGCAAATTTTGGTTTCATTGCGATCATGGAGAACTTCAATCTCGAACGTGTGTCCCTGATTGCCGGTGCCTTGGGAATGATGCGCGTGTGTTTGGCTGAATCGATTGACTGGGCCCAGGCACGACAGACGTTCAGCAAACCGCTCATCCGACACCAGGTGATCCAGCACAAGATCGCGGATATGTAAGCTCGAATCGATGCGGTCGAGGCTTATCTCAACTAGATCTGCAAGGCAAAATTCTTCGCAACTAAGGCACTTGAATTATGCGCCAGTGAAGCCATGCAGGTACTCGGCGGGACTGGTTACCTACACCGCCACCCTGTCGAGCGCATCTACCGGGAGGTTAAAGTGATGGCGATTGGCGGAGGCTCTGAGTAAATCATGCGTGATCTTACAGTTTGACAGATGGGCCTATAAAACCGTTTCGCCCATAAAACTATGACCGTATACGAGGTCACGGACACTGATCTATGCTGGCTATAGCGCTCTGTCCAACCAGTCTTAAGTGGCCTCGTCTAAAGATAAGTTAGCACGCCATACATACTATGTACCGTGGAAAGCCCTCTAGTGGACTGATAGGATAAGGCCATGCTCGAAGTCAGCAAGGCTATTATTTATCACTGCAATGACTATCTGCTGCAGTTAAGAGATCACACACCGGGAATTGTCTACGCTGGCTACTGGTCGTTTTTTGGAGGTGCTATTGAAGCGGGCGAAACCCCCTGGCAGGCATTACAACGCGAATTAACAGAAGAGCTTGAATGGCAACCGGATACGGGCGTCTATCTTTACGACTGGGTCAATCCAGAGTATCCCTGCCGAATTCATTTCTTTATGGTTCCGTTCACTGACGAACGGTCTGCGCTGGTACTCCATGAGGGACAGGATCTGGGCTGGTTCAACCTGGATGCGGTTGCACACCATTCACAGATGGCACCCCATGTCATGCAACACCTAAAATGTGCCAACAACCACTAATCCGACTCAGAAATACCACTCACCGCTGACTTTTCGTTTCGCTGAGACAAACAGCGCTACTTGAGACTCTATCGATGACCCCGGAAAAACCGAATATTTTGCTGATACAGGCTGACCAGCTCAAACCTCAGGTCCTCAAACCCTATGGAGGAATCGCAGATACGCCCCACCTCGACAACCTCGCCGATGAGGGCGTAGTATTCGAAAACGCGTACTGCAATTTTCCGCTTTGTGCCCCTTCCCGCTTTTCTATGTTAGCCGGTATGCTGCCTTCACGCATTGGCGCTTACGACAACGGTGCGGAGTATCTTGCCCAGATTCCAACGATGGCGCACTACCTGCGCCTGGCCGGGTATCACACGTGCCTCTCAGGCAAACAACATTTTGTCGGACCGGATATGTTGCACGGTTTTCACGAACGACTGCTGCCGGAACTCTACCCAACAGATTTTTCATGGGCACCGAGCTGGGATGAAGACCGTATGGATTCCAATAATGATTCTAGCGGTGTAACTCGCTCGGGCGTGTGTACGCGGAGCGTTCAAATCGACCATGATGAGGCAGTGCTATATCGTGCAAAATCGAAGCTTCACGACTACGCACGCAACGAAGGACAACCATTTTTCCTTTTAACTTCTTTTACACACCCACATGAGCCCTACTTTGCTTTGCAGAAGCACTGGGATAAATATCGGCATGACGACATACCTATGCCAGTTACACAACTGCAGCCTGCTAAATTACGAGACCATCATACCGACCGCATTCTCCGTCATCACTCTCTACTCGATAGCGGAATCACCGAGTCTCATGTGCGTACAGCCCGGCACGGTTACCTGGCCAATGTTTCCTACTTCGACGACATGCTTGGAGATTTGCTGGATACCCTGCAGCACACAGGGCTGAGCAACAATACAGTGATAGTACTCACGGCCGATCATGGTGACATGCTGGGCGAGCATGGACTCTGGTTCAAGAAACACTTCTTTGACCACGCCTCTCGCGTACCCCTGATCGTGTATGCACCTGAATATTTTGCCAATGGCCGCAGTCTTGCTAATGTCTCTCTGGTCGACCTGTTACCGACTCTGTGTGATTTGGCGGGATTCAAGGTTGCGGAATACGCGCCCCAAATCCTGGATGGGTCCAGTCTAATTTCTCAGTGCGAGCGCCCCGAACACTCAAATAGCGGAGCGGTATACTCCGAAATCACATCAGAAGGTGTACCGACACCCATGTTTATGGTGCGCTCGGGCCAGTACAAACTGATTCAAGGTGGCAACGCGCCGTCCGTGCTTTATGATCTTGCCAACGATCCGGACGAGCGCAGCAATGTGGTGGATGAACCCGAACTGACCGATACGAGGCGTAGTCTTGAATCCCTGATTCAAGACTGTTGGGATCCGGCATCACTCGAAAGGGATATCCGCCTGAGCCAGCGCCGTCGGCGGCTGGTTCAGGCGGCTCATCAGAAAGGCACAGCCCCCGTCTGGGACCACCGGCCGGAAGATCCGACAGTGCCCTGGATTCATCGCGGGCCCAAGCTCTACAACGACTGGGCCTGGATGGGTATAGAAACACCCTAAAACCCCTAAGATCAAGCGATAATTCTGTACATACTGTCTACCAATAACATAACCACCTAGAATAATACATAAATAGTTTATTAGTGTATAATAATATTATTTATTTAAATATTAATTATTCTCTACCCTACTGGCCGTGAAATTTTATACCTCCCTAGACTATTCGATAGGCCAGTGCCTCCCCCGCGATTAAGCGCCGCGCATTCTCAACGGCAACCACCAGGCTACGCTCTAGCGTATCCCGGGTAAGCCACGCCACGTGGGGCGTGACTACGACATTGCGCAACTGCAACACTGCGCTGTCACCCGCCACCGGCTCAGCGGCGAATACATCCAGCCCAGCACCGGCCAGCTTGCCACTCTGCAATGCAGTCACCAGGGCGGATTCGTCAACCAATCCACCCCGAGCTGTGTTGATCAGCACCGCACTTGGTTTCATTTGGGTGATCGCATTGGCATCCAGCCAGTGTCGCGTCTCCGCAGTCTCTGGAAGATGTAAGGAAATGACATCGGAATCAGCCAACAATTCTGCTTTTGAAACCTGGCGATAGGGTTGATCGGGTTTTGACGAACGGCTGCAATAGAGCACCCGAGCGCCCATTGAACTCAATATGGGGGCTAAAATTATAGGCACTGCACCGAATCCCACCAGCCCAATGGTGCGGCCCTTGATCTCACCTAGATCACCCTGCCACCCGGCTGGTGACCGCCATCGGCCGGTCTCACGCAACTGCCGGTCAAACGCACTCAGTTTGCGCAGCACCGAGAGCATCAGGCCAAGGGTCATTTCAGCAACGGCATGACTGTTGGTCCCCGGCATATTGCAGACCACAATCGAGCGAGCTGTCGCTGCCTTGATATCGATGGTGTTCACACCCACCCCAACTTTCTGTATCAGTTTCAGCTCAGGCGCACTGTCAATATGATCTGCCGTGACGGGTCTCAACACGTGCCAGAGAATGTCGCACGTCTTCAATAGGTGGTGGAATCTCGTCTCGTCATCCTCTGAACACACCTCGACATAAAGACCTTCAGCGGCCAATGATTTCAACTGTGTATCGAGCCACGGACCGCAATCGTAGTGAAAGATCACTTTCATCTGAGCATCACGCCGGTTACGGCAGTTGGAAGTGATGGACAACCACGCGCTCGCGTAGCAGGATAGAGGTCACAACCTGAAGCCGGACGGCAAGCACAGACGAATGAAGATTTCCGGGCCTCCAGTCGCCGGGATTTATTCATCTCTATTGCATTCTGGCGTTTTCCCGACAGACCTCTACGATGGTTTTGAGGTTCTGGACCGGTGTCTGTAGCGGGACAGCACATTCGGGCGCAATGATATCGACACCAGCATCAATTGCACGCTGCACCTCAGCCCGCACCTCAGCGGGACCCTGCTGCATCAGCACCTCGGGGTTATTGATGTTGCCAGCTAGACGGATTTTTCCCTGCGCCCCGTCCACCATCTTTTCCGCTCCATTCGCAGACTCGAAGTGGTACATATTGAAGCCAGCATCCCGAAAGAACTCGATACGGTCGAGAGAGCGACCGCAGCAGTGAAGAATAACCGGAGCGGGCACCTGCGGCACGAGCGCCTGGTGTCGCCACAGTAGAAAATCCCGATACATGGTATTTCGGATCAGATCGCCCGTGGCGTGATCGGCCCAGACAATCGCGTCTGCACCAGCCTCCAGCTGTGCTTTCGCAAACATAATCGGCACCTCGGATAACGCATCGAGTGACCTACGAACACGTTCGGGATCTGCAAGGGTATCCATGAGGAACTCCTGGACGTTGTAGACATGATAGGATAACGTCCACGGTCCCATGACCTTTCCAAGGATCATGACCTCATTGCCAAAATGCTCTTTCAGAAGACGAATGGCGTCAAGACTACACTTGACATATTTGTCTTCCAGAAATGAGTCCGGAAAACCCTTAGGCAATTGAATCTCTGCTTCTCGGTCGGCCCAGGGTGCGTACTGTGGTGTCGGTAGGTTACCCGGATCACTGAAGTCAACAACACAGCCAAGCGCCGTGGCTTCTTGAGCAATACCAAATATCGGCATAACACTGTCGAAGCCCATCACATCGTGGGCACTTGCAGCCAATTTAGCCATGGGCTCTGGATCCGTATTGGCTTCAGGGAAATGAGAACCGACTATGTCCATCAGTTCAAAATTTGCAACGGACGTGATGCTCGCTGCACAGGGTCGGTCCAGTGCCTCTCCGTTCAGGGCTGCAAGAAAACGCTGCTTGGGTGTCATCGTCTCAATGGTCATATTAAATGCCCCTGTTCTTGGTATCGTGCTATTCAAGCAATACTAGCTGAACTTAACCAAAGGACTCAAGGCACGCTTAAAATGGTGGCGTCTTAGGGGAATTGCGCAGAAGACAGGCCGATCAAAAACAGTTCCTACTGACGGTGTCACGTCAGTAATCTGTCTACTTCACAGTGCGGTACCAGTTAATGCCGTCACGGTCCGTTTCGACCTGCAGGCACCCTTGTGTCAAGAGATAGTTGAGGTGAGCGATTGACTCACCAGTCGCCAGAATCAAGTTGTTTTTATTGATCTCGCTTCTAAACAGTACCGAGAAAACATCTATAGCCCGCTTTGGTTCCCGGCACAGGTTTTGAAGTTTATCAAGACCCTCGTTGTGCTCAGCGATCATGGCATCAAGTCGTTCATGTGCCCCACGAAACGGACGACCGTGCGCCGGCAGCACCAACACATCAATTGGTATTGATTCCTTAAGTCGCTGTAAGGATGTTAACCAATCGCCCAGCGGATCGGCACCAGGTTCAGTTGGATACACGCTGACATTGGATGAGATAGTGGGCAATAACTGATCCCCAGAAATCAACAGGTTGAGTTCGGCGCAATATAAGCACGCATGTTCCGGCGAATGACCCCGACCGATTAATACCTGCCACTGGTTCGATCCAACCTGAAAGCTATCACCGGCTTGAAGTCGGTGATAGGACTCAGGAATATGAGAGACGTACTTTCCAAACATCCCAAACATCTCGTGGTAATTCGTCATGTCACCGGGCGAAAATCCAGCACCCCGATAGAATCGATCCCCAGCCATCGGCGTCGGGCGCCCCGTATCAGCTACCAGAACCCGGCACAATAGATACTCACCGCGAGTCATCCACAGCGGTGCATCAAACTTCTCGGCTAACCATCCAGCGCACCCGATGTGATCCGGGTGAAGATGGGTAACGACTATCCGGTCGACAGATCTGCCACCCATCGGGCCTTCAAAGACCTGCTGCCAGATTGCTTTGGATTCATCAAAAAAAATTCCCGTATCTACCACGGTCCAGCCGTCACCATCCTCTAACAGCCACAGGTTGATGTGATCCAGTCGGAACGGTAACGGTGAGCGCAGCCACGTCACGCCGGGCGCGACCGGTAATGTCTCCCCAGCCTTGAGCCGCGTCTCAAATTCGTAGCGCACCACCTGCGGTCGTTTTGTCTTAGCTTCTGTGGTCATGCTTCAGATACCGTCGGATCTATTTCGCCCAAAATATTCACCTCATTAATGGATGTATACTGACTCAATTAAGCGTTTGGTCGACAAGCCAGAGTCAACAACACGCTAAACAAAGATTTCTCCTAGGCCTGAGTCATTTCAGTACATCTACCCGCCAGCAGATCATCAAATTTCAGCACTCGAAATGGGCTGATGGGGTTCTTTATCCCAGCAATCCTCATTCACTACAGTTGATGTTGCAGCGAGGGCCTGGCGCCGACCAGGGCTTGTATCAAACGAATTACGCGATAACCGTGACACCTATCGAGCGTAAAACCTAGTGCACACTACAACAGTATAGTATGGCCGCCACCCATCTGCTCAGTTACCTCGTCAGAGTAATGGGCCACATTCGGCTAAACCTGATGCCAGTCAAATGACAACTGGAACTCGACAATATCTAAACACCGACCGGGTCCTGCAACAGCTGCTGCCGGGACTGACTGTTAGTTTTGTCGCTATCAGTCTCGGTGCCGCATTCGGTGTCCTCAGCGGTCGCGGTGCATTGGTCGGTATCCTCTCTGCCGGTATCATCGCGCTGATCACTGCAGCATTTGGCGGTACCCGTATTCAATGCTCCGGCCCAACCGCACCCATGACCGCCGTCACGGTCTTGCTCG
>Ga0315336_1002032_pt1 | contig 33684 bp, 29 predicted proteins | sample ASW5metaG_FD_204512 | JGI IMG/M metagenome (GOLD analysis project Ga0315336, IMG submission 204512) | Ammonia-oxidizing marine archaeal communities from Monterey Bay, California, United States - ASW #5 | ecosystem: Environmental > Aquatic > Marine > Intertidal zone | place: USA: California...
TCGAAACCGCGTTCCGCTCACGTAGTCCCTTGAATACAGGAGCACCCGGTTTGCAATTCAGGTATTCAACGATTGGTTTATCACTATGCGTGGCTTTCTTGATAACTTCACAGGACTTATCAAACGCATGGATCAAGATGTCTAAATCCTCGGTGCTGTGTGCGTAGGACAGCATCAACACACCCGCGAAGCAGAGGATTCCGTTTTTGAACATTTCCTGCTGATAGAGAGTGGCCAACTGCGGGTCCTGGACACCATCGGGACCGTGGGTGTTCACCATAAGTCTGACTGGATATCCAGCTAAGGAAACATGGTCGCTAATTTGGTGTTTTGCGATGACGTTCATAAATCCCTTTTCAACATATTCACCCTTTTCCCAAATGGCATTAATTACATTGTTTTCGACATAGAAATCAATGTTTGCCGATGCGGCGGCCAACGTCAGTGCTTCTGGCGCATAGGTCGAGGATAGAAAAACCTTGTCGAATTCCTTCATGTATTCGGCCTTACCAGTGAGCACACCGAGCGGCATCCCGTTTGTGATTCCCTTGCCAAAGGTTGAGAGATCAGGAAGAACTCCAAAGTATTCTTGGGCACCTCCTATCGCAAAGCGAAATCCAGAAATCATTTCGTCGAAAATGACAAGGGCCCCATTCCTATGGGCTATTTCGACCACCTGCCTGAGGAAATCAACCTGGGGACAGGTTGAACAAGGCTTCCGAAATTCCCGCTGCATGTCAGTGCCGTGGTAGCAGCATTCCTGCCTTTGGCCGATGATGGGCTCCATGATCACAGCGGCCACATTTCCTTCGTGTTCACGAAACTGCTTCTCTAGCGCCTCAGCATCACCGTACTCAAATGTCTTGCTAAGATCTTTAATCGCTTGCGGAATGCCAGAATTGCGGTCGGTGGTAGCGATATACCAGTCGTGAAACCCATGGTAACCCCAACAGAAAACCATATCTCGGCCTGTAACGTGCCTCGCTAATCTTACTGCGGCTGCGCAAACGTCACTTCCGTTTTTCGAAAACTTCACCATCTCAGCGGAAGGAATGCAGTTGACGAGTTTTTCTGCCACTTCTACTTCAAGAGGGTGGAGCATACTGTAGAGCGTGCCATCTTCCAGTTGACATTTTATTGCTTCGTTGACTACGGGGTGATTGTGCCCCAAGGTAACCGGGCCACACCCCATCACCATATCTATAAATTCATTGCCATCGACGTCCCAAGTGTGGGATCCCTCTTGCCTGAGCAAAAATTTTGGAGCAGCACCATCCGGGAATACGCCCGGAGCGCGACTAAAGGTGTTCGTTCCAGATGCGATAAACTGTTTTGCCTTCTCGTACAGTTCGTCGCTTCGTGCGATGCCATTTCGCAATCCTAGGCGACCTTTTTCCACAAATATGCTCCTTCGTTTAACTGAAGTAATGTAACGAAATTATCTCACGAAACCAGCTAAGCTGTTTCTTGAAAATCTCTACTCCTTCATCATCACGGAACGCCTGCAAAATAAATGGACCGTTGAATCCAACCGTTTTCAACTTTCTAAAAAAATCTTCATACTCCCATGCGCCTAAGCCTAACACCACCGGTCCACCATTTAGCTGCCTATCTTTAATATGTACATCTGTGATATGGCACCCGTAGGCATCCAATTCCTCAACGGAGTCAAATCCTAACGAAGCACTATTTCCCGTATCGTAGTTAACCGTTATACAATCAGCGTCAATATGTTCCAACAGGGAACGAAACTCTAAAGGATTTAATTCTGTTTCGAGAGCTAATCTCACTCCGGACTGTAAAGCTTTCGGAATTAATTGGCAAAGCGTGTTGCAAAGTCTTGTCCGGGCCGATACATCGATGATGCTCGATTGCTCAACACACGGGATGACGATATTTTCTATACCCAAGTCATCAGCAGCGTCAAGAAGTTTCTCAAGCATCCGTAGGCTTCTTAATGAAACTTCCGTTTCTAAAGAGTGGAGCGGCGCCTCCATGAAGTAGTCGGCACAAACTGAAACCACCTTCACACCCGTTTCGCCCGAAATAGTTCTGATTTGTTTTCGACCTTCGGGGTCGAGTAATGGATTATGTTCAGTGTCGTTGTAATCTAGAATGAATTCAATACAATCGAGCCCAAGTTCCGCAGCAATCGCAAATTCGTCCTGCCAGTACCCAACTGGGTGAGCCTGGTATCGGCCCTCGAATTTGGGTAGAAGACGCCCTTGCATAATACCTAACATATATTTTCCTAAGCATTATTCACGCGAAATTGATTCATTCTTGCCACGATGACCTACGAATATTTTATGGTAGCCCTCGCATCTATTGTAACAACTGGTCGATTGAAGCATGTCATAGACAAACGGCTCAGCTGAAGCAGGTGTTGTTAGCCCAACAATTCTGGTAAGCTGAGACACCTGTTGTTGGCCTAACAACTTAAGCTGAGACACCTGTTGTCGGCCCAGCAACTTTAGTGACATTTCCATTGAGCGATTCTGAATTTCAGGCGCTTGCGAGGGAGGCACCAACTAATATGGGAATAGAAAGTAACAAAACCAGGGTCCTATTTGTATATCCGAATGAGAGGCATATGAGCACGATCCCTCCATCGATCGCCTTGCTATCTCAATTGTTGAAAGATAACGGCCATAGTACCGCGTTGTTCGACACAACATTCTATGGATTCAATGATGATATTTCACTCGGTGATGCTGACCAGAGACTAGTGGAAACACTAAATGTTCGCCCAATTACGAATAAAGATGATGATGACTTGCATTTCCAAAAGTTAGATCAATCACCCTCGGAAGATTTAAGAAAAAAGATTCTTGAATACGGTCCGGATCTTCTAGCAGTATCGTGTACGGAGACCACATTTTTAAGAGGATTAAAACTGGTTGCCCATACGCGCGATTTGGGGGTCCCAAACATATTTGGCGGGGTGTTCCCCACATTCGCTCCTCACTTAGTGATGCGGCACGAACAGGTGGATATGCTGTGCGTTGGCGAGGGTGAAAATTGCATTGTGGATCTCGCAAATTGTTTAGCTCGGGGGCAAGACTATTCTGATGTTACAAATTTGTGGCTCCGAAATAGAAATGGTGTGATCAAGAAAAACCCGATAAGTAACCCCGTAGATATTAACGATCTTCCAACCATAACCGATATAGGCCTATTCGGCGAAGACCGTTTCTACCGACCAATGGGGGGACGAATTCGAAGGCTACTCCCAGTTGAGACTCATCGAGGTTGCCCTTACACCTGCTCCTTTTGCAATTCTCCTTCCCAGAATAGGCTCTATTCTGACCATAGTTCTTTCTTTCGAAAAAAATCCATAGCCTTAGTTAAAAAAGAAATTGAGAGCCATATCAATACCTGGAAAGCGGAATATATTTATTTTTGGGCTGACACTTTTCTGGCGTGGTCAAAGAAAGAGTTTGATGAATTTTGTGAAATGTATCAGGATATTAAACTTCCGTTCTGGTGCCAGACTCGCACAGAAACAATCAGTGAATACAAGTTTCGGAAACTCAAGGACGTTGGGCTTGATCGAATTACCTTTGGAATGGAACACGGAAATGAGCAATTTCGGCGTGACGTAGTTAAACGAGACTACACAAATAAAGAGACCATTAAACTAATGAGCATCCCAACAGACCTAGATATTACTTTTGGGGTTAACAATATCATTGGTTTCCCGGGAGAGACCCGCGCTCTTGCGTTTGACACTATTGAGCTTAATCGCTACTTCAAATCTGATGACGTTAGTTGCTCGACTCTGGTACCTTTTCATGGTACTGAGATCAGAAAGCTCGCTGAACAGAACAATCTAATAGATCCCGACCAGATATGTGCAATAAGTAATGCCGCGGATGAGGGTATTTTAGACATGCCGCAATGGGGGAAAAGCGAAGTTGCCAAATTGCGGCGAACGTTTCCTATGTACGTTAAGTTCCCCAAGGACAGGTGGCCTGAGATAAAACAAGCAGAAACAGATCCCATTACTCACTCAAAATTAAGTGAAGAATTTGTCGAAACCTTTTGGGCCGACTCTTCCGGGAGAATAGATACGAATCTCCGAGAGGCAGCTAAGGGTCTCTTCTAATGGCGGTCGCACATTATCGTTCAGGATCTCAGTGGTATCGATAAACGATAGGTTGGTCTAATTATCTAAGTAACAAAATATTCCAGAATATAATTTGTGGGGCTCATAAATCTATTGCCTACGACTACTCGCTTGCTTCCCACTTAAGGTGTAGCCGTAACTTTTTAGCAATGGGTACCTCGGAATCCAGCATCCGCTTTTGCCCATCACCCATAGCGTCTTCGATTTTCCGAACAGCACCAACAAGATTTTTTAGTGCCACCGGCTCAATAGATGCTGCTTGATCTGATCCATACATCGAATGAGCTAGGGTAATGTGTCTTTCTAAAGAAGTGATACCCTGAGCCGCGGCCGCGTATGAAACAGCAAGCCCTACCTCGTGTCCGCTATACCCAATGTTGCAATTGTATCGTTCACGAAGCATGGGAATGCAATTCAGGTTCGCGTCCGTGTCTTCCATTGGGTAAGTAGACACACAATGCATTAGTTCGAAAGAGGACTCGGATTGCTCAAAAATTTCTACAGCCCGATCAATTTCGCAGAGAGTACTCATCCCCGTCGAAACGAAAGTGTGCCTCCCTTCCTCGGCAACTAGACGCAGATGGTCTTCCTCCACAATCATAGCCGATGCAATTTTGCTATATCTCAGATTGAACTGCCTTAGGAATTTTTGGCTTTCTACATCCCATGCCGAAGCAAACCAATCTATATTTAATTCTCGACAGTACGCGTCAATCTGTTCGTATTCCTCTTGACCTAATTCGAGACCCTCCTTCTGTTCACGGGTCGTCTTCCCCCAAGGACTATCGCGCGGTGTATCCAACACATCTTTAGGATATACAAGATCGATGGTTCGTTTCTGGAACTTAACCGCGTCACAGCCCGCCTCACTGGCCACCTTGATCAGGTCTTTAGCGATGCTCATGTCGCCGTTATGGTTAATCCCGATTTCCGCGATAAAGAAAATACTCATGCTTTAGTCCTTAATTCGATTTAACTGAGAAGTAAATTCACAGTTTCCAAGCTATGTCTTTGCCTCCTACTGGCTTTGACCGCGGATGATGAAATTTGGCATTTCGTGAAGTCACCTCCCAATATTATTGATCTCACAATAATGCCTTATAGGGAATTCTAGCTGTTTATTTGAAGAATAACCTTGATTTACTCGGTCTGTGAATTATCAGAGCTGTCTAATTGGTACCAAAAACGTTGCGTAATCTTTATATCATCTGCCTCCCAAATGATATAAAGATTTGGCAACGACTCATTAATCAATCTATGCTATTAACTCACTTTTTGGCGGGACTACGAGGGATCTTGACCAAATTGTTTAATAAATCCTATAGGAGGCCACTGCAGCTAGTTGCGTTATTTTGTCAACCACGTGATGTCAATTGCTTGGAGAATCTTCTAGGGTTCTAAATCATTTACTACCTTAATTCTACAAACTAAGCCATTTGATCTATTCTACTGCATCGACCAATAATTAAGCACACTGACCAATACAAGTTAAATGCTTATACAAGACGTCCCTTAAATAATTCTTTCTAGCTACATCTAAATATAAATAATCATCAATTTTCTGATAATTGGGCTTCATCTCTCTCAAACAACATTCTTCGAGCAGTCCACCCAGGCCAAAAAGGTTCCCCATCTTTAATATAATGTAGATAAATGCCTCTTCTCCAACGCCTAGTTGACATATTTTTTTTAGCGTAATGAATGATATGGCCATGAAGTAAAATCAGATCCCCTTTACGATAATTAAGTACTTTTTCCTGATATCCGTTAGGTACTTCAACTTCTGCACCAACTGGATAAGTATCAACGATGTTTTGATCCTTATCATAAACGAAATTAGGGCTTGGTTTAGCTTTGATATCTCCTAATTTATGTGTCGTCGGAAACACTCTCAACGAGCCGTTGCTTTCGTCAGAATCATCCAAAGCGACTTTACAAACCAGTAAGCTACCATACGTTGCTTTATGACGTTCATTGTCTTGATGTATTACTGAACCTTTATCTAATTTGTTTCTTGGTTGACAAAAATAGTAAGTACTACCGACAGGAATCATTCTGTGGTTTTGAATAGTGTCAACGATACTCAATATGTTTTTGTTTCTAATCAGCGCGGCTACACTTTTAATATATCGATGTAAGTTAAGTCTATTATAGTAGACGTTTTCCGCAAACTTCTTAACGTCACTATTAATCCGCATACAATTGTTTTTACTAACAACATTGTTAATAACTGAATAACCATTTTCGAAAAAAAAATCGATGTCTAATTCCATAATTTCCTCAATTAAATGACAATTGAAGGAATCTTTTCATTGATTCCATATGCTATTAGCCACCCCCAATACCTCATTCTGCCTCTAACTAAAACAAATTTATCATTACCAAGCTGCTTCAGCTCAACTGGTCTCATAAAATCACCGGCCAGTATTTCATCGGCAATTTCAGTAGCACTTGGGAAAATATTAAGTTCATTTTTTTTTGCGTCATCTAATGTCATGTATATTTTGTGGGTCTTATCAGCATCATCCACTTTACCAATCGATATACGATTTGTATCAACGAACACAACTTCTTTTTTTAAGATACTGCTTAATATCTCAACGTCCTCGGCATTTAAATCTATATCAACTGAACCACAGTTTGTTCTAATATGATCGTGATTCATCGACGAAAATAATGAAATAGATTTTCTGTTACTAAAGGCCAATTTAAGGCCCCTAAAATCACAGTTGTATTTTTCCATTAAGTTACTTACGGTCAATTTTTGACGTCCACTTAAAAGATGGCTACCCCTAATTCCATAAGATATAAGTTTAATATTATGATCATTTAACGACCCAAATAGATTAGTTTCCATCTGTTGGTTAAATACATCGTACTCTCCTTGAAACGTATCAACATATTTTATTAAATCGGAATCAACGAGACTTTGAAGATGTTTTCCACTTAAGTTGCCAATTCCAATTGCACGAATTTTGCCTTCTTGTTGTAAATCTATAAGTGTTTCGACTGTTTCCCTAATATCTACCTTAGGATTTGGCCATTGGTTTTGATATATATCAATATAATCAGTATTAATTCTCTTTAACGATCCTTCTAAAGATTTTCTAATATGCTCATTACAATTATTCTCGGGCTTAAACTTCGTTGATATAACTATTTTATCTCGTTTATTTTTTACAACCTCTGCCAAAACTTTCTCGCAATTTCCTAATTCGTAATCTTCACCAGTATCTATTAAATTTATCCCTAAAGATAAACCATATTCCAAGGTTTCTATTCTCTTATTTACTCTAGGCGCATCGTATTCCGATGGATCTCCAATTCCTAACATGCCTTGGCCAACATTCGAAACGGCTATTTTTGAGTAATTTAAATTTATATATTTCATCGAAGAATCGGGACTGACATTAATATCAACAACAATAACTAAAACTAGATCAACTATCTATTAAATGAGTTCATAAACGTTTTATACCACTTCTTCTCTTCGATTGTTTTGTTATGTAAACTTGTTACTTTTTCCCTCGATATATCAAATTCATTGAAATCTTTCATTAACTTATTTGAATAGTGATTCCGTATAATATTTAGCTCCAGAGCGTGCTCTAAATGTTCAAAATATAGTTCACTTTCCGTATCTAATCGTTCCTTTAGATCCCAAACCTCAAAGTTAGTTAAAGCTATAACTATAAGTTTAGATATCAAATCACCGTTGATCATTATTTCCTTTTTTGAGAGAACGGCTGAAATTTTATCTTCTATTGCCACAATTTCTTTCGTTATAGCTTCGCTGTCTTTGAATCTAATTTCTTTAATTTTAAATATGCTATAACGATCGACCAAATCGAACAGATTCACTTCATAATTGTCATCATTACCTTTCATAATTTATTTAGTGTATTTATATTCCACCCTTTTAGATCTTCCATATCGTAGTTTGATATATCGAGGCCTTTTACATTTCGACTTCCTAAAGTCGCTTCAATATTTATTTTCAACAAATTCCTCAACGCATTTAGTTGGTGGGACTTCTTCATATGTTCATTAAATTGTCCGTTTTCATTAATCATCTGATCGCGTAAGTTCCATATTTCAGAATTTACGTAAACCAAAGTATAGATATAATCAATTACATCTACAGTCAATATGCTCGATCTGTCGTTAATACGTTTATCGATAGAATTAACAATGTTATTCAATGACCTAATATGACTATCATTTGGATCCTTCTTCTTAAATATCTTTAATTGATTAATAATCAATCTATCTAACAATTCATTCAACTTATATGTATTACAACCCATGCAATTCTTTTCCTCTTCTATCAGCTATAAGTTTATTCGCGCCATACCAATCAATTGTTTTCTTTAATCCATCATTAAGTTTAGTTCTTGGATTCCAGTGCAAGTGGCTATTTGCTCTACTAATATCTAATATTCTCACATCGTCTCCTTTAGGAAGATCCTTATCAAATTCAAGAATATATTTATTGTTTTTACCAAAATTCGTTTCTATAGTTAAAGCCAATTCTTTGATTGATATTCCTATACCTGAACCTATGTTAATTGGAAAATTAGACTTTGCCTTTTCAAGCGCCAACAAACATGCATCTGCCACATCTTCTACATAAATGAAATCTCTAATAGCGGAACCATCTCCAGCAATTGTTATTCGATTATTTTTTGTATTATAAAACTTGCTAATTAAAGAGGGAATGACGTGACAAGTCTTCGTACAAAAATCGTCGTACGGACCATAAACGTTAGACAACCTTATAATCTTAAATGCATCCCAACCGTATTGCTCATAGTATGCTTCTCCTTGAATTTCCCCGACTCTTTTCGCTATTCCACTATATTTATCATTAGCTGCCGGCAATCCATTCCATACGTCATCCTCTTTTCTAATACTCAAAGGTGGGTATTCGTTAATGCTGCCCACGTATAAGAATTTTTTTACGTTATTTTTATAAGCAGCATCAATCATATGAGTATTACATAATACAAAAGCGACATACCCCTTCGCCGCATCAAGATTACCTTTTTGAGTAGACCCCTTTATCGCGGTTAAATGAATAACATAGTCGATGTTTTTGGTAACCTCAAAACAGTTTTCAAAGATTGTCAAATCAGCATGTATAAATTCTGCCTTTTTATTTAAAACAGCTTTAACTCTTTCTTCGCTATCTAAAGATACACACGTTACCTTAGCCCCTTTATCGATCAGTTTATCAATTACCGGTGTACCTACCGTTCCTGTCCCGCCGGTAACTAAAATATTTTTGTTAGAGAAAATATTTGCCATTTTCACTTCAATGGAAGAGCTATTTTAAGGAAAATACGTCCTATGGCGAAGGATACTAATTTGGAGAATAAACTTTTCACACCTATGGTATTGCGAAAGAAATTAATATTTCCTAAGTAATGAAGACACCTCTTCCTTCTGATATAACAAGATAGGTATTTACGAGTACCTTCTGCCAAAACGTATCCGTGTAAGATTTTTCTTTCTCCAAAACTATCCCATATTTTAGAAATAATACCATCTACAATTACATCGGAATTGAGTTTCGTATTTACATGTTTAAATCCATTTCTACATAGGTCGAGCCGATATTTTTCATTCTGAAGATAATAATCAACCTTGTTTAAGAAATCATGCTGATCGTCGAATACTCCTATATGACCGTCTAAACGAAAAAAGTCTTTAAGGTCATCGGCGTATTCACTTAAACAAAAAGAGTTTTCCGAGAGGATCTCGTAAATCCTCCCCCTTCTGTGTCTTCTTAGACTGGCGGAAGGATCATAATTTAGTTCTAAGTTGTCTGCTCCAATAAAACTTGTCTTTGTAAAGTTTAGATTTATTCTTGATTCGTTAAACAAATTTTTCATTTCTTCCGATTCATAGTAATTTGATCTATTAGAACTGTCAACGATCTTGAGTTTGTAGTTTCTCCCCTTTAAAAGATCAATATATTTTTGCCGGTCACAAATATCGAGCCGACCGACGAAACTCACGTCGTATAGATACCTACCGTTTCTCTTTATTGGTTTTAATCTTTGATTAGGAGATATTACATTAGTCAATGGAATTAAATAGCTATTATTCCCTTCTGATTCCAACCAATCGCGAGTCAACGATGATACTGTAATATTTAGGTCGAAGAATTGCGCATACCATTTAGTAAAGATATGGTAGTGAGATAGATCGTCACCCTCGATCTTTATTCTATATACTTTTCCTTGTAGCGAATAAAGGAGTTCATAATCAAAGAAATAATGGCTACAACAAATTAGTATATCAATTGGCCTATTTTCAATAGTATTTCTTATCTCTTTATTTACGTGTATGAAATCTTCGCCACCATAGTAAATATAATGGAAAAACGAATTCCTTAATCGTTTTTCTAGCAAATATGTCAGGTTTAAAAACGCGTTGTTGTCATTATTTTTTATTACTACTAGGATATTTTTGTTTCGAAAATGATTGAAAATTTCATTTCTCATATACAATTGCTCTGCGCGAACTTCCGTTCATATGGTTATCGAACACGTCTCTTAAAATCGGAAGATGAATTGCCGGTAAATTAGGCGAAACATTGGATTATGCCTCGGCCGATTGGTCCAGATATGCCACAGATCAAATATCTTTCATTTACCTGGCTCCATGAACAGGGATGATAGCTCCGCTCACAAAAGAAGATTTAGTAGAGATCAACCAAGCGATTGCTTCTGCAACATCCAAAGGGGTACCCAATCTACCTAAAGGAATCTCGCTGATCTTTGGATTAAGGTGTTGAGAAGTACGTGGTTCTTCAGGAGATTTGATTAATCCAGGACTGATTGCGTTGACACGTATCCCATCCGGGCCCAATTCTTTTGCCAATGAGATTGTTAGAGAGTTTACTGCTCCCTTTGATGCTGAGTATGCAGTGAGATTCTTGCCGCCAAAAATAGCAACCTGTGAACTTAAATTGACAATAGATCCGCCAGCGCCACCTCTCGAGATCGCCATGCGATAAAAAGCTAATCTGCACATTTCGCTGAGTGCAAAGATATTAACCTGGAATAGTAGTTTCCAGTCAGCCTGGGATTTCTCAGAAAAATGTACCCTCCCCCCATTTATGGCAGCATTGTTGACAAGACCAACAATTGGTACTTGCACCCATTTATCTATCTCTGAAAACTTTTCTTCAATATTGTCAACCTCCATGCAAAGGCGCATGGCCTTGGCCCTTAAACCTTTTGAGCGAATCTCTTGTGCAACTTCTTCAACTTTTTCCCTTGAAGAATGCCACGTCAGAACAACATCGAAACCAAGCTCTGCTATGCTCAGAGCTGAAGCTCTACCAATTCCTCCGCTAGCGCCTGTGATAATGACGCTTCCGACTGCTCGACTCATAAGACTGACCTCTCTATCCTTTTCAAGGAGCCGCTAACGACATATAGCGGCGCAGGCCACCCATACGACGCATGTCCTGTTCATGATGCAAAGCAATGATTACCGAGCCAACTGCAAGGAATGGGAGGATTAGTGCTACTTGATCTTTAAACCCCATCGCTTCTGACGTGTTCGTTGTAGACTACGTATATCCGAGTTGGAAGCTAAGATAATATTGATGTAGCATTCTAATGTAAATGTAAGACCTTGGCCTGTGGATGTCTATAATTTTGACCGTTAGACGACGAGGTGCAAACAATGGGTCACGATTACAAATCTATTTCGACTATACCGTCAAGGCGGTACGATAATCTTTATCACATAACATCACCTAGCTCAAAAAATGATGCGATGCCTTAGTGGTGTTACTAGGACTAACGAATCCAGAATTTACGACTTTGATAACTACAAAACGCCTTGGAACCCTACCGCTACGTGGGATCAACATACCTAGATAGCGCAAATCTAAATGAGGGTGGGTGCTCTACTCCCGCGTACCTATTACGTACCTATCTAGGATCTATTCCTGTCTACTTCAGTCCAGTTAGTGGGGCCAAGCGCAGGGTTGAGGTGCTTGGATGTGTTGAGTCTACTGAACTATTGTGTAACAGAAATAATAAGAACGGTGGACTGTTAATCTATATGTCGCTGGTTCGAGTCCAGCCCGGGGAGCCAGATTTCTCGATGTTTTTTCAAATTCCCACTGCTACCGATCTTCGAGTGTGACTAACTTTGGCAAGTTTGCCACTGTTTGACGCAATCTATTATCCGCTACATGGCTGTATCCAAGTGTAGTTTTCAAGTCTTTATGACCACTCACTCTTGAGATGTCCAGGAGGTTAGTGTTTAGCACATGGACTGTTTCCGGTATTGCTGTATGCCTCAAGCATTGCGGTGTAGCCCAAGCGATTCCGGCTCGTTTGACTGCTGTAGCCTAGCCTTGCAACAACCAAGAGTTGCTAAGCAAAATGTAATCAGTTATTCTTTGGGACCAAACTGTCCGTTGCACTAGCGACAATTATGTACTCCCATTTGCTAAGTTCCAACCAATCTTTGGCAGCCGCGGAAGCTTAGTTTGAAAAACCAAGTCTATCTCGCTGATTTAACACACACTGAAAATGGGATTATGTCCTTGACATTTCCTTTGGGCACAGCTTTTGTTGCCACTTATGCTAAATATGTCCTGTCTGACCAATTTGATTTTCGACTTTTTAAGTTCGTCGACCGCTTAACGCAAGCAATCAGCGAGAGTCCACCACGCGTTTTAGCGATTTCCAACTACTCTTGGAACCTAGAACTTGGCTACAAATTGAGCACCTGGGCCAAACGCCAGCATCCTAATTTGATTGTCGTATTTGGGGGACCAAATTTTCCTGTTGAGGCAGACGAAAAGTTGAAATTCCTTCGGCAACGATCTGCCATAGATGTTTACATCGAAAACGAGGGCGAAGTTGGATTTGCAGCTTTACTGAGGAAGTTTGAGGAATATGATTTCGATATTACAACTTTTAAGCGTTCTGGAGAATCAGTTGGAAACTGTACGTATCTTAACGGGAGTGAACTGATCGAGGGTGGAATTACTCGGATTAAGGATGTGAATGATGTTCCTTCTCCGTATCTGACTGGAATTCTAGATGAGTTCTTCGATCTCCCTTTGACACCTATGGTTGAAACAACCCGAGGTTGCCCGTTTACTTGCTCGTTTTGTGCCGACGGTCTCGTTACCAAAAACAAAGTTGTGGGCTTCCACGGAGACCGAGTGCGAGATGAACTATATTACATTGCAGAACGTATCAAGAATATCGATGAGGTCTACATTACTGACCTGAATTTCGGGATGTACCGACAAGATCTTGAAACCGCACAAACGATCGCAAACGTTCAAAGCGAATTCAACTGGCCCGCCCGGATCCTCGCGACTACCGGCAAAAATCGACCTGACCGAATCATTGAGGTAGCAGCTCTCCTCAAAGGTTCGTGGATAACTGGCCCTGCTATTCAGTCCTCGAATCAAGAAGTCCTTAAGAACGTCAAACGTTCCAACATATCCGTGGAAGCATATCGTGAATTCTCTGCGTTTATGAAAAGCCAAGATAAAGAAGCCTTAACCTTCACGGAAATAATTCTCGGGCTACCAGGAGATACGAAAGAAACACATTTTGAGTCTCTACGATACGGAATCGATAATCGGCTAACCAAATTAAAATCGTTTCAGGCAATGTTACTTACTGGCACGGACATGGCATCCAAGGAAACGCGCGACAAATTCGAACTCGTGGGCAAATTTAGGATTTCAGCTGGTGGTGTGGGTATCTACAAGTTTGGCGAAGAAGTAACTCCTGTAGCAGAAAACCATGAGATTATTGTCGCTAGTAAGGACATGTCATTCGAGGATCACCTCTCCTGTCGAGTCATGCACCTGCTACTTGAAGCCTATTACAATCAGTCCCAGTTTGAAGAGATCTTTGCCGCCATGAGAACGATGGCACTCTCCGAATTCGACTTCTTGAAATACATTCATGATCATGAAGAGCTATATACGAAGAGAGTCAAGGAAATTATCGACAGATACATTTCAGCCATGAAAGAAAACCTATTCGATTCTTCCGAAGAGGCGCAAGCATTTGCCACGAGTCCTGACCGGGTTAACCAATATGTGTCTGGTGAGTTGGGATTTAACGAATTAGTAGAATGTAATTCGCTACTTTATTTCGAGATGGAAGAGACGCTAGAGGTATTGCTTAAAGCTCTACATATGTATCTCACAGAAAAAGGGTTGTTAACTGTTTCCGTCCAGGACTATTTCTCTCAATTAGGGAACTTGATATTGTGCAAGAAAAAAGAGATTAATAAGCCTGAACTGCTGATAGAACAGAGCTTTAATTATGACTTCGAATCAATCGATGATTTAAATTATATGGTAGATCCTCGGAGCGTTTCACGGACCGATCAGCCAATATGCTTCAAGTTTTCTCACACTCGCGAGCAGCAAAATCTAATTAACAATGGCCTTGGGTTATATAAGAACCATCCAGACGGTATAGGAAGGTTGCTTTACGGTTCGAATCTTCAAAAGATGTATAGAACTTTTCAAAATGTAGGCCTGTCGTCAACTCCCTAGGGATCATCCGACCCCGTAATTCCTAACGCCCCCAAACCGGGACGAAAATTCCGGTGAGGGATTCTATCGTCGAACCCAGAGGAGCAATCCAATGACATTAAGACATCCATACGGGTTACTAAATGACCCACAACATCCAATTAGGCCAGCTTATTGATCATCCACTTGCTAATTACCGCTACCGGTATTCGCGTACAAAACGATAATAATCCTCCGGGGTACCGATATCTATGAAATCTTCGTCCGTCTTAAAAGCCTCCAACGAACCATTCCGAGCGAGTTTTGGAATTAAATCGTGTTCTAAAGAAAACGAACCAAAATATTCGGAAAATAATTGGGGGCGAAAAATAGAATAACCCACGTTAACCCACCCCGATCTTATATTTCCTTTTTCTATGAAACCTGACAGACCATTCTGATCAACGGTTACTGTTCCAAATCTTGATGCATTTTTTACATATGTTATGCCTAACATCCCATCACAACTACTATTATTAAAGTTCCGCTCCATATCATTTAGATTAATAAAAGACAGGGTATCGCCGTTTATAATGAAAAATGGGTCCGTTAGATTAAAAGTTTGTGTTACATATGCAACAGCCCCCCCTGTACCAAGACGTCTTGGTTCTACTACAACGATTAACTGACTGGCAGTAGTATGCGCTGCCGCATAATCTTTAAAGAGTTCTGAACAATAATAAACACTCAAATAAATAGTCCCGATTTCATATTTCGAAACCTCTTCGATTACGAAATCGAGGAAAACGCGGCCGTTGATGGGCAACAGAGCTTTCGGCCGACCTTTACTTACTAACTCTATTCTCGTTCCAAGCCCACCCGCTAGAATGACTACATCCGGCATAGTACCAGTCCTCAATTGAGGTTTGCCTCTAGATTATTGTTAAGACGACCACCTTGATTCGTGGACTGACAGCCTTCAACCGGCGAATCACTAGCGGGTAAAACTATCTAGTGTGATCACGGGCAGGTGCTGTTCCAAACCGTCGGGACATCAGCGTTTACCTATACCTATATTTGGGATGCCTTCATTTTCCAGCACACCTGTTTCAATTGGGCTTATCTTAGCCAAATTTCCTTACCTTGCTGAATTATCCTTCGCTTAACCGATCCTATACAAATCCGATAGTAACTAGCCTTGGAATTCGAATGAAAACTTTATCCCTTAATCATTTAGAACTATGGCCATATTCGCTACCAAATACAAATAATCAACTTGAAGAAAACACAGCCAAATTAACTCACCGAATTAAGTATATTTATCAACTCTTCTATCTCCTGCTTCCCAAGATCTGGAAAATTACCGATATAGAAACCGTAGAAATGAATATGCTCTGTCTCTGGAAAACGCGCATAGTACTTATCCGGGAATATCTGTTTCAAGTACGGTTGCCTCAACTGATTACCACCCCCGGCGCTACCTCTCCTATATTCTATTCCCTCTTTATCCATGGTCCTCATTAACCTTTTCGAAAAGTGCTGATTTTTCTCCCGAACGATGAGGTTAAACGCATAATTACTGCAGCCCTCAAGTTTGAAATCTGTACGATATTTACCCGAGTCAATCCTATTAAGGAAGTATGATAGGTTCTGATTTCGAAGCCGTATATTCTCATCGATATTTTCCAATTGGCTTCGCCCAAGGATGCCACCAATCTCCGTATTCCGAAGGTTATAGGCAGGGTAGGCAAAAATAAATTTTGGATCTAGATCGTTGTTTTCTAAACTAAATCTAGACTGCACTCTTTTATTGTCCGCCTCTCGTACCATTCCATGCGAACGGAGCATTCGCAACTGTTGATAGAGCTCTTCGTCATTAGTACAAATCATCCCACCCTCTATGGTGCTCATATGATGAGCATAGTAAAAAGAAAAATTTGACATCCAGCCAAAACTACCAAGTTTTTTTCCATTGTGGGTCGCTCCATGAGCCTCACAAACATCCTCGATCAGACAAATACCCCTTTTATCGAGCTCGTCGAGCAACTCATCGGTCAATGAATCGAAGCCTTGAGTATGGGTAAGAAAGACAGCGCGGGTTTTTTCGTTTAATTTGGCTATCACCTGTTTAGAATTCATCCCGAGAGTCTGTGGCTCGATATCTACAAATACCGGAACAAAACCGTTATGTAGTACAGCTGATATGTCAGATGCCCATGTCAGTGACGGAACAATTATTTCGCCACTTTCTGGGTATTTCAATTTTAATGTTGCTATGCTCAGAAGATTCGCTGACGACCCAGAATTGACAAAAACACTGTGACGTACGCCTAGCCACTCGCTCCACTCTCGTTCGAAGGCCGCTACCTGCGATGATTGCGTTAGGATCGGATCATCTGTTTGCAAATAAGCGATTACCTTATCCAAATCTTTTCGCGAGAAATTATTGCGCATTAGCGGGAAACGGATCACAGGAGTGCTCATCGTGGAACTAGTTTGATTCGTCTAGAAAACCAATATTAATTGTTTAATAGTACTTGCGATCCCGATGGATCAATATGGCATGGCACCCAGACACGAATTTGAGGAAGTGCTTCACGTATTGAATCATGTCGCTCAGGGGGTGCAAGAAAGAAGAAGAACCCACCGCCGCCAGCACCCATGAGTTTGCCACCAAAGGCACCACTCCGCATCCCTGCCTGATATATTTGATCAACCCAACTTGGAGCACCGATCGTTGTCAGTTGCCGCTTCATTTTCCAACTGAGTTCAAGCATCCTCCCGATCTCCTTCATGCTGGCTTGACTCTCTAACAGCAAACGAGCCTCCTGAGTGATTCGGTGGATTTCTTCTAGAGGCGCATCGATCTTGCCAGTTTCTATGTTTTGAACCGTTGCCATAGCATGCTCCTCGGCATTTCGGCTTACTCCACTAAATCCCAAGAGGATATGGGACTCCAGCTCAGCCAGATATTCTGTTGACAATGCCATTGGCTGTACATCCCAATTATTCCCTGGGCCCATATGCAGTCGCTGAATCCCTCCGTATGCAGCTAGGATCTGATCCTGAATACCTACCGATTCATGTAGCAGCTCTTGTTCTACCTGGATTGCCTCTCTAGCCAGTTGGTTCGGACCAACGCTCGTGCCTACTAAAGTATGTAGAGCATTTAAAAGGCCCACAGTAAATGAGGAACTTGATCCTATTCCTGACCGTGCAGGTAAACTCCCAACATGATAGACCTCAACGCCATCTTTGATGTCGAGATATTCCAGACATCCACGTACCGACGGGTGTTGAATTTGTTCTCGGTTCGTTACTTCTTCCACCCTCGAATAAACTATCCGATTAGTAAAATTAAAAAAGTGTGGTGTAAACCGTACTGTGAGGTAACAATAGTGCGCCAGCCCTAACGCGAGAATTAGTCCGCCACGTTCCCTAAACCACGAATTGTAATCAGTACCGCCTCCAAAAAGAGAAAGTCGATAAGGAGTCTGAGTGATTACCAAGGTACTACTAGACTCAAATATTCGAGTATTGGTTAAGTCGAATGATCTGGAAAACCTTAATCAATTCAACTATCCCCGCCTCTAGAGAAAACCTGGGTTGATAACCGGTTTTCTCAATACGAGAGTTACTTACAATATAGTTTCGCTGGTCTGGATCTTTATCGACGTCGGAGCTAACAGGACGAAAGCCAGGAACATATCGACCAACCAGGTCACAGAGTTCGCTCTTGCTCAGATTCGCATCGGATAATCCGACATTATAGGGGCGACCGACCATCGTTGAATATTGCTCAATACCATGTACGAATGCCCGCGAGGCATCTCGGACATGTAGAAAATTACGCGTAAAATGAGGCTCAAATAGAACTAATGTCCCGTCGACTACCGCGCGGTAGGTAAAATCATTAACTAGCAGATCGAGGCGCATTCTTGGGCTAGCCCCGAATAGGGTGGCGAATCGAAACGTTAAGCAGTCGCCCTGTTCTAGAAGAAACTGTTCCAATTCCACCTTGAGTCGACCATAAAGAGAAATTGGGCGTAAAGGTGTGTTCTCATCACAGTGGATTCCTTGTTCACCTACCCCATAACCGCTATTAGTACAAGGGAAAATTAATTGTTGGTCCCTCGATTTTCGTTTTGCTAGATTACGAACCGCGTCATAGTTGATTTGTTGAGCCCCTTCTGGGTCTTGGTCACAAAGAGGGGCTCCAGTGAGGCATGCTAGTGGCAAAATAATGTCAACCTTCTTCAAGAGTTGGCCTATCATTGCCTCATCCCTAACATCTCCACGTATTATGTCTAACTTCTGCTCGCTACAACAGTCCAATAATGCTGGTTGGTTATACCTGTAATTATCAACAACCGTTACTTCGTAACCATCGCGCAATAACATCGGAACTAATACAGCCCCAATATAACCCGCGCCACCAGTAACAAGTATTTTCATCAAAATATCTCTTCCCTAGTACTCAGAAACATGTTTTCTCCAATAGTTAAGTAAATGATGAACGCTCTCTTCAAACGAGTATTTCTCCTTCCACCCGGTTACCTCAACAAAGAGTGACGAATCTGGAATTTGGAGCGTTACATCCCCTGGCCGGAGAAGAGCCTCATCTAGTCGAGTCGGAATTTCCGTTTGTGCTAAATTCTTTAACGCCTCCAGAAACTCACCAACAGTAATTGTTGTACTGCCACCTATATTATAGACAGCACCAAATTTACAATACATGACTGCATCCCAATAAGCTCGCATAGCATCCCTAACATCAATCATTGTTCTAACTGAATTCAAATTTCCGTGCACCAATTCCTTCTTTTTACCTGCCTCTATTAAAGCTATTTGCCGCGCAAAAGATGACGAAAATAAGTCTGAACGACGAGGGTTAAAGTAGGCAAACATGCGTGTTCTAATTATCTGCAGTTCGTAACACCGCCAATAAGCATAACCGAGATGATCCTGGGTCGATTTGGACACTGCATAAGGGCTAGATGGCCTCATTGGGCAATCTTCGGTAATCGGAATATCCTCAGTATTTACCTGGCCATATACTTCAGAAGTACTACAGAGTTGCACAATCGGATTCAACTCAGCACTACGAATCGCCTCAAACAAGTTTGCCGTCCCCATCACGTTGTTCTGTATTACTGATAGTGGTGTCGTAAACCCCGTTCGAACGTTGGCATGGGACGCTAAATGAAAGATAACATCAGGCTCAGTTTCTTTCAGCGTGTTAAGCACCGAACTAAAATCTAATAAGTCACATTCATGGGTACAAATCCGATTTTCCACCTGTGCCAAATTTCTTCCACCCGACGTACTGTGCCATCTAACAATTCCATGAACTTCTACTTCTGGATAGTTTTGAACGATGTGCTCCGCTAAGTAGCTTCCACCGGCACCTGATATACCGGTAATCAACGCTCTCTTAAATACCCGATCTTCCATTACCCGAATGTATTCTTACGAGTTTCTCGATACCACTTCAGTGTGCGCTCTATTCCCTCATCTAATTCTATTTTTGGCTTCCATCCCAACTCGTTCTTAGCTTTGTTGCAATCAAGACTCAAACTGATGTCTATTGAAGGCATAGTGAGGTCATGTTCGACTTTAAGGTCTCTACCAGACGCTACGACGATTTTATGCACAAGCTCTTCAACAGACAGCGATTGACCAGATCCGCAGTTAAATACTTCATATAAATTCTCTTGATGTTTTATTGACTGATCTACAAAGTAGATCAGGTCATCTATGTATAGCAAATCCCGCCTTTCCTTGCCGGTCCCCCATATCACTATCCGGTCCGTTGCCGTCATTGCCTTTGTCACAGTCGCACCAAACACATGACTACGTTCTAGATCAAACTTATCATGTGGGCCATAGATGTTCGAATGGCGAATTACTGTATGTCGAGACAACCCTAAATTAGCAAAAAATTCACACATTTTTTCCACATACACTTTTGTCCAGCCCACGCCGAAATAACTTGGATGAATCTCATCGGCTGGATTAAAGTCACTCTCTTTTAGGGCGTAAATAGACGACTGATACATAGTGGAGCAACTGAAAAAGATGAAGTGCTTAACTCGATAATTGTAGGCTGCCCTCAGTAGCAACGAGTTCATAACAGCGTTATCTGTTACATGAATAAATGGTTGGTTAACAATATCCCGAGAACCAGACGTAGTTGCGGCTGCTTGAATAACAATATCCATTCCATTAATTGTTTGATCCACGGTCTGTGGATCACGCAAATCCCCTTGGTGCCAAATCAACCCAGGGCAATCGAACTCTGGCCTGCAAAATCGAACCGCATGAACCTCGTACTCAGGATGTTGCACAAAGTTCTCCGCAAGATTACGGCCGATAAAGCCGGTAGCACCACAAATCAGCAGTTTCGTTTTCATGCTTGGTGTAGGTATCTCTTTATTATCTCTTTCCTTTCTCAATGCAAGTATCTGCCAAACCCACTACCAGCTCCCAGTATTAGAAAATTCATGACATTTACTTTGATTCAGTAAAAGAATTGTAACGATTGTCGGCAATGTCACGATTTGATTCATACCATTCCATGGTTTCTCTTATCCCGTCCGCAAGGGAGATCCGTGGGCAAAACCCAATCGATTTTGCACGTTCTGTACTAAGAATCCTTTTTTTATCTCCGGAAGGCTTCTCAACATCCCAAATCAACTCTGGAACCGGGGACACCATGCCGGCAATAATTTCGACAATTTCCCGAATGCTCACTCCTTTACCACTCGCCAAATTTACCGGTTGCCGTAACTCGCTCTCAACAACCTCAATCATTCCTCTGGCGCAATCCCTCGCATGAATAAAATCACGTAACTCTGATCCGTCACCCCACACAACTAACGGATTATCTCCATCGACAACTCGCCTAATTAGCGATGGAATAACCATTGCATTTTTCGAATCGAAATTATCCCACGGTCCAAAAACGTTTCCTGGCCGAACAATATACACGTCCTCCCAGCCATGTTCTATTTTATAGGCTTCCGCCTGTAACTCACCCATTCGCTTAGCCCAACCGGCGAAGCGATCGTTTTCCGAGGGGGGCCTTTTCCACATATCATCTTCATAGAATATCTCTGTGGGCGAATAAACTCCGACCGAACTGGTAAACAGATATTTCTCTACGCCCTGTCTTCTAGCAGCTTCCATCATATTGATGCTGAACTGAAGCGTTGGCACAAAAAAACTAGCAGGTTTTCGAGCCGACATTGCAGGCGAACCCTTTATTCCTGCAAGATTAAAAACCATGTCCACTCCTTCGCAGGCTTCTAAGCATTGGTCGAAATATCGTAAGTCCAGACTCAGAAACTCTGTATCTGGATGGGCTCGAGATGGGTCATCCAAGGACACTATCCGTATATTTGCTCCACGCACCAACAACAATTTCACTAGCTGTTGACCAATCATGCCAGTTCCACCAGTAACCAATATGCTTTTGTTGTCGAACACTAGTATTTCTTCTAAAAGGGACCACGAAAAAGTTGCCCGAATCGCCTGGCGTCTTCTTTAGTCGGCAAAGTTGTACCACTGTAGTCTGTAATGTTAGTCAACTCCAACACAGCCTTTACGATATCACTCATATCGGGGTAATACGCTCCCTCTAGACTGTGGGTGGTAGGGCATGGACTGGCCTGCATAGCCAGATTTTTTACAGGCTGAGTTAACGCTCTAGGATTGACTTGCATTAGACCACGGCTGATTTCAGCGCAAACCCCATAGGCTTGCCAACCAGTATCTGCGACAAGCAATCTCCCTGTCTTCTCCACACTTCGAATAATTTCGGAGTGATCAATATCAGAAACTATATGAGGATCAATAATCTCAATGCCGATATCAAATTTATCTTGCAACCAATCAGCCGCTCTTTGGGCTTCTTGAACCATATAGGAAATTGCTACTACTGTCACATCTTTCCCTTCACGAACCTTTCTCATTTGAAACGGGGACTCTCTCCGAGAATCGTTGTTCCCCGATTGAAAAGTTAAGTCGAACAATAACCGGTGCTCTATTGAAAGCACAACACTAGGAAACCCGCGACTCGCAAATAGATATGAATAATATGCATCTTCAGCCGTCGACGGCATTAATACAGTCAAACCTGGGATGTGTCCAAATAACGCTTGCAGGCTCTGTGAGTGTTGTGGCCCCTGCCCCCAACTTCGTCCAACTACAGCTCGAATTAACATTGGCACGTTAAAAGCACCCCCATACATGTAGCGGTACTTAGCTGCGATATTGATGATCTGATTCATCGCAAGGATCAGAAAATCGACACGTATATGCGTCTGTATTGGATATAACCCATTTAAGGCCATGCCAATACCGATACCAGTCATACCCTCTTCCATGATCGGCATATCAATTACCCGAGCTGCCCCAAACTCACCTATTAATCCGCGAGTAGTTCCGTAAATTGCCGTTGGATCTCCAACACCCTGGCCCATCACTACAGCATTTGGATTCTCTATCATGATCTCCCAAAGCGCCGCGGCAATAGCTTCCCGATATGTAGACTCTGTTTCCATCAAACTATATCCTTAAGCAACTCACTTACTTCAGGAAATGCGGAGTCTTCGGCAAACTTAATAGCGTCATCGATCTCCACTTCAATCTCAGTCTTGAATTTCCCAAGACGATCAATGTTCACAATCAAAGGGTCTTTTGACTTCCATTCCTCGAGCATACTGTGAGGCCTATATTCCTCATTTGTCGTATCTCCCGGCCCAACGTGCTCCTTGTATCTACAAGTGTGAACTAATAGCAGGCGAGGGCCACCTACAGACCGAATGTTCTCAATCTCCCGCCTTGCAGCAGAAAAAACTGCAGTTACGTCAAATCCATTTTCTTCTACCGAAGTTATAATCCCATAGCTATTAGCATGAGCAACGATGTCGAAAGCTTGGATGTCCTTTGTACGGGAATAAATTGCCAAACCGTTATACTCGCAAACGAAAAGCAGCGGCAGTTGATGGATCGAGGCGAAATTCAAGCATTCGTGATATACGCCTGTGCCAGTTGCCCCCTCTCCAAAAAAGCAGACTACTAATTGCTGACTGTTCCGCAAGCTTGCCGCATAAGCTGCACCGACAGCGTGGGGTATCGTCGATGCAACAATAGCTGAAGAACCATAGACTCCCACGTCCTTAGCCGCCAAATGCATTGATCCACCTTTACCCATCGTGCATCCGGTAACCTTTCCAAACAACTCGGCCATTAGTTCTCGCAAATCTCCACCCTTTGCCAAATACAAAGCATGTGACCTGTAAGTACCAAAAACTAAATCGTTATCACTTAGATTCGCACAAAGACCAACAGCAATTGCTTCCTGACCATTAGACAAATGCACCGGGCTTTGCACCCTATCTGACGGATAAATTGCGGCAATTCGCTCCTCTACCAATCGAATTCGATAGGTTTCAAATAGTAATTTAGCCTCTGTCATGTCATTCGCCGCTCTCAATGTTTCCCTGCGTTAACTTGACTCAAAATTATTGATTTTCTGGGGGAAGTCCCCAGCTATCTAAGCTTTAAGGGCATAGACCTAAAACTCTTTACGCCGTCTTGCTTTTTCGTCCTATAGCTGTCTAATTCAGATAAACATACCGTGAATTACTTTTGCTAGACCAGGAAAAATCTGATTACGCAATGGACCAGCCCAGAGATAAATCACCAAATTATACGAAATACCTAGAAAGGTCAGGCTGGGCCAAATCTTATGGCTAATATTCCTAATAGTGGGTCTATCCTCGGAACTCTTCAAATAAAGGTAACCAAGAACTAACATTATTAGAACACCAGAATACTGTCTGTAATTATCGATAAATGTTCCGTACAACGGGACAATTATCGGGTCATATGAAGATTGAGTCCCTGTTCTTTTTAAGTATTAATATTTTTTTGTTTTGAAACATCTCTTGCATAAGATATCTACAGCTGTAGTTATTACGCAACAATACTATTCGAGTTTATGTGGGATACCCATATTTTCTCGTGTATTACGTGGCAACTAGCGCGACTCTGCACAACAGAAATACCAAAAGAACTCTACTTTAGGCCATTAGAGAATCTATGATCCACTCATAACTGCTAATGATTACCTCAGTTTAACAGAAATAGATCGTCTTCAATTTGTTTGATTTTGACCTGTCTAGTTATGATCTATAGTTGAAACAATATATTTTGTCTTTTTTCTAGTTCTTCTAAAACAACTATTACCTATTTAGCTCAACCGAAACAGGTTCTCATCTAGTTGATCGATATCGACCGGACGAGCTATCAAATTATATTGAACCAATAGTTTTTGTCTTTCATCTAATTCCTCCAATTTAATGCCTGGAAATTTAACCAATTGCCGTTTCAATAACAATTCAGATACCTCCCTCTTTTCTTCCGCATCCAACGACATTCGTTCTCCGTTAGTCTTATCACTGCTTCTCCTAACTAAAGCCTTCAATCGGTCCGGTACTAAGTTCTTTATTTGCCGCATAAAGGAATAAATATAAATACTAATTTCTACAAATTGCTTAAATTCAATTTTGTTTAATCGAGTTACTATGATATCGACAGAGTCAAGATCCACATTGTGTATATGTTGTTTAACATGCTCAAGGTTAATCGAATCATTATCTAGCTTATTGTTAGATCTGATCAATTCACTAAATGTTTCGTTCAGTTCGTCATAGTTACTAAGGACAGTACTTACTTCAAACGTTAATTTCTGAATGCATTCTTCCTCAATATAAGGAGCAAAGCAGATTGGCCTTAATCCATTAACTGCTGCTTCTATTGCAGTCGTACATCCATTATGAATAAATAATTTCGTTTTTGGAAACCAGTTTTGTACCGGCCCGCTATTGTCGATTCGAACATTGGGAAATTGGTCGAATAGCTTTTTATATATTTCAATATCCTCCACGGGATGGGGCCTAATCAAAAACGCTTCATCGCTGTTCTCTTTTATCAATCTTATAATTCCATCAACATACAAGCTAAACGATTTTTTTTGATAACGATAGGTCGGTTTCCATTTTTTTAAAAAGCTCTTGCCATCCTTATTTGAGGAGGCCCAATATTTGGATTCTAATTCGTTGTCAATCATAGAATTCGCCGTACCAAAAGCAAATATGATCAAGACATAACTAGATTCCCGATTCGCCATGCTATTTATCTTTTCAAAATATTTAGTAAAGTGCTTTTTACTTATATCAAACCTAGGATTACCCGATACTATTGCTTTGGTTTTTTCCATACCCCTATGTCTATGGAACCAATTGTCTCTTTCCTTTTCACCCCAAAAGAAGATGTTTTCAACATAGTCTAGGCATTTGTTGTCACGCCCGCCGCGTGGGTAATTATCCGAATCGTGGCTAGGAAATATTCCCCCTTCTTCATCCATGAGACAATACTTACCGCCATCTTTAATAATTTTCCTATAATGCGAAATGTCAGTTGATAGCCCACTTGATAAGTAAATAAATCCTAAGTGGCTATGTCGTTTGGTGTTCATATATTTCCCACATTTTCTATGATGCCCGAAAATCACCTCCCATTTATCTGGTTGTGAGTTGAGTAATTTCAATGACAAATAGAGCCTTGCATCTAGCTCTCGTGCAAGAGTTTCTATCGGCACAATCAGTCTTTTCTTCATCATCGGCTATTTATTAAACGACATCATCGAAAGTGAAGTTCTGAACATTTACTTCGCTGGGAGTCCACAACTATGATATTCCAATCGTAACCATTAAGCAGTGTACAGCTCTCATCTACAATTTTTGCACCTTATAAATTCCATTAATGAATGCGCTACCATAGCATCCCATAATCAACAGTTAAAACTAAACAATTAGAACTGAATGTACTTTCCAACATCAAAACACAATCCGACCCTAATCACTAGGAAGATACTGAAGGCTATAATATGCAAATTTCAACTCCACCCTTTAATTCTCGATCAACCGGAAGACTAGGATTAAGAATGAAATTTGATTTGAACCATCTGCCAAGAATATATACAACAGGGAAAGATAATCTTGTAAAAATAGCGGATTGTGGGCAGATTCTTCTGGAACCAAATGAACAAGTAACTTTTGTGACAGAAAACGGGAAAAAACATGACTTCACGGCAAAATCATGGGGTTACTATGCAACGCCTTCTATCAATGGTCGACTCAGGGATCAGGGGTTTAAAACAGCAATGGTCAAAAATACTTACGGTAAATTTTACATTATGGTAGTAGACAAAGAAAAGTTAGAGAATTTTGAAACTTATTTGGAGGAGGAAGCGAGTACCATTATTGAGTGGTTGGATGAACGATAGGCATTTTAGAATTCGATCCCATGAAGCCACCGATCATTTTCTATATCAACTTAGTTCCCTGTGATTTTAAAATTATTTTAACAAACTCCACCACAACTTATTTCAAGCGTCGACTAAATGACCTGGAATAACCCATTGACCACTGTCTTTTTGTTGCCAAATATCTAAATTACGGTACTTCTCCTGAATCTCGTAAAAACGAACGCTAGAGATTCGAATAAATTCACAAAATTCAGTCACATAGTCTTCAGATAGTGGAACAAGATCGTATCTGCGGACTAGATCTTTCGCCTGCTCTCTAGTCAGTCGCCCTAAACGAATATCTTCGCATGCATGATCCGTCGCACGGCCATAACCAAATTTTAGTACCTTAAAATATTGGTGAATGCGATTAATCTTTTCATCTAGTCCAACATAAGTGCGATAAGTTCCTTCCCCTGGTTCATTGAGGGGTTCAAAACCGTAGTTTTTTGCAATACAGAAATTTTCTTCTGAGTCCCATCGGAAAAAATAACTCGAAAATACTGCTTTAGTCTCTTTAGTAGATTCAATTTCATCGGGGAAATCGTACATTCGCAGAACTTCTAACGGCAACCCATACTCAGCAGCAATGAACGAGGGATCACGACCGTTGTTAGCTGCATATTTGGAGAACCAATCACGGGTCATGGTATTTTGGTTGGCGATATCCTCTGCCCCTCCATATTCGAAGGCTGAATTCTCTCCACACAGCACTAAGGGCACCGAAAACCTCAGCGCAAGGTGTAATGGATATGCATGAAGCAAGGTATGACTCAAAAGGTCTGGATCACCGAAATCTTCATAACCTATACGAATCAACTTTGTGTGTAGAGACAACTCCGGTCGATAGATAGAAAGATTTGCCCCCATTCGAGGAATACAAGCTAAATTGCGAATTCCAATATCTGTTTTAAGGCCGTAATCAACGTTGACTGCTAAAATGCGTAACCCATGATCCAACAGTCGATGCACCTGGGTGATCGAATCTTTTCCACCGCTAACCGGAACTAGTGCATCATACCAAGGTGCTTTTTGAGCCTTCACCCAATCTAAAAGCTCTTCGAACTCTCTCTTACGTTCAGGCCAGTCGATTCCAGAATCGGAATCTTTTTTCATCTCATTCGCCCAACAGGCGCTACAAACTTCTTCTTTGTCAAACTCCAGATAGGGTTTGGTATCAGGCATTACACACTTCGAACAATATCTCATTTTAGTTTCTTTCCGAAATTTTTCTGGCAGGGGCGCCAACATTAATTGAGTATCGGGCAGTATTTTTTGTTACCACTGAGCCCGCTCCTACAATGCTACCTTTAGCTAAAGTCACCCCTTTAACGACGACAACGTTGGCAGCCAGCCAACAATCATCTTCGATGATTACTGGCTTATGAACGAAGCCTGCTTCACGGACTGGCGTATCCTTTTTAAAAACATGCTCGTTGGCATTGATGCTGCATCTGGGTCCAACTATACATTTCTTCCCAATGATTAAGTTGTCTCCACCATTAAAAATAGCCCCTGTAGCTACGATACTGCCTTCCCCGATTTCTAAGAGTCCAGAACGCGCTGCGACGAATCGACAGTTTCCCTCTACAGTCACATTCTTACAAAAATGTATCCTACCATTTTCCCGATTTCTTAAATCTATATCACCCAAGACTGAGACTTGGTCCTCAATAACAATATTGTTTGCCTGACCACGTATTTTTAACTTGGGAACGCCTTCTATGTAAAAGCCCTTGCCCACCTTCACACCATAAGCATTCAAAATAACCTTAATAACGATACTATGAAATTTCCAATAGTATCCCTTGGTTATCAAAGCAATTAATTTCAACACTGCCGCTCCTCATTTTGAGCGAGAAATATTTTTGCATTAGCAAATGAAAACAAATACTTTGAATCGCTATTAGGCAAACGGTCAGACTTCAGTAATTCCTCTATTTTTTCTCGTCGTACAATTTCATAAATAGGGCTATCGTCTAACAAATAACTACTGAAATCACTATTAGTTATGTCTACCAGATCTTCAATTGGGGCGTTGAAACCGACTTTTCGACGACTATCCAATATAGCGTCAGGGACAATATCTCGCATCGCATCTCTTAGAATTGCTTTTCCGTAGCCGTTCTGGATTAGATACCGTGACGGTATAGAGTAGGCAGTTTCAAACAATTTTCTGTCCAAGAAGGGGGAGCGATTTTCCAACGAATAGTACATCGCGTTATGATCATCTTCGTGTAAGATCACGGGTACTGCCTCCGTAAAGAGTTCGTTTAGCATCCGATTTCGTAATAGTCCGGTGTTGTAATCATCTTCTACAAAGGATTCATGCCACGGTGTACGGAGCCATGAGGAATATACATCGTTGTTCAGATAAATATGCTTCCTGAAATTTCGATCCTTCAAATATAGATCTGGATCCTTGAGGTAGGGATTCCGGACTAAACCGGACTGGTATTCCTTCCAATTGCTCAACGAATGCTGGTGCCATTCAGGATCGTTGGAAACCTCGTAGAGATAGAGGTTGTGGTGATCGTAATACCCAGTGAACAACTCATCGGCTCCGGTACCGCTGATAGTGACTTTGTAGTCCTCGGACTTAATCGCCTGCATGAGCTGCCAGTGAGTGTAGTAGGAGATAGTAGAAACAGGCCCATCATGGGCTTCAACGAGCTTAAAAAGATTTTCCAAGAACCCACGCTGCTGAAGTCGAACAGATGTATGTCGAATTCCGAGTTCCTTGACCGATTGATCGACTAGAGACTGCTCTTCGTAACGTGCGTCCGTATTAACGATGGTGAATCCGTGTACCTCGCAACCCAATCTTCGGCATGCTGTGGAAATCAGACTATTAGAATCGACCCCGCCACTCATACAAAATGCAAGAGGTACATCAGAGCGTATGCGCAAACGAAGTGAGCGTATAAAACTTTCGCGTGTCCTGTCCACAGCTTCGTCGTAAGTCATATCTCCTGATTCTTGCAGAGGGGGCAACCAGTAAGGTTTGGGTTCACCCGAGCCTTTCGGTCCAAGATTCAAGCAGTGCGCCGGAGGAAGTTCAAACACGTCCTGATAGAAGGTTTCCTGAGTTTTGTAGAGAGACTTGTAGCCGTTGACCAAATAACGGATCAGATGATTTTGGTTGACAGCTGGCCATTCCCCCGCCAGAGCTGCCAGCCCCTTGACTTCGGACGCAAAATAAAGGCCCCCGTCACGATACCAGAGATAGAGTGGTTTTTCACCGAATAGATCTCGGGATAGAAGGAGTTTGCCAGATGATTCACTATACCAAGCAAATGCCCACATCCCCTCGAGTCGATCTAGTGCCGATTCTCCCCATTCCTGCAAAGCATGGGCCAGAACTTCAGTATCCCCAGCAGTGACAAACCTGTGCCCCAGAGATTGAAGGTCGTGACGAAGCTCTAAATAATTGTAGATCTCACCATTAAACACAAGCACCTGATCACGCAAGCGAAAGGGTTGGTCAGAACGCAAATCCAGATCGATGATAGCGAGTCGGCGATGAACGAGAGCGATAGCTTGGTCACGAAATCGATGAGTGTAGATTCCTTTCCCATCTGGACCACGATGCCTCAACACCATCGCAGCGTGATGAAATCTGCTTCGGTCCGGGAGGTCAAACCCAAAGTACCCCGCGATACCACACATGCCTCAAGCTACCATGATTCTATTCAATTGAAACGAATCGGCGCCGATTCTATTCACACCTTCAATGGCCGTTGGGCAGCATCGGACTCCCCTCTTCTTCAATTCGGAAATAACGTAACTCGAATAACAGTGAGAGAGGCCTTCCGGGTAAGAATAATGATCTGACCGGACACCCGCCTTATTTTTCAGCAACTCGAAACTCTTATCCAATTCAAAAGCAAGTTGCTGTTCGTCCAGATAACTAAGAATCGAATGAGTGTGACTATGCCCGCCAATTGAAAACAACTCAGATTCGTCAACTTGTCGCACCTGCCGCCAGGTCAACTTAAGATCAATCGGATCCTCGCTTGAAGCTATATCTGGAAAACCGAGTTGGGCGCAAAGCTTATCAGCGTATTCATCTACATTACAATCAGAATCATTTTTCACATATGCTCGTACAGCACTGAGAAACTGAATTCGACTTTCGTAATCCGACAACTGAAATGTTTTCGGACTCCAATCTACCTTGAGCTCATGTGAGGCGACCGCTTCCACCGCATATTCAATGCGGTCTATCCAAGACATTCTATTTTCATCCACAAACCCTGTCGTAATGTAGATCATTGCTGGAATCTGGAGGTCATCCATAATCGGCAAAGCAACGCTTACATTGTTTTCAAATCCGTCATCAAACGTTATCGCAAAAGACCGGGGTGGAAAGGGTTCAGCATTTTCACAATATTCGAGAACGTCATCCATCGTAAGAGGGTAACCAGATTCCTTTACCCTCCTGATGCATGTGGAGAAAAGGCCGGCCGGTATATGTTTCCCGGTGTAGTTTCTAACTTGGTGAGTTTGCTGCTTAATAACCCCATGAAATAAAAAGATCGCAAGTGCATCATCAGTAAGCCACTCCACCATGCGATCTGGGAGTCCGCGATCATTCGCCACATTGATACCTGCTGATATGCTCGTCAAAACGCTCCTGGCAGAGTCTCATTAGCTCCAAGGGAATAGCCGAGTAATTGCGTCCTCTTCGAGACTGCCGCCGGCTCGTGACATTGCCGTGTCGTTTGATCATCTCAATAGCAGACTCGGTCAGTCTGGTGCATATTTCCGTATTTGCTGCGCGAAGGTGATAGAGTTTCATCCCACAATGAAGAGGTATCGCTCCTTGTAGAACAATATTTCCGGCGTCCACCTTCTCGTCAAGTTGATGCAGTGTCGCGATCAATGCATTGAACTCCCGGTGATAAACAGCCCAGAGATGGGTATCCAATCCTCTGTAGTATTCCGGGTCTCCTCCATGCAGGTTAAAGATTTTGTTCGGACAAAATTCAATAACTGGGATTTTCAAAATACCGGTTCCGAAAACAATTATGACATCTGGATTTGCCCGAGAAAGTGCCTCTAGGGCCTCAGGCTCATTCATTGAGTAAAACTGCTGAGTTGGCACAAGTTCTGAAACCGTAGTTGCCCTCCCGTTGAACCAGCGATTCCATTCATATGATTCCCTTTTGCGTTCAAAGGGATGATTGGTGTTACTGGCAATGGTGGCTTCGCGAGTTTCACAGAATGCTGTGACTTCACCAAAGCTTTCCTTGAGCCTGCTGACAAAATACGCATGATGAGGGGTCTCTGTGGTGAGAACAACGACATTCATCGAGACAGATCTTCCATTTGAATCAATTCCCCTTGTTCTATTGACCTAGCGGTCCTTCGTCCAAGAACTCGTTTCTCCTCACCGGGAGGAATACCTGTTCCCGGTCGAGTCCAAGTAATGTCCGTCTCTGTGAGAACCACTCCATGATCGAGATCGCGGGATGCCGCAATGGAACGACGCATTGCCATAACTGAATTTTCCTCGCACTGTTGGATGCTCTTCTCCTCTTTTCCCATCATGACAGATGCTTCCCTGACTGACTCGACGAGAATTTTCATTTCTTCAGGATCAGCTGACAATTTATGATCATGGAATTCAGAGTAATTCTTATCGAGTGTAAAGTGTTTTTCAATAATTTGAGCTCCGGACGCGACAGCGAGAGTCGACGCCCGGGTCCCGAGGGTATGATCTGAATATCCAATGGTTACGTCAGGAAACTGTCGCTTCATTTCATGAATAGCGAAAAGGTTGACCTGATCTGTTGGAGTTGGATAGCTCGAGATGCAATGTAGGAATGCAAGATTATCTAATTCCGACCGTTCCTTCCAGAATTCATATAAAGTTACAAGAAGTGGCATGTCTGCCAAACCCGTCGAAATAATAGTGGGCTTGCCGAATCCGAATACTAAATCAATCAATGGAAAAAAATTATTGTCCCCAGAAGAAATTTTAAAAATAGGCTGGATGTTATTAAGAAAACGAGCACTTTCTAGGTCGAATGGTGTAGAGAAGAAAACGAGACCTTCCTGTTTGGACAACTTAGCCAGGCCTTCAAACTGATCAAAGCTCAATTGAAACTTACGGAGCCGTTCGAGCCTCCCAGTATCAGCATTTGACACATAGTGCTCTGGAATAAATGTCTGGAACTTCACAGCGTCGGCTCCAGCCTCCGCTGCGCGTCCTACCAGTTCCTGAGCTAAACTGAAGTCACCTTCATGGTTGTTGCCAATTTCAGCTACGATAAAGACTTGTTTATCTACGTCTATGTTTCCAATTTTCATTATGTCAGTTTATGTGACAGTGAAGAACATAATCAGCCGACACCATCTTAAAACCCAGTTTGGCATAAAAAGCAATTGAGGCTGGGTTAGAAAGCTGAGTACCCACTCGCATGGGAATTGGCGAGGGCAAACATCTAAGAATCGCGTAGGCAATCATCGCCGATGCGATACCTTTCCCTCTGTGATTAGCTGCTACCGCTATCAAGTCGACTATGAGATGATTCTGGCGTTCGTCATGCAACAGTAGAAGAAAACCCTTGACCTTATTTTCTAGTTGGGCAACAACCATCCAATTCCCGCGGTTTCCTGTGAAATAATTCCCAGCCCATTCCTCCTTGATCC
>Ga0315336_1002033_pt1 | contig 33658 bp, 21 predicted proteins | sample ASW5metaG_FD_204512 | JGI IMG/M metagenome (GOLD analysis project Ga0315336, IMG submission 204512) | Ammonia-oxidizing marine archaeal communities from Monterey Bay, California, United States - ASW #5 | ecosystem: Environmental > Aquatic > Marine > Intertidal zone | place: USA: California...
GCAAAATGCTCGTCAGCGCCTGGTAGGTAGCCTGCCGTTCACTACCGCTCACGCCCTCAAGCACGAAAAGGACGGCGTACCTGGAAACTTCCCCCGCTGCTTCGCGAACTTCGGAATCGTTATCCGTAGCGGTCATCATATTGCCCCAAACTCCTCTCTATCCATGCGCAGATCCAAAACTGAGAATCAGGTAGTCTAGGAATGCTGTCCTGTGCGGTCAAGCATTGGTTCCAGGGCGAACAGGTCCACAAAGTCGGAAACGGAGCACTCGGCCAGGGACTCTTGCTCCCCGCAGACCCCGAGGATTCGCTCCCCCTGGGCATCCGGGAAATGGGATCGAACGGCACCGCAGAACTTCTCGACCAGCAATGGGATGCCCTCGTCTCGACGGCGCCGATGCCCGATCGGGTACTCGACCGTGGTCCACTCGCTTTCGGGTCCGTCCCCATATTCGACCTTCAGGGCATTGGCGATCGAGCGTTTTTCGGGATCCAGGTAGTCGCGGGAATACGAAACATCCTCCTCAACCGCCATTTTTTCCCGCAGAGCGTCAATACGCGAGTCCGCCGCAATCTCGTCCTCGTAGTGTCCGGCATTCAATGTCCCGAAAATCAGGCCGATCGCCGTCATATACTGAAGGCAATGATCCCGGTCCGCGGGATTGTGGAGGGGACCGGTCTTGTCGATGATCCGGATCGCGGACTCGTGGGTCCGGATCCTCACTCGAGCAATCTCGTTCAGCCGGCCGCGGACTTCCTCATGCAGGGCCAGCGCGGCCTCGACAGCCGTCTGGGCGTGGAATTCGGCGGGAAAGGAGATCTTGAATAGAACGTTTTCCATGACGTAGCTCCCCAGGTCCCGGGAGATCCGGATCGGGTTCCCGTCAAACAGAACGTCGCAGAATCCCCATCGCTCGGCGGAGAGCGCAGACGGATAACCCATTTCGTCGTCGCAGGCCATCATCGCGAGCCGGACGCCTCGGCTGGTTGCGTCTCCCGCCGCCCAGGATTTCCGGGAACCGGTATTCGGCGCGTGCCGATACACTCGCAACGCTCCCCCGTCGGCCCACGCATTGGATAGACCGTTAATGACCTGATCCCGTGTCCCTCCCAACATGCCCGTAGCGACCGCGGTCGTCGCGATTCGAACCAGCAAGACATGGTCGAGACCCACCCGGTTGAAACTGTTTTCGAGCGCGAGAACGCCCTGGATCTCGTGTGCTTTGATCATGGCAATCCAAAGGTCGCGGACCGTCAGTCGGGAAACTCCGGATCGGTTCAGATAATCGGCCACGGCAAGAATACCGCCGAGGTTGTCCGACGGATGCCCCCACTCCGCGGCCAGCCAGGTGTCGTTAAAATCGAGCCAACGGATCATACAGCCAATGTTGAAGGCCCCCGAAACGGGATCGAGCTGATACGAAGTGCCGGGAACCCGGGTTCCCGCGGGAACGGTGGTGCCGGGAACAACGGGACCGAGGAGCTTGGTGCACTCCGGAAATGCAAGTGCCATGAACCCGCATCCGAGGGTGTCGAGGAGGCAGTGGTGCGCGGTACGAAATGCCTCTTCGCTCTCGATCTTGTGCGTGAGCACGTACTCCGCAATTTGCTCGAAAATTGCATCGGGCGCAGGGCGGACGTTGGATATGGGGTTGGACATGGTGCATACGTTAATAAGATGAATGTGCCGGCATGTCACGTCCTCAAAGCAGTGGGCAATCTCCGAAACCACTTTTCCGTTGCAGAACGCGGCGGCGCGGAATATAGCTGGACCGGGTTTCAATCTTGGCATGAGTGAACTACTTCCCCTCACGGATGTTAGCGGCAACTCGTGGTTCATGTGCGCACTGCTTTTTCTGATTCGATTCGGAGCGGTCGGCGCGTGCTGGTCCTGGGCATTGGTCCGGCATCAACCGGACTCGCAGTGGCTCGCAAGAGGCGCGGCGACCCTGCTGTGCGGGCTCCTCATCAATGTCTTTAGCGCTGTCCTGCTGGCCGAAATGGGCATCTATTCGAAGAGTATTGAATGGATCGTTCTCATTCTTGCCGCCGGGTTGGGACGCTTTCTCGCTTTCCGAAACTCGATCCGCTGGCCGGAACATGTTCGCGGGTGCATGCCGGCATTCGCCGCTTCAGCCGGAATCGCGGCGGTGATCATGATCGCACCGGGACGGGGAGCGTGGATCGCAGGCGGGTGGGATCCCGGGATCTACGTAAATCAAGGCGTGGCAGTGAGTCACGCCGGCACTTTCCACCCCGGACCCGAACCGGCATGGACAAGGATCGGCGCGGAAGGGTTCTCTTCATTTTCCAGAGAATCCGGAAACCCCTTTCCCTTCCACGAGTACTTGCCCGTCGTTCCGATCAATCCGGACACCGGAGAAATCCGCCATTTTTTCTTTCGCGGGATGCCCGCGTTCGTCGCGGTGATGGAGCGTTGCGGCGGATTGCGCGCCGCCGCCCGCGCCAACCTGTTTGCCGCATGGATCGCGTTCGCCGCATTTGCGGCCCTGTGCATGTCCCTGCTCGAGACACCCGCGGCGCGATGGATGGCGCTTGCAATTCTGTTGACGCATCCCATCTGGTGGTTCATGGCGCATTTCCCGACATCGGAGATGCTGCAGCTTGCGGTCGTTGCCGGCGCCGCGGCATGGTTTCCGTCGCTTCCCCGGTCCCGGGGCGCGGGCATTTTTGTTGCCGCGCTCCTGCTGCTTGGAACCCTGAACAGGTTTTCGTTTCTGCCGTTCGGCGCCCTGCTGCTGTGCACGATATCCTGGATTGATCTTCGATTTGATCAGCCAGGCCGATTCCGGGAAAGATTCATCCAGGTTTGCGCGGTTTCCGGGGGTGCTCTCTACGGATTCGCGTTCTGCGGCGTCACCATGGACCGATTGGGAGACCATGTTCAGCCCCTGTTGCTTGCGGGACTCCCACTGCTGGTTGTCAGCCTCGCGCTGACGCTCGGTCCCGCCCATCGTCACGCAAAGCGTTTTGCCGCGCTCCCGGGCCTTCCCGGATATCTCTTGCTAGTGGTTGCGGCTCTCATTGTGACCCATGACTTTATCCGCAATCCGAATCACAGGATCGTAGCCTTCGAAATTGCCGGCCCCCTGCTTCCCTATCTCGGGTACGCGCCCCTCCTCGGGGGACTGGCCGGGATGATCCTGGTACTGAGCGGCAGGAGCACCGAAAAAGGGATCATCGTGACCGTGTTGTGGTTTTTTGCCGCCGCAATGGTGGCATCCGTTTCTACGACCACCATTACGATGTGGCTACCCTTTGCGGCAAGGAGGCACCTGGTATATGCCCTTCCCTTCTTCGCCCTGTTTTCGGGAATCCTGTTTGCGACCCTGTGGCAATGGACGGACGGCAAAAAAGCATTGCGGACCCTTGTCCTGTGCATCGGTCTCGCCCTTCCCTTTGCAAACATAGACCGGGCACGTGACGCTGTTATCCGCACGGAATTCAATGGATTGCCGGAAGTTCTCGCCCGGGTGGCGAACAATTTCGAACCGGGCGACATCGTGGTCGCGGACCACTACAAATGGGGCACTCCTCTACGGTTTCTTTTCGGAGTCGCGGTGCTCAACGGAGAAACACTTTGGGAGAAAGATTCAACTTCCGCAAAACGCGCCGACGCAATGAATGCGTTGTACGAAGCCGCGGGTCGAGGCCATCGGGTGCTGTTTCTTACCAGCACCGGGCAGGGTCTCGCCTGCTATCGGCACGAAATCCCCGAGTCGAACCTGTTGTGGGACTCCGGGGACATCGCCGTTACGCAATTGCGACAGGATATGGAAGAACGGGGATTCACCCAATCCACCCGGACGAAACGTTTCCGAATCTATCAACTGTTTGCTCCCGACACCCAGTGAACCGGCTCCGAAAACCTCACGCAAACCGATAGGCGGAGGTTGTGAGCCAGCGCAGGGTGTCTACAGCGGAATCGGCGGACAGGAAGGGGGTAAACTCAATAAGCGGTGAGACCGAGAGTCACCAGAAGAACTCCGGCGATCAGACCGACGACGCTGCTGCCGCGGAAGCGGTGCCTGTCACCGGTGATCAGGGAAATGTATTGCCGATAGCGATAGGGGCTGACGACCAGAAACATGCCAATGATCACCCACGCATATGCGATCAGCTTCATTACCACGGTCCATTCCGATTCATGCCAGCGAGCGCTCTCCAGCACCGGCGTGGCCATCAGAAGAAGCAGTCCCCCCAGCGCGCGCGGCGCCAGCATTTCATCCATGAAAATCACGAGTAGAAAAAACGCAAGAGGTGCTCCCAGGTATACGAGTGGCTCGATTTTTGACATCTCGGAGAAAGGCGGCGTATGAAGAATCAGCCAACCGGCCCAGAACATGTCGATGGCGGTGAGGAACCAGCCACTCACTTCGTGACGCGAGAACCCCGTCAGTGCCCGGCGCGCCTGATCCGGTGCGTAGAGGGAACCGAGGCATCCCGCGATCTTCACTCCACCCAATGCACATGCCAGCATTGCCAACTCGCTCATTCCGCTACTCCTTGCTTTCGCGACGCGCAGCGAATCATGAACCCGCACCACTCCCCGTCATCTTTTCGTATCATGACATCGCCCCCAAGAGCTTTGAACCGTTCCTCGACGGAGCCTGATTCGTCGCTCCGAATGCCGCTCACGATCAGCCTGTCGGCACAAGCCCGAACCAGCGATTCACCACATTCAATGAGCAACCCCCCGTACAGGTTTGCGCAAACCACGTCGAACGGGCCTGCATCCATCCCATCGCGTATGTCCTGACAAATAATTTCCAAACGATCTTCTACTCCATTCAGGGCGGCATTTCGTCGCGTGTACGGGAGAACGTCCGCATCCACCTCCATGGCCACGATGCGGGAGCAGCCCAGCTTCGACACGGCAATCGAGAGCAATCCGCTACCGGTTCCAACATCGAGAAACGAGGCGGGCGGAGAGTTAAGCCACACCTCATCAATCATTTCCAGACAAAAAGTAGTCGTGAAGTGCTCTCCGGTGCCGAAGCTGAGGCCCGGATCAATGAGGATTCGGGTGCGTCTTCCTCCAGGCGCATCTGCTTCCCAGATCGGGCAAATTTCGAGCTGAGATCCGACCGGATGCCGGTGAAAGTTCTCCCGGTATGCCATTTCCCACGCCCGGGGCTCCACGCAGCGATAGATCACCGATTCGACGCCGGACCTGTCCATCACCACCGACCTTGCGAGCAGCGCTTCCGATAGATCCTGGAAATAGATCTCCAGCCGGGTCTCTGTTCCGTCCGGCTTCTGCAAGACGACCGCGTCCAGGCCCAGCGCCGCGCGGATCCAATCCTCCAGGTCGGCCGCGTGCCGGGTCGGGGCGGCAATCTGGAGCGCATGAATCGGCGCTTCGTATCCGGACTCCGCGGTCATGGCTCGCTATCGATAAAGAATTCTTTCGGTAAGTTCTTCGGACGCCATCGCGGATCCGTCAACGTTCCTTCCAGGTCGAATTTGAGCAACTTTGTGATCGGGATGGTAACAAACTGAACCACGGCGCCGACAGCGCCTTCTCGTAACAGCTTGAATTCCACCTCGAAATCAAGCTCCTTGGAAAGAATTCCGTAGTTCCCGTCGCCCTTGATCGTGAATACATTGCCTTCCACCGTCACTTCCCTGCTCGACAACGTGTTTTCTGCGACTTCGAAATCCGCCGTCAACTCGTTCTGGCGGGCGAATCCAAGTCCTGGATATATATGGGCGAGCATTTTCGAAAGTCCTCCGAATACCGGGATCTGGAGGATGTGACCCCTTTTCACGGCGATGGATCCATGCCCCGTCGCGGTGTGCCCGCGATTCGAACCCATCAAACCGGACAGCTTCAACCGCAGATCCATGGTCCCCTGGTACGGATCACCTTCGCGATGCATCAGGGTTCGAATGGCATCCTCGAAGCTGGTGCCGGTCGCCTCCAGGTCAAATTCATAACGCCGATCCTCCGGTGTCAATGAATCGGGAAACACATTGTAATATCCGGAAACATCGCCACCGTAGACGAGCCCGTCAATGTTGGAAATATTCACACTTTGATTGGACCAAACCACGTCGAAGGACAGGTTGTCGGCCTCGAATGCATAAATTGACATTCGCTCCGCGGTGGCGCTCGCCCGAACTTCCGACACACCGTTGGTTCCGAGATATACGCTGCCGATGACTTCCGTTCGGGTGGGGCCATTGAACGTAAACCTGGAAAGCACTTCTTCGACCATCTTATGGCTGACGCGCGCGGCCGCCTTGGGATCCACGGAGCTTACCACGTCAATATCAACACGCCGCTCATCATAATCGATACGAATGGCGCCATCCAGGTCTCCTTCGTCGCGCGAACCGTGAATGGGATCCATCGTGAGAAGCCGGTTGGTCAGCGCAAGCGGGCTCGAAAAATAGTTCGCGTAGGTTCCCTTGTAGTAAAAATTTGTGCCTACGACATCTCCAGCCAAACTGAACTCCCTGGGCGCCCCTTTCCGTCCTTTCATATCCACGCGAATCCGGAGCGGGGACTCCGTGAACTGAAGATGCTGGGCCAACCGGACCTGGCTCGCCGGCAACAGCGGGGCAATGAGAAGATAATCCACATGCGTATCCATGGACCCTGCATACGACTGATCGTTCAGATTCCAGGAGAAGCCGCCGCTCACCGTGCCGGTGTCCTCGTCGGGCCCGATCTCGAAATCGGCGTCGCTGATGCGCAGCCAGGGCTCCTCGATGAGAATATTCAACGAACCTTTCCGAATCGGAATTCCTTTGTAGGTTGCTGTCTCGACTTCCACGGATCCGGACAAATTCCGCCAGAAAGCATTGAGAGGCGCGCGCCCAACATCCAATTGCGCATGAATCGTCCCGCCGAAGTGAAGTCCAATTTCGGCCAGTCGATCCCGTGCCCCGACAGGAAGAAGACTGATCCAATGCGCGGGGGGCAGATCTGAATCAAGGCGGGTCTCGATTGTACGCTCCGCGAAGTCGACCTCCCCTTCCCCAGACAAGCCCCGTTCCCCGGTAGACAACTTCAACGAATGAATCTTCAACTGCTCGTCGAGGTAGGTGCATGCCAGTTGCCACGCGTCAACGGTAACGCCGCGAAATGTCGTCTCCCGGCCCTGGCAGGTAAGCTGTAATTCACTGGACTCCACGGATGCGGGATGCAGCACAAACGCGATGTTGATATTCGGGGGCGAATCAAACTCTATGTCGTTGAGTTGCTCGAGCAATTCAGGAATTCGCCGCGATTCCGTACTCTGAAAATACCGGGACAATCCGGATCCCTGCAGAATGGTGCGGTTATGGCGGTCTCGCCCGAGGCCTTCTTTCCAGAGAATGTCTCCCCCGCCCTCAACATTCATTCCCAGAATGCTCGCGCGAAGATCCTGAACCTCGATCTTCTCGTCTTTCGGAAGCAACCTGGCATCCAGGTTTCGAATCACGAGCACCTGGTCCGGCGGCACTTCGTGCAGCGGATGCATGGTGCTGACATGGGCCGTCCCGTCGATGATGGAAAGCCCCCGGAGACCCGGGCGCTTTTGAAACCACTCGAGCACATCAAAGTCCAGTGCGACCGTCGCGGCCTCCAGGAGCGGCTTGGCTCTTGCGCCATGATCGAAATACGCGAAGTTGTACGCCATTGCACCTTGAAAAACGTTGAATGTTATCCTGCCCACCGATGCATAGTGCCCCTGCTCTTCCAGAGATTCGATCCACCAGGTTTTGACGACGTTCGGGATGCCGACATAATGGAGATAGGCGATCACCCCCGTCGCCAACAGAAGTAGGGAAACGAGCGTACGAAACAGAATGCGGCAGCCGCAAATCCACACTCGCTTTCTTCGCTTCTGTTTCACTGAATATTCCGCCGCCGGGTCACGGCGCGGGCACGGGCGCGGTATCGGGCGGTGCTTCGAGCCCCTCGCCGTCGCCCACATCGGGAACAACCGGTTCCACCAGGTTGCCACCCAGAATTGCATCACGGACAATCGCCGGCAGCACGAACACGGTACTCTGGCCGCGAATCATGGCATACATCCCATCCGGTTCCGCCTCACCGCCAAAAAGGATGCTTTTGCTGATTCCCGCTTCCCCCGTGAGCCCCAGCGTCAGCGTCGCGGAAGGCTCTTCGAGACCATAGATTGTGAGATCGGGAGGATCCTCTTGCACAAACCGTTCGACACGAAGCCGAATCACCGCGTTCAGAATATTGGTGACGGTGCCCTCGTCGGCAAGACCCTCATCACCTACGACCTGGAAATCTCCGCCATCGCCGATTTCAACGGACTGCAGAATCTCTCCGCGCTTCAATTCGATGCCTCGAATATCTTCGGGAACCAGGTGGAGCACGGATCGGTCATAATAATCGAGCGGGTCTCTGGACCACCGGTCCGTGACTTTGCGGTCTACGACAACAGCATCCTGCTCCCGCGGATTCTGGACCAGGAATGTGTCCGGATCCTCCGGATTGGAATAGACCTGAAACGTAACTGCGCGCCTCCCCTCACCTACCACAGGCACATTCTCCTCCGCCGCGGCAGGATCCCCGATCGCGAGCACCAGGATCATATCGGCATTCTCGGCTGATCGCACGGTCTCACCCGGGGCCGGGGCGGCGACGAAGGCGTTGACTCGTGTTTTTCCCCATTCGCTCAGCAAGGTCCACACGAGTTCGTCGTCTGCGTTTCGTTGAACCGGCTTGGTAAGATACCAGCTTCCCGCATCATCCTTCTGAAGCTCAATGGTCTCCTCGCCGCTGCTGATCCCGATGTACCTGACTGCGGCGGTCTGCAGGTTGTACAGGCGGCGGTCACGAAACACATCCGCGCTCAACTCCGCGTCGATGACCAGTTTCCGAGAAACGGCGAAGACCGAAGCCCATTCGTCCGCCCGTGCATACACCAGCTCGGGATCATCTTCGACAGGAGTACCGAGAAACACGCTCCGGGCTCCGGCCGGACCTTCCGGCCAGATGTAGACTTCAACCACCGGATCATCCAACCCGTAGGGTCCGAAGTTCACCACTTCGTCCTCCACGAACGATTCGATGCGGGCGGTCTGATATTTTCGCACAAGATCCCGCACGAATGCATTGTCCGCCCGTCCTTCTACCGGTTGCTGCAGCAACCACATCCCGTCATCCCGCCGGTTGATCTGCAGCAACCCGGAGGATCGCTTCACTTCGAACCGCTCCGCCCGAAGCGGGATTCCGTGTATCAGGGAACGCGACCGAAGCTGTTCCACATCGCTCGGGAGAAACGAAAGAATATTGGTGCTGGTGGAGACGATGTCCTGCCGATTGGTCTGCATCACATAAAGAGAGGGGCCCAGGGGGGCGTGGTCACCAATCAGGATCATCATCGGCCTTCCCCGATGATGCAACGTGATGCGCGCCCTCGGGATTGCCAACCCATAGTCATTCTCTGTCAGACCGCTGCGGTCCCGCTGCGACTTCGAAATGACGTCCCCCTTTTCCAGGGCTTCCAGTCCCTGGAGAATTCTTCTGATCTCACCATTGTCGGCGTATCCCTGTACCGGCTGATCGAGGCGCCAGTTGTGATCCACCAGGGAGGCAGAGATGACAAGATTGGACTGCGTGATTTCCAGATAGCTGACCGAATCCGGATCTACATCCAGCGCTTTGCGGGCACGGTCACGCTGAATTTTCGACCCTGCCTGATCCCGCTCGACGAACCATATGAACGAGCCGAGACCGCCAACGAGAAGGAGCAGCAACAGTGTAGATTTCAACTTCATGCTTACGCCCTGCGCCATGCCCAGACCAGAAGGCCGAGGAACGCAACACCACCCGGAATCCCACCGACCACAATCCCAAACAGGTACCAGAATTGCTCGCGGCTCACGACGAGCCGGTAGGAATCATACGCTTTGGGAGAAATTCCCATCAGGTCCTCCCGTTCCAGCAGCCAGTTCAAAGCGCCCAGCAGCAGATCCTTGTTCCCACCGGATATGTAATGATTCATCACGAAATCCGAATCTCCGATGACCACCATTCGCGTGGATTGAATCTCGACATCAATCCCCGGCACCGGTCCTTTCTCCACCGCCACCGCGATCGAAACCGGACCGGGTTGATCCGTCTCCGGATCGAATCGAACCTGTTTCTGTTGCCGATCCAGCTCGGCCCAGCCCAATTCGGACGACTTCAGAAGAGAAACGACCCGCGGACGGTCCGCCGCATCGGCGGCACCGGGAACATCGGCAAGGGGCTGGACGGAGCGCGGCAGATACAACATCGATACGACATTCTGAAGGGGATCGGTGATTTCATGCTGTTCATAGTCGCGCACCAGCATCATCTCCGGCCTGTCGTCCAGCATCCTCTGCGGATCGACCACGAGATCGTTGACGACCTGTACGCCCCAATCTTCCAGCAGCGGTTTGAGGCCCGCGTCCATCATGGGTTCCAGCATCACCAGCATCCGGCCGCTCTCCGCGAGATAGGAGCCGAGTATCAGAAGTTCCGGCTGAGAAATCTTCTTGAGAGGACCGGCAATAATCAAAGCATCCGCATCGTCGGGAACGGACTTGCGTTCTCCCAGGACCAGGGTCCGCAAATCTATGCTTTCCCTTCGGATCGAGAGGGCGATCTCCGAATAACCCCGCACCTCATCGTAATCCTCAAAATCCGCCTCATCGTGTCCCTGCAGGACATATACGATAGGCTTGGTTCCGTGTACGACCGACTTGATCGCGGAGGAGAACATCAGCTCACCCCTGAAAAAAGTTGCGGAGGGCACCATGGGAACCTGGATGGTGTCATACTCGGCTTCCACCAGCTCGGACCTGGTCACCACCTCGGATCTTCCTTCGCTCTCAAAGATTACCGCACTCTCCGTCTGCAGGGAAAACTCCGCTTTCAGCTCCCGGGCGCGCGCAAGATCCACATTCGGCTGCACATGCTCGATATTGATTTGCTCACATTCATATTCATACTCCTCCAGCAGTCGCTCCACGTCCTGGAACAACGCATTGGTAACGGAGAAAATCATGATGACATTGACGTCGTTGCTGACGGAACCCAGCAGCTTCTTCGATTGATCCGAGAGCTCGTAGAAGGTCGACTGGTTGACGTCCACTCTCCGGTAATGTCGATACGAAAGGTAGTTCAACATGGCCAGAAGGAGAACGGCGAGTAGCGCGGCCACGAGGGAATTCAACCGAAACGCGATTCGGCGGCCCCGCTTCCTGCGAATACTCTTGCGGGCATCTTTGGATGGTTGCTGCATGATTCCGCCCCGGCCGGATTATCCTCGCCGGCCCTCCAGAAACCGGATTGTCGAAAAAAGCATCAACACCGTTCCGCTCGCATAAAAGACAATCGGCCGACTGTCTATGATGCCGCGCACGAATCTCTGCTGATGTTCGAAAGAGGATATGTAGAGGCTGATCTCGCGGATGAGGTCGGCGGCAACGTGGGTATGAACCAGTCCGCCGAAAAACAAGATTCCCGTCACCGCGTAGGTTGCGATCGCGGCCACCACCTGGCTTCCGGTCAGCGCGGAACAGAGTACGCCGACGCTGAGGTAGAACATCCCCAGCAACAGGATTCCCAGGTACCCGGAAATCACCGGCCAGATGTCAAGGGGCGCTACCTCTTCGCTGAAGGTCTCCACCAGGAACGGGTAGGCGGCAGTCGGAAGCCACATGCACAGGAACATTGCCAGCGCAGCCGAAAACTTTGCCAGAACCACCGCGCGCTCGGTCACCGGCGCGGTCATCAGGGTCTCGATGGTTCCGGAATTTTTCTCTTCTGCAAACGTCCGCATGGTCAATACCGGAACAATCAGCAGAAACGTCGGCCAGAAGAAGAGCGGAGAACTCAGAAGCTGCTCCATGACATCCGGAATTGTGTACTCATAGGAAGAGAAGATTCCCACCACGAGATAGAAATTGAAGCCGGTGATCAGGAGGAAGAAAATGGCGGCCACGTACGCCATGGGAGAAAGGAAATAGGCGGCCAGCTCCCTTCGCCACAGTGTGAGTTGCACGAACATCAGCTCCGCCCCCCCTTGTCACCGGTCGTGAGCGCCCCGAATACGTCTTCCAGCGTGGTGGATATCGTTCGCAATTCTCGCAGAGTCCACTTGTTGTCGACAACGGTTTGAAAAATGTTCTGCCGCAGATCCGTTCCGAGTTTTCCGGAGACTTCCAGCTTCACCCACGCGCCCTCCAGGCGGTCGGATACATTGTTTACTCCAGGTAGCGCGCTCAATGTCTCCACGATTTCCGACTGAAGACCCTTGATCTCCGTCACGACACGGATACTTCCGGAAACAATTCCAGCCAGATTCTCAGGCGTGTCCGATGCGACAATTTTTCCCTGGTGAAGGATCAGAACCCGTTCGCAGGTTGCCTCGACCTCCGGAAGGATGTGAGTGGAAAGAAGGATCGTGTGCCGGCCGGACAGGTCCCGGATCAGGTTTCGGATTTCCCGGATCTGGTTCGGATCCAGTCCGATCGTCGGTTCGTCCAGGATCAACAGGTCGGGATCGTGTACCAGGGCGTCCGCCAGCCCGACGCGCTGCCGGTATCCTTTCGAGAGATGCCCGATCACCCGGCGCTTCACATCGAGGAGTCCGCACATTTCCAGCACCTTGGGGACCCGCTCCTTTCGACGCCTTCGGGGCAGCCCCTTCAGACAGGCGCGATATCGAAGATATTCCGATACCCGCATCTCCGGGTACAGGGGACAACTCTCGGGGAGATACCCGATGTGCCGGCGGACTTCGAGGGAATGCCTCGAGACGTCCCGGCCTCCAATCTTCACATCCCCACCCGTCGCAGGAAGAAATCCGGCTAAAATCCGCATCGTCGTCGTCTTCCCGGCGCCGTTTGGGCCCAGAAAACCGACAATTTCACCCTGGGCAACTCGAAACGATATATCGCTGACTGCCGTCCGCCCCGGATAGCGCTTGGTCAAATTCTTGACATCTATTATGTCCATTCCAAACGGGCCACGAGACCCTCCCTACCTCAGATTTCAGATTCAAAGTTTGAGTGGTAAATTGAAACGGGTATTATGAGGGGGGCACTATGGTAGTCAAGGGGGCGGACGGGGCACTCATCTCTCTCACGGAATGAAATCCACGATTTCTTATGATTTTTCGACGGTGTTGCGCCACCAGTTTTCCCGCTCGGCGGCATACCGGGCATTGAAACCGGCCCCGGACCGGGTGAGGGAACCGGGACCGGCAGTCCCGTCGAGCCGCGACAGAGGCAGGGTCCGCTTCGAAGGATCCGAGCGGCATGTCCAATGCATCTGGTTCGATCCGGACCTTCGCCCCGGGACACTCTGCACATCCGATCGCGAGGCGCTGCACGTGGAACACCCGGGAATCTGGAACCTGGAGGCGGGCCCCGATTTCCTGGGAGCGGTATTGCGGCTCGGGGAGGGAGGCCGAAGAATCCAGGGTGACGTGGAAATCCACATCAGTCCCGATGGATGGAAACAACACGGGCACCAGGGCGATCCCCGGTACAACCGGGTGCGATGTCATGTGACCTGGCTTCCCGGGACCGTCCCCGGCAACCTTCTTCCCCCCGGTACCGTCCAGGTAAGCCTCCAGGAGCAATGCAAAAGAAACCCTGCGTTCGCTTTCGAGAGCATCGACGTCACCGCCTATCCCTACGCGGCCCGCGCCCAGGTCCCCCCATGCTCGGAAGTTCTCCGGCACTGGTCGGGCGATGCGAAAGGAGCCTTGCTCGATGCCGCCGGGGAAGAACGGCTGCGTACCAAGGCGGCACGAATGAATGAACGCATCGATGCCGTCGGAGAAGAGCAGGCTCTCTACGAAGAAATCATGTCCGCACTCGGGTACAAGCACAACAAGCAGAACTTCCGGCGCCTGGCATCCCTCGTTCCGGCGGAAAAGCTCCGCGCCTGTGCCGAGGACGATGCGATCAACGCCTACGCCGTCCTGGCGGGCACCGCCGGACTCCTGCCCGATCAACTCTCACGCGAGTGGGACGAGGAAACGACTTCTTTTGTCCGCTCTCTGTGGCGGCGCTGGTGGCGGTTGCGGGACGAATTCCGGGGCGGGGGACTTCAGGGCACGGATTGGAGACTGTCCGGTCTCCGGCCCGTAAACCATCCGTTGCGCAGGCTGATGGCCGCGGCTCATTTGATCCTGAATTCCGCTACCCCCGGCGCAGGGTGGAGAGAGGCCGCGGCACAGTCGCCGGACGAGGCCGTCGCCCGGGCAACATCGGCCTGGCAGGAATACGACCCGGGGTACTGGACCCGGCGCCTGACCCTCGGGGGGCGAAAGCACGAAGCCGCGGTGGCCCTGATCGGCGAGGCCCGCGGGGATGCCATTCTCGCAAACGTCTTTGTTCCATTCTGCGCTTGTGTCGGGACAAACCGGGCGCCGGACGATCTCCTGAACCTTCTGAAGAACGACGAGGAAAACGAACTCGTCCGCCGAACCGCACACTTCCTGTTCGGCCCGGATCAGACGCAGGCCCTGTACCGCAATGCCCTGCGGCGCCAGGGATTGATACAAATCTTTTTTGATTACTGCCTGATCGACCGTTCGCGGTGCGCAACCTGCACCATGCCGGCGGCTCTCCGTTCCTACCAGGGCAAGTTTCCCGATTCATCATGAACCCCAATGATTTTTTTAAACCCGATGCCGAAACCGTCTCGGCGTCGGCCCCGGGACGGCTCGACGTGATGGGCGGCATCGCGGATTATTCGGGATCCCTGGTGCTGGAAATGACAATCGCGGAATCTACGGAGGCCACCGTTGCTTCGCGGTCCGATCGTGTCATCCGCATGTACAGTGATCGCGCAGGAGCCATCGGCGCGCAGTCCCTCGTGGAATACGACGCCGACAGGATTTCCGCGGCGATGCCAGGTTCATCTTATTCCGAATTTCGTGAATCCGTTCCTGCCGGTTGCGAATGGAGCGCCTACGTGGCGGGATGTTTCCTGGTGCTTCACCAGGAGATGGGCGTTCCCCTTTCGGGGTGCGACCTGCACATCCGGTCCGATGTGCCGACGGCAAAAGGCGTGTCTTCCTCCGCCTCCCTGGAGGTCGCCGTCATGTGCGCCGTCACCGAACTTCTCGACATCCCCCTGACCGGAAACGATCTCCCGGTGTTGTGCCAGAAAGTGGAAAACGAAGTCGTGGGCGCGCCGTGCGGCCTGATGGATCAGCTCACCTGCTATCACGCCCGGAAGGGCGAACTCCTTCCCATTCTCTGCCAGCCGGACGATGTGCGGGAGGGGGCGCCGATTCCAAACGGAGTCTGCTTCGCAGGGATTGACTCCGGCGTGCGGCACGCCGTGAGCGGCGCTTCGTATGGGGATGTCCGCACCGCCGCCTTTATGGGCTACTCGCTCGTCAGCCGGGAACTCGGAATCGGCTCCGATGCAATCCTGAGTACGCGAAAGACAGGAGACCGGACCGGCCTCCCCTTCGAGGGCTATCTTGCAAACATAGGCCGCGAACGCTTCGACCGGGAATTCTCCGACTTGTTGCCGGAGACGATGGCGGGCAGTGAATTCATACGCTTGTGCGGTACGACCATCGATTCCGTAACCGGGGTTGATCCCGGGGCCTTGTACGGGGTCCTACCTGCAACGCGCCACCCCGTGTACGAGCACGACCGGGTCAACCAATTTACGGAACGTCTCCGGGAATTCGATTCCGCGGCGACAGAAGGTGAGAAAAATGTTCTGAAACGATCGCTGGGCGCACTCATGGTCGAAGCGCACGAAAGCTACAGCGCATGCGGCCTCGGCAATGAAGTGACAGATCTCATCGTGCGCCTCATCCTGGAGGCAGGCCCGGAGCAAGGTGTCTACGGCGCTAAGATTACCGGGGGCGGAAGCGGCGGGACGGTCTGCGTCCTGTGCGACGTGCCCAAGGGTATCGACCGCGTGCGCGCCATTGCCGCGGAAATTGCCGGCCGTGGCGATTCGGAACCGTACGTGTTCCTCGGTAGCAGCGACGGGGCACGATGGAGACGGTAAGCATTGACGAACGGCGCAACTGTGATTCATGTTCAATCGGATGACAACCCAGACATCCAACCTCGAGACACGCCTCAATGATTTTTCTCCTTCCGTCCGGCGCGAAGCCCTCTCTGCGCTGAGCGCGAAGATGGAGAGCGGATCGTTGGAACTTCCTGCACGGCGCCCCTGGTTCAATCTGCACTGCCATTCCTTCTACTCCTACAACGCCTACGGCATGTCGCCCTCGGCCCTGGTGTGGAAGGCCAAGTCGCTGGGCCTCGAACTAATCGGACTGGTTGATTTCGACGTGCTGGACGGCGTGGCGGAATTTCATGAAGCGGGACGGCTCTTGGGCGTAAAGACTGTGGCCGCGATGGAGACCCGCGCGTATATCCCCGAGTTTGCCGACCGGGAAATCAATTCTCCGGGAGAGCCGGGGATTACATATCATATGGGCAGCGGTTTCATTTCCGGCGACATCGCGGAAGAGCATCGCGGGTTCGCGGAGCGGCTTCGGGGCGGGCCCCGCCGACGGAACCTGGAAGTGGTCGAGAAAGTGAATTCTCACCTCCATCCGGTGAAGATCGATTATGAAGAAGACGTCCTTCCCCTGACCCCGGCCGGAATCGCAACAGAGAGACACCTGTGTGAAGCCTACCAGGTTCGCGCCGAACTGGAGTTTCCGGATTCCACGAAACGCGCCGAATTCTGGAGCGAGCGTCTGGGGCAGGATGTTTCCGCGATCATCGGCGATAGCGCCGCGCTGCAGGGACTCATCCGCTCGAAAACGATGAAGAAAGATGGAATCGGATACCAGCGTCCGGATCAGGACACATTTCCGGCCATGATCGAAGTGAACGCGTTTGTTGCCGCACAGGGCGCGATTCCCATGCTGACATGGCTGGACGGAACCAGCGTCGGCGAGCAGGCAATCGAGGAACTCGTGGAGTTGCAGATGAACGCGGGGGTTGCGGCCGTAAATATCGTGCCGGACCGGAACTGGAACATCGCCGACGCAGGGACCAGGGCATTGAAACTGCGAAAGCTGCACGAACTCGTCCAACTCGCCGACGATCTCGGCCTCCCCATTCAGATCGGAACCGAGCTCAACGCGCCCGGCCTCAAATTTGTCGACGATCTCGATGCGCCGGAGCTCGAGTCCGTGCGGGCATCCTTTGAACGCGGCGCACAAATTCTATTCGGCCATACGGTGGAACGCGTCCGCAGCGGCAGCGGGTACTGCGGGGAATGGGCGGACAATACGTTTTCTTCCGTGAACGAGAAAAACCGGTACTTCGAATCGGTAGGCAGAGAGACCGCGCAGTTGCCCGAACCCGCCGTGGCCCCCTCATGACCAGCCGCGTAGCAGGGACGAAAAAGCACCGGGCGGAAGAACTTTCGAAAGAACTCCGCCAACCGCAGGCCGGCATTTTCATCACCGGCCGGAACCGAATGGAACTTCTCGATGATGAACTCCCGGCCGGGATGATCGAGGGTGACTTCGTACTCGCCGCCAGTATCGGGAATATTCGATGCACGTCCGACGAGAAGGCAATTCGACAGTTCACCGGTCATGTCCGAATTCCTCCCAATGCGACGCAAATTGCGCTGGGACACGAAACCATCCTGCAGATTGTCTCCGCCGGGCCGGATACCGGGGTAAAGAACGGGGACGTGGTGGCGATCACACCGGGGCATGCTTCCAGGAGAATTGATCCATTGACCTACCAGGACGATCCCGACAACGGAGTCCTGGCTGCGTTGGGGTACTCCTACCGCTACCTCGGCGGGCTGCGAAGATTTAACGCGATCCCCAGGGGGGCAATATCAAACGTCGAGGACCAGGGATTCGGTCGCCTCTTCCACCCGGTGAACGCGGGTGCAGAAGTCAGTCTTGCATCCCTCGCGCATGCGGAACCTTTCGCCTGCAATTACGGAAGCAATCGCTTCATCTTCGTCCTCGGGAACAAGGGAGAGTTTGTGTACGGGGTCCCGCCGCGCGCCATTGTCGCGTACCTGGGAGGAACCTCCAGGATGGCAATGATCAACCTCACCATCCTGGCCAACCTGCCGGAATCGCAGCGGCCCACCGTCGTGTATATCACCGGCTCACAGAAGAAGCTCGACGAACTCGACCACTTCGAACTCATTCAAAACCTTCGCGCAACCGGCACACGCGTCGAACTCATCGATCGCCGCGATCCGAATGTCATCGAGAAACTGACCCGGCACGGCCGACCCCAGGTGATTTGGACGAACTTCGCCGCCTCGGAAGTATACCTGCAGGCCACCTCAGCCATCGCGCCGGGCGGAAATATCAATTTTTATGCAGGGGCCGCAGATCCCGATCTCATGATTTCCATGGATGTGGGTCCGGCCAGAGAATTCACAGCGTTCGACGAAGAGGCAGGACACCAGGTTCAGGCCATGCACCACAACGTACACCCGGTGAACCCGGCGCGCCGGCGCGGGCTGAGCGAAGAGCCCGTGGTGCATTTTTCGGGGTTTTCGAACCGGGAGCGTTTCCTGGCCTACCTGGAAAAACTTCCCGACGGCGCGCGGGTATCCGCCGATATTGAAATGCCGCCGGCGGATCAGTTTCCGGGTCTGAATTTCTGCGGGGATTCGTCCTTGTACACGGACGTGTTCATTGCCTCCTCCGGGGACAGGGCGTCCGCGGCGTATCGGAATCTCGAGAAATCGCTCGCCCGGAATTCCGCCGTGAATTTCGTCACGGGTCCCTGCCGCATAGAGATCGAATCGAAATTCACTCACTATCATTCCCGGCACCAGATCTGCGGCGATAATGTGCCCTGGCACATGACCAACACGTCCGAACCGCTGGCCATCGATCTCGAGCAGCAGGCAACGCACCCGATCAGCTTCGATTGGCTCATTCGCGGCGTGGCCGGACTGAATCACACCCTGGAAATGTTTGCCGATGTAGAGGAGCGAAAACCTTTCGGCAGCTACTTTACCTTGATGGACCTGCCTGACATTCCCTTCGTGGAGGTCAGTGCGAAGGTGTTCCGGGAAAGCGCCGCTGCGTGCAAGGAGCCGGTTCGTGCCGCACTTCTTGCCGCGGCCGATGCGCTCGAAGCAAATGGCGACACCTGGTCGCGGAAAATCGAAGAAGTCATCTACGATGCGCATGGGATGACCCATCCGCTCAGCCTGAAAGAATCATGAGGAATCGGAAATGAGCAGCTGGTTACAACTCGAAGGAAAACGCGCGTTGATTACCGGGGGGGCCCAGGGACTGGGATATGCCATGGCGGAGAGCCTGGCCGCGGTCGGGGTACGGATTCTCATTGCGGATATCGATGAAGAGTGCGGACGGAAGGCAGTGGATGCGCTTCCGCCGCCCTCCGAGGGCCGGCACGCATTCAGCCACTGTGATGTCACCCGGAAAGAGGACGCCGAATCCGCGGTTGCCTGCGCAATGGACCAGTGGGGCGGGCTGGACATCCTGGTCAACAACGCCGGCATCGTCGTGGCGCGCATGCTCGTGGATCCCGCGGGAAAAGAGGAATTGACCGAAGAAATCCTGGACCGTGTCATGGGCATCAACATGAAGGGCCTGTTCCTGTGCGCGCAGGCGGCGGCGCGGCAGATGATCAAGTCCGGTAGCGGGGTGATCATCAACGTGGCGTCGGAATCCGGAAGCGAAGGAAGCCAGGGGCAAAGCGCCTATGCCGCCACCAAGGCAGCCGCCTACAACCTAACCTATTCCTGGGCCCGTGAACTGGGTCCGCAGGGAATCCGGGTGGTCGGCATCGCGCCGGGAATTCTGGAGGCCACCGCATTTCGCAGCGAAGCGTATGAAGAGTCACTGGCCTATACCCGGGGCATCAGCGCGGAGGCATTGCGGGAAAAATACGCCTGCCCGACATCGATTCCCCTGGGCAGATCCGGAAAGCTGACTGAAATCGCGGACTTGGTATCCTTCCTGGCCTCCGAGAGAAGTTCCTACATTCACGGCACCGTGATAAACATTTCCGGCGGCAAGTCGCGGGCATAAAAAATCGCGGCACGGCACAAGAGAACCCGGATTCGGGCTGGTTTTTGAGAAGCAAATCTACTATATATCCAGAAACAGGAATCTATGAGTGACCCTACCCTAGTAATCATGGCGGCCGGCGTCGGCAGCCGATATGGCGGCTTGAAACAGATTGATCAATTCGGGCCTTCCGGCGAGACCATGATCGATTATTCGGCCCACGATGCGGTGCGCGCCGGATTCGGAAAAATCGTTTTCATCATTCGCCGCGACATCGAGCAGCCATTCAAATTGATGATCGGACGAAATGTTTCCCAGTATGTGGATGTTGAATATGCCTACCAGGACCTGACCGACCTCCCGGACGGACATTCGGTCCCGCCCGGACGGGAAAAGCCGTGGGGCACCGGTCACGCTATCCTTGCCTGCCGCGACGTCGTGAAGAATCCTTTCGGTGTCGTCAACGCGGACGATTTCTATGGCCCCGAGGCGTACCGGGTGCTGGCGGACAAACTCCGCAAGACCGATCCTGGAACCGACGAGTACTGCCTGGTCGCGTATGTCCTGCGAAACACGCTGTCCGACAACGGCGCCGTGACGCGGGGCGTTTGCGAAATCGAAAACGACAAGCTGATCCAGGTAACGGAACGTCACAAAATCGAAGCGCAGAACGGCAAAGCCCGGTACCTGGAAAACGACGCCTGGCATGACCTCACCGGCGACGAATCCGCTTCGATGAACATGTGGGGATTCACCCCGAAAATATTCGAACGGTTGCTGGATCGGTTTCCAGCATTTCTGGAGGGCGCAGCCGGCAATGGGAAAGCGGAATTCCTCATTCCTACTCTCGTGGACGACTTCATCCAAACCGGCGACGCCACCGTTCACGCTCTGCACACCAGCGCCCAGTGGCTCGGTGTCACCTATCCGGAAGACAAGGAAACCGTAAGCAACGGTCTTCGGAACCTGGTGGAAAAAGGGATGTACCGGGAAGAGGTCTGGGACGATGTCGCGCGCAGGGAAACGTGATAGAAGCCCCCCTATAAGTCGATCAATTCCTTCACGTCCTCCCAATCCAGTTTCTTCATCACTTCTTCATCCCCGGATAGGGTCGCATCGATCACCGCCTGTTTCTTCTTCTGAAGCGCCAGGACTTTTTCCTCCACCGTGTCCCGGGCAATGAGCTTGATCCCGTAGACGGTTCGCTTCTGGCCGATTCGATAGGCGCGGTCGGTTGCCTGCTCTTCCACCGCGGGATTCCACCACGGATCGAAATGAATCACCATGTCCGCGCCGGTAAGATTCAGCCCGGTTCCCCCTGCCTTCAGACTGATCAGGAAGACCGGAATCTCGCGCTCCCGGTTGAATTTCCGGACCTGCCCCATCCGGTCTTTGGTGGAGCCGTCGAGGTAGCAATACTGCAGTTTGCGCTCGTCGAGTTCCGCGCGAAGTATGTGCAGCATCTTCACGAACTGGCTGAACACCAGGATTCGGTGTCCGCCGTCGAGAGCTTCATTGAGAAGTTCGATGAACAGATCGAGTTTGGCGGAGGGCGCTTTTGCCTTTAGGTCGGGCAACTTCAGTAAATCCAGGTGGCAACATACCTGCCGCAACCGAAGAAGAGTCGTCAACACTTCCATGCGGGACTTCTGAAACCCCTGGCTCGCAACCAGGTCAAAGAGTCTGCGCTGGGACGATTCGAGGAGTTCTTTGTATACCTTGGCCTGGTCCGGGCTCAGGGTAAATTTGGCGACGCGCTGAATCTTGGGTGGTAGATCTTTCGCCACATCCCTCTTCAGCCTGCGAAGGAGAAAAGGATTGAGTTTGCGGCGCAGGCGCGACTGCGCTTCTTCCCCGTCACGCCCTCCCTGCCCGATCGGGAGCTCATATCGCGATCGGAATGTATCGTGGGCCCCCAGGTATCCGGGCATGAGGAAATCCATAATGGACCAAAGGTCGGAGACACTGTTTTCGATCGGGGTTCCTGTTAGCACGACGCGGTGGTGACCTCGCAGCTTTTTCGCTGCCTTGGCGTTCTGGGTGGACCGGTTCTTGATGTGCTGCGCTTCATCCAGCACCACGGCGGCAAACTCCCGACCGGCGTAATGCTCTATGTCGCGCCGCAGCAAGGCATAGCTGGTTACATTGAGATCGTGGCGGTCGATGGCGGCCAGGCGCTCGTTCCGGCGAGGTCCGGCGATGACCTGCGTTCGAAGATCGGGGACAAACTTCGCCGCCTCTTCCGCCCAGTTCTCGACCAGGCTGGTCGGGCAGACGATCAGCGTTGAAAGGCTCTGCGATTCGGAGTGAGCCCGTGCGCACTGCAACCAGGTCAGGGTCTGCACCGTCTTTCCCAGCCCCATCTCGTCGGCAAGAATTCCGCAAAAATGGTTTTTCTCCAGGAACGAGAGCCAGACAACGCCCTCTTTCTGATAGGGGCGCAAGGTTCGGTCCAGCGTATCGGGAATCTCTACGTCACCGATCTGTTCCAACCGGTTGTGGCTTTCGGCGCGCTGCAACCAGGTAGGCGCCGCTTCCACATCAATTCCGTCCAGCGCGTCCAGCGACGACTTCACGTAGGCGCCATGAATCGAAGGAAGTCGGAAACTGCCGGCGCGGGTCCCCTCCCCGCTTGCACAATCCTCAAACACTCCGGTCATCGCATTGATGGCTTCCGCATCTAGAAGATAGGTCTGGTCTCCTCGTTCGACGTAGCTTTCGCCGCGCTGGATTGCCCGCTGGATTTCCGCGGAGGAGAGACTGCCGCCGGCGCCGTCCTCGAAATCAAAGCGGATGTCGAACCAGTCGTTCCCCTCTTCTACGTGAACGACCGGGGCGATGAAATCGAGCGTCTCCATTTCATCTGAAATCCGACCTTCAAACTCCACCCGCCACCCGCGCCGCCGAAGGGCAGGCACCGCGTTGCCGACAAAATTGAGGACTGCGTGCGTACGCGTGATCGGTTCGAAATCGTCCCCGGCATCTCCACGCAAACCATATTCGGCCAGGGATTCGAGCGCCGCGCGCTCGAGATCCTGGTTCCGAACGGTATAGCGCATCAGGTCGTCCGCGTCGGGATGGGAGAACTCCCCGTCCGGGTGCGGCCGGCATGCGATCATTGCGAGTTCGCGATATTCGGCGTAAAGCGTGCAGCGTAGTGAAGCGCGGCTTCCCTTCACGTAAAGGAGCATGCGAGGCGACTCCCTGTCGACGGTGAACAAGTCGATGGAAAGATCCGTTTCGACCTGAAGCTGCGCCGCGAGCAGATTCAGTTCCTGCTCCATGAACCGCAGCACCCCGGGCCGGGGAATGACAACCGGCTCCCGGTACACATCGTGAAACGGTTCCGGCAGGACGGATTCCAGCGGCCAGAGATTTCCTGCGCCGAACGCCCATCCGGCATTTCGCGAAATGGCGTACTGCGGAAATTCCGTCGCCGAGAGAAACGGGAGCTCGGTGTGGACGATGACAATGATCTCCCCCGTCTCACGGTCAAGATCCACCCGCAAGCGCGAGGGAACTTTCGCCGCATTCACGATGACCCGATCCGTGGAACCATCGATCGGCAGTGTCGCACCCTGAAGCAGATCGAGAAGATTCTGGAAATCGACCATGCCTACTTCGGCCCGGGTTCGCGCCGGGCCTTCGCAAATATCCTCGAGAACATAGAGAATCGAGTCATCCTGCTTGGAGAAGGCATAGCTGTTGTCGGGAGAGAGAGATTCCAGGGGAAACAGGCTTCCATCCACCTCCGCCATGCAGAATATTGAAACGGGACCCTGCGGAAGCCGTTCGAGCCACTCCGCCCCGAAACCCAGCACCAGCCCCGCCGGAATCCCTCCGGCGGATCCGGGTTCGGCGCGCCGGATATATTCCACATCCTCCGTCGCCGCCAACCGAGCTGCCTTTCGCTGCTCTTCAAGCAAGTGTTGCTCCCGGTCCGGATCGTAGGATAGCCGGAGATACTCCAATGCCACGGCAATAACATGCGCACAGATCACGCCGCGCTCTCGGCTGTCAAAACAGGGACACTCGTTCTCAGCGGACCCATCATCCAGGATCCGAACGGTGGAAATCAGCAGTCGCTGCCCCAGCTCCAGTTCTCCGATCAGGCAGGGCGGTTCATAATCAACTCGAACCACCGCCCCCTTCTCAAACAACTGCTCCGCCTGCCGCATCACCGCCGGCCCGCACCAGGATTCAAGAATTTTTCGTGTGTAAGGGGTACTCTCCATACTCACTCACCAACGCCGGGAACAAAAAACCTTCTCACTACTATCTTCCATAATCGTTCTTGGTAGCGCGGATTTCACCCTTGTGTCATTCGTCCCGTTCGTGGTTCAAAACAATTCGCCTTGAAGCCGGTCCTAATTCGTTTCATCGAAATGAAAAAGCTCACGCCGTCCATCAACCACCGGAACACCAATTTCCTGAAGGCGTATCTCCGATTGATGCCCATTGGAAATCAAAACACAATCCACTCCCATGGCATGCGCAACTTCGTGGTCGTGAGTCGTATCCCCAATGAGAAGCACCTCCCCCGGATCATGGGCCAGCTCGCGAATCCATTGGATCCCGTGTTGGAGCTTGCCCTGGGCGTAATGATCCTGCAGCCCTACCAGCCGAACAAAATACTCTTCGAGTGAAAAAAACCGGATCAGCTCTTCCAGCATGGGCTGCTGATAGGCGGACAATACCGACTGCTCGGTGCCGTTCTGTTGAATCCGCGAGAGGGTCTCGCGCGCGTCCGAATGCAATCCAGCCTCCTCGCGGCGCGTCTCATACTCCCGGATGAATTCTGTTCCCACCACCTCGAACGACTCGACATCAAAATCGAAGCCGATACGCTGGTAGTAGTCTGAGACCGGGAAATCGAAACACTCCCGGTACGAATCCACCGTCAAAAGCTTCATATCGCGACGAGCGAGAAGCCCGTTCATCACCGCGACGCAAAGATCCACATCGTCAAACAGGGTTCCGTTCCAGTCCCAAACGATATGGGCGTACTCACAAATAGGTTTCACGGCAGGCGTAATAGCAATTTTCCGCTTCCATTTGAACTCTCAACATGGAGAAAATCCTGTAAATCAGCGTCCGTCTTTGAATTCAATGGTGGAAATGACAGAGAACCCGTCCATGCAGCCCTCGCGGTACATTATTCACGTGGACATGGACGCGTTCTACGCATCGATAGAACAGCGGGATGACCCCTCGCTGCGGGGAAAGCCGGTGATTATCGGATCCCCGCCGGACCGGCGGGGAGTGGTTTCCACCGCTTCCTACGAAGCCCGGGAATTCGGGGTCCATAGCGCCATGCCGTCCCGAACCGCAGGCAAGCTTTGTCCGCATGGGGTATTCCTGTCCGGTAACATGTCGAAGTATTCAGCTGTCTCCGGGCAGATCATGACCATTCTTCGCTCCTATACCCCTCTGGTAGAACCGATCTCGATCGATGAAGCGTTTCTCGACCTCACCGGTGCGTTGAGAGGGTGGGACTCGGCGGAATCGCTGGGCAGGGCGTTGAAGGAGCAGATCCGGGACGAGCTGTCGCTCACGGCCTCCATCGGTCTGGCCGGCAACAAGTTCCTGGCCAAGCTCGCAAGCGACATGGACAAGCCGGACGGGCTGACCGTCGTACCAACCGATCCCGATGAAATTCTTTCTTTCCTGGCGCCTTTGCCGGTTTCACGAATCTGGGGCGTAGGAAAAGTAGCGCAGGGACGCCTCAAGCGATTCGGCATCGAAACCGTCCGCGATGCCCAGGGCCATGAGCAGGCGAATCTACAACAGTGGCTGGGCAATGCCTTCGGTGAGCATCTATGGCGGCTCTGCCGCGGACTCGACGATCGACCCGTGGTGACGGAACGTGAAGCCAAAAGCATCTCCAATGAGCACACCTTCATAGAAGACTGCGACGATCCGGCCGTGGTCCGGCAGGTCCTGGTCCGATTGACCGAGCAGGTGGGGCGCAGACTCCGACAATCCGAAAAGGTCGCATCCAACGGTCAGATCAAGCTGCGGTTCGACGACTTCAAAACGATCACCCGCCAGCGATCCTTCCGCCTCCCCACCGCTACCGACCATGAGATCCTGGGCTGTTCCCTCTCTCTTTTTGACACCCAGGACATCCGTCGCCCGGTTCGCCTGGTAGGTTTCGGCGTAGCCGGACTCAGCGGCCCTGAATCAGAATCTCCGACCCAGCCGGAGCTTTTCGAGATGCCGGAAGAGCAGGACCAGAAAAAATACGAATCCCTGGACCGGGCAGTTGACAGAATTCGTGAGAAATTTGGAAAAGACGCAGTAAGGAGAGGCGGGAGCGAATGGCACTTCTAAGCCGGAACGAATCACCGTGAAACGAAGAATGGAACCACGAAATACACGAAACACACGAAAGAACGGCCCATGCAGTACGGGGGGATGAAACGTGAGTTAAACCGTAATCAAGAGGATTCTTCCGTGCTTTCAGTAAGTTCCACTTGGTTGCGGCTCCGCTGCTTCGTGCATTTCGTGTATTTCGTGGTTTAATTCACAGAGATGCTGAATCGTGCCGGCTTAGCGCTATTCGGGGCGGGAGCTGGAAACCTCGAAAGTTGGTGCCCGGGGCGGGACTCGAACCCGCAAGGCCCAAAGGCCGGGGGATTTTAAGTCCCCTGCGTCTGCCAATTCCGCCACCCAGGCAAAGGATAAGACAAGAGGCGACTCACGAACTACCGCCATGCAATATGCAGCGAAAACACCCAGCCAGCAATCCTTTAGCACCAATCCGCCCCCACGGCAAAAAATCGTAGCGCGGAGTTTCCGCCAGGGCGAATCTGCCTTCGGCATGACGCTCCGCGTTCAGGAGCTGCGGACTCTAGTCCGCACGAAACTCAAATCCGCCACGGGGTGGTACACTTTCCGTCCGCCGCCAGCAGGCTGATCAGAGTTGAGTCTTAACCTTCTCGCAATCAATAGCTCCCCGTGCTCCGACTCCGCTCCTTGCATCCCCGCTCTCCCCTGCAATCGCTTGGAGAGTTCATCCCGTGCGCTGTAGCGTGAGGATTCGGAGCCATATGCTTCAGTGCCCAACCTTACGGTCCTTTGTTGGTTTTTCTCGCTGGAATTCCTCTGAGATCTCCTCGACAAAAGTTTTGTGGGCATGTATGTTTCTTGAGGATGCCTCCGCGGTGCAAGCGAGTGCTGACGGTAGCGGATATCAGGAATGATCGATGTGATTTCGACAATGGAATGCGCCAATGAATACCGGTAAAACCCCAGGTTCGAACGAGTTCGGCGTTGAAGATCCAGCCGACCACACCAGTCTCGAGGTATGCAGTGACGATGGGTTTGCCGAATTTTCCCTCGACGTCGGCGACTGGGTACTCCCACGGGGCGAAGGTCACACCCCGCGTCAAGTGGCTTCCTCGTCGGCGGATCGGATCGAAACGATGTCGGGCGAAACCATCCGGAAAAGCAACTTGTTTCCGTATGCACTCCCACTCCCAGGCGATGGATTCACCTATTGCGCCCGGGAGGACGCGGACCAGTGGATGGCGTATCACCGAGATTTTCCCATCTCGAAGGACTGGGATCTTGAATGGGACCGCCTTCTCCCCGGCTGTACGGAGAATGACACCTACAAGCATCTGTACCGCCGAAGGCTTACGATGGACGAGCAGGCCTGATGGAAGGCCGTAGGGGCGAATAAATCATCCCTGCCCTGGCCAACATCGGATGCCACATTTCTGACTCGAAGGCCGGAGACTACGAACCCGCGTCAGGGTGACGTCTTTAACATAAGCCGTGCCAAAATTGACCATTTCTGAGTCGTAACCATCTCGTAATCAACAATTCCCCGTGGTCCGGCCCCGATGCCCGATGCGGAAAGCAAAGATTGGTAGCGCGGAGTTTCCGCCAAGGCGGATCGGCCTTCGGCATGACACTCCGCGTTCAGGAGATGCGGACTTTCCGCCAAGGGCGGACCTGCCTTCGGCATGGCAGTCCGCAGTGAAAAACCTCCACCTGAAAACACTATATAGCACACTACGTAGTATCGATTTCCTGCGCAGGCTCTCCCTCAGCAGAATCGGGCGCCTACGCTGATCTGAGCACGCGGCTTCCTCAAACAGCCGCCGCTCATGTTCTTCCTCCCCGAGATCGTCCAGCAGCGGCAAACTCAATCCGGCCACCTTCGCAACTACGTACCATCGTCGCGGGGACGTGCAGAGCCCACCGAGTCTCCCGGGCCAGGCTATCCAACCTCACCTCAGCAATCTGGGACCATTCCGGACTATCCGCCAAAACAATCCAATCTGATCCGAAATCCACACGCGTATAGGCCGCTTTTTAGTGCCAAAAAACGACCCATAGAGCCAAAATCGACCATTTTCGAGTCATAACCTCCTCGTAATCAACAACTCCCCGTGGTCCGACCCCTCAGACTCCCCCGTGGTCCGACCCCTCAGACTCCCCCGTGGTCCGACCCCTCAGACCCGACCCCTCAGACTCAGTTTCCCTTGTTTTGAACGGAAACCGCATCATTGAACCATCCCCGGCACCATTCCATGATCTCGTCGTCCCAGGAGACCTTCTCCAGGTTCTTTAGTATTTCTTCGAAACGGGAAAGGTCCACAAGCTGCTTGAACTGTGTACGGTCCGCGGCATCGTGCAATTGAAGACGCCACTGGTAGAATTCTTCGCCCGCGGGCACAGCCTCCGGGCCCATGAACTGAGCCACTGCCTGGCGCCTTGAATACTCGTGATCGAACGCCTCCGGGTTCCAGTAGTGATCGACCGCTGTTCCGTAGAGTATCCTGTATCCGGGAACACCGTGAATGGGGCTGCACACGTAGCCCTTGATAAACACCAGGCCCCCGTCACAATCCGAGGCGAAATCCTTCGGGACTTCGTAATGAAAATAGATGAGTGGGTGACTCGACCATCCTTCCCAGCCGGTGTTGTCCCAGTACACCAGCGGGCGGTCCGGACCCACCAGCTTCCGGTAGTGTTCGATGTCTTTCGGGACCATGACGGGGTGCCCGGTGTGAGGGCCGGTCCAGATCATGATTATGTTCTTGTTCCAGGACTGAGAGTCTTTCATGTACTCGAAGGATTCGGGCTTCTTCCAGTGCTTGTGCAGCCTGCCCTGGTAGTACGGCGGACAGAAAAGCAGCTTTGAACCCGGACGGACCTTCTGCATGTGCGAATAGACCTGTTCCAGCATAAGACCGTGGGCCTGGCCGAGACGTTTGAATTTCGACATCTCATGAGGCATCACCAGCTCATCGGGCACGTCATCCATCAATAAGCTGATATCATTCGCGCCTGAATACTCGAGAATATCCTCCACCGTCTTCAAGAGCTTATCGATGTCCTCCTCGCTGCCGCAGTCCATGCGGGGGAAAGCCCGCCTGCCCCCTATGTGGATCTCCGGGATGAATCTCATGATCTGCGGGTCCTCCGCGTAGTTCTTGACGACCTCGAGTTGTTTTTTCAGCTTCGAAGACAGCCCGCGCCAGTCGAACAGGTCGGCATAGCCGCAATCCATTCCATTGAGCTTGTACAGCATCATCCAATCAAGAACGGCTTCACTTGGCAGGAAGTAATCATTGGCGAGCCGTGCCCGGTACGCGGGCCAGTCCAGAATGGTCGCTTTGCGGACTACTAATTTCCCTTCCCTGATGTGCATCAGCTGTATCAGCGAGGCCATTCCGTTCACCAGCCCTGCGGCATCATGACCGACACAGACAATGGAATTCCGGTCCGTCTTAAGCAGATACCCTTGAGGTTTCAGCCTTCGTGCATGCTGCCGGTACCTGTGCCGGCGGAACAGCTCCCGGCCGTCAGGATCCGATATCAGGGCAAAGATGATCGGCAGCTGTTCACCGTTGTCCGGTTCCCGCCATGTGCCGGGAAACTGCTTGGTGTAATTCTCAATTCTGTTGTTGTACAGGCGCATCATGATGTCGCGCGCCTTCCCTGAATACCGGATCTCGGGCTTGCCTGAAATGACCCTTTCATGACCATTCGCCAAATCGACGGCCTCATCATAATATTCAACTTCCCTGGGGGTCGGCAGGATCGCACCGGAGTAGTAAGGCGGTCCCATGGCCCTTGCGATCTCCCGGTCGGCCATCTTCACCTGTGCGCTTGCCGGATCAGGCAGGAGACTCAATGACATGAGCATAACCGCAATGGCAGACGCCGCAGCAGCAAGCCCCGAGTACCTGGGAACAGACCTTTGGTTCCTTCCGCTCATATCATACCTACTTTTGAAAATAGAGTAGCAACATAGAAATAGCGAATAACTTGCGGCCTGGCGGGCTGGGTGGCAACCGCGGTATCCACCCGAACATGAAAAGGACCTCTGGAATCGGCACCAGGCTTTTATGAAAAAGACTTGGAATACAGCCGTGAAATTAATCCGCACCACCAACACTTTCACTTGATCGGTACAGCCGCAACACCGCCAGTGTGTTTGGCATCAGACGATAATCTATCCTGGCGGGATTCCGAACGCTTGCGGAAATCGGTCCTGACAGCACTACCCGTTCGGGCTGCGCCATCGTATTCTCCGCAAGGTAGTCTTCGGCTCCGACTTTGTGCACTTCCACCCGGGACCCCGGCATCCAGTTCGCAACCCGGATCCGGACATCAACGAACCGGTGGGCGTCCTTGTTCAAAAGGGCCAGGAAGAGCGAGTCTCCGCTTCGCGACGCGCAATGCGATACCCGCGAAAAGGAATACTCCGGATCGGTATACAGTCCGTCCCGCGGCGCGCCGATCACGTTCTCACCCCGGAGGCTGCTTTCCACCAGGATCTCCCCGCGCTGTTCACTCAACAGCTTAAACACCCAGTAGACCGGCATCCGGTAGCCGTATCCCTCGTCAGTGCTCTTTCCCTTGTAGGAAATCCCCTGCGGTCGCGTGGTCTGGATGGAAAACAATGCCTGGGCATCGTTCGAGAATGCATGCCAGAACGCCGCGTGGATACCCTCGGCGGTTACACTCTTCTCCATCATGTACATCAGGATATCGGCCATGAAAACTCCGGAGGCCATGGTTCGCATCATGGAGCCCCGGAAGCTGTCTTCGTGATCCCGGTATATTGCTCCAGTCCAGTCTCCCGACCACTCCCCGACCAGGATCCCCGGCCGCGGCATCTGTTTGCATTTTTCCCGCACAAGTTCGGTGATCACGGAGTAACACTCTCTGAATTTCGTTCCCCAGCAATAGTAGTGCTTCCACTCGTCATCGGTGCCGCGGTACGCCCACTCGCCGTTCCAGCCGTTGGCCGCATAAAAATGCCAGTCGAAGTAGTCGACGCGAACACGCAAGTGATCCAGAAAGGCCCGGGAAAACTCGCTGCTGGTGGTGAAATTTATATCCGCATCAATCGGCCCTTCCTTCATCCCGGTACGCGGACGCTGGATATTGATGAAAGGAACCACGATTTTTGCACCCGGCGACATCTTGCGGATCACCGGTACCAGCCGGTCCAGCGCCCGCGCATACTCTCGCGCGCCCTCCGCGTTCTCGTGGAATCCCTGCGGATAGCTGTGAACCTCATTGCCCAGCTCCCAGTACTTTATCCTGTAAGGTTCGGCACGGCCGTTTTCCGCCCGCCTCGCCGCCCAGTCGACTCCATCGCCGTCGACGTCACCATCCCCGACGAGATATTCGATATAGCCCTGGACGGAGGACTGCGACTCCCCCACAAAGTTGATCTGCATCAGGGGCTCGATGCCGAAGCGTTCGCAAAGTTGGACAAAGGTGTCGAGATCGTAGACTTCAGTAGGGTTCCGGTCAGGGTTCTTCCCAATATGATCCTGCCAGTAAAAGTTCGCCCAGGAACCTCGATGTTCACCTCGACTGAAGACAAAGCCGCCGGGATAACGGGCAATGCGCAGACCGGAGTCAGCAATGTCTTGCAACACCTTGTCCGGATATTTCGGAAAGCGAAGAGGATTCGTCTTGGCATCGATGCCCGCACCGAAAACGTAGGGACTAATTCGGCCTTTTTCCACAAACGGGTCGACAGCTATTTCCACGCTCAATTCTTCGCCGGGCACCCTGACGCAGGAAAAGACTAATCCGGAAACGAGAATACCCGCCGAAAAAAAGCGGTACAAAATCCGGGAATATCTCTGCCGTCGGGCTTCACCGCTTTGGAGAGGAAGCCCCAATCCGCTCCTTTTCATCGCTCGAATAGACCATACAGTTGGTCTGATGTGAAGAATGGATAACTCCTACCCGCACCGCGAGGACCTATCTCGAATGAAACCGTCGCAGTTCTTCGCGCAGCTCTTCGTGAACCTTGCGATTTGCTTCGTGCTCCTCGGGGGACACGCCTTCCCAGCCAACGTGTCCAGATCCTTGTCCTGCCGGAACTGAACTTTTTGTTGACGAACTTCGCCCGCTCGCCATGATGCCCATTGATAGCGTGTCTGGATTGCGTAAATCGTGTCTCATCGGGTGAAATTCCGGTGCGGAGTTCTCAATAGGAATAGAAGTAACGGAGGAAACGACAATGTTACCGAAAAGCAAAGCGGCTTGGATTGTTCCGATGGTCTGTGGCCTCGTCATCGGAATCGTCATCTCGGGCAACCTGGATCTGATCAACCAGGCGCAGGCACAGCAAGACAAGATGTCGAAAATAACGCCGACGGGGAAGCTGATGGATCCCAACATCTACTTTCCGGGGAGCGAAGCGCTGGATCCCGATGAGTTTCGGGTCGTCGCCTGCGGCACCGGGATGCCCACGGCACGAGAGTCTCAGGCGGCTTCCTGCTGGCTGGTTGAGCTGGGTAATGGCGACAAGTTCATCTTCGACGCGGGCACGGGTTCCGCGGCCCGCATGGCGAGTCTCAATATTCCCTATGATTATCTGAACAAGATCTTTATCAGCCATCTTCACACCGACCACTTTGGCGACTTCCCCGCCTATTTCATCGGGGGTTGGGTAGCCGGTCGCCAGCATCCGCTCCATGTGTACGGGCCGAGCGGAGCACGCAAAGAAACCGGAACCAAGTACGCGGTCGATCGCATGAGGGAGGCATTGACGTGGGACTATGAGGGCCGGAAAGGACGCCTTCCGGCATCCGGCGGCAAGGTCGTCGTCCACGAGTTCGACTTCAAGGCCGAGAACGCAGTCGTGTACGACGAGAACGGCGTAACCATTCGCTCCTGGCCCGCCAACCACACGATCGATGGACCGGTCAGCTTCAGCCTCGAGTGGAATGGCCTCAAGTTTGTATTCGGGGGCGACACATATCCCAACAAGTGGTTTGTGAAATATGCCAAGGATGCCGACCTGGCCATTCATGAGTGCTTTATTGCCGTGCCCGACATGGTCGAGAAATTCGGCTTCTCTGTCTCCACGGCGCTGGAGGTGGGAACCCAGATTCACACCGCTCCACCGGCGTTCGGAAAGGTCATGAGCATTATCAAACCCCGCATGGCGGTGGCGTATCACTTCTTCAATGATCCGGACACATCTCCCAGCATCCTGGAAGGAGTCCGATCGACGTACGATGGGCCTCTCACGCTGGCGGAGGACTACATGGTCTGGAACGTCACCAAGGATAAGATCACCTCCAGGAAAGTGGCCTTCAACGAAGACGCCTGGCCGCCGCCGGCGCCGCAGGCACCGCCGCCGGTCGACAGATCAATAACCCAATACGTTTC